>ULXL01017381.1_pt1 | contig 40155 bp, 26 predicted proteins | sample 1961241 | NCBI WGS metagenome assembly ULXL01 (sample SAMEA4835837, study PRJEB28245) | human gut metagenome | biome: gut microbiome; material: fecal sample | place: Denmark | collected 2008
CAGCGTAAAAGTCGCCTCCGGGCAGAGCGTCTGCGCCTGCCGGAGCAGCGCGGCCATGGAGATCGTTCCCTCTCCCGGTGCGCAATGGGTATCCTGAGAGCCGTCATTGTTGTGGATATGAAAATGGGACAGGAATCCTGCACAGGCGCTCACCCATTCCTCCACGGGAACCGGGGAGTAAGCGTTCACATGCCCCACGTCCAGACACATCCGCAGCCGGGGGTTGTCCACCTCCCGGAAAATCTCGGTCATCATCTCCGGCTGCTCCTCCAGCACGTTTTCCAGCACGATGTCCACGCCGGGGTCTTCCTTCAGAAAATCCTTCCAGAAAACAACGGACTGCTCCGTATACCAGCAGGGGTAGTACAATCTTTCGTTGAAGCCCCCATGAATGATGATCTTCCGGGCATCATACCGCCGCGCCAGCGCGATTGCCTGCCGGTAGCGGAGCGCCGCCAGCTCCCGGGCTTTCGGGTCAACGGCACAGGGGAACAGCTCGCTGAAGGGCGCGTGCAGCAGTCTCCTGCCCACGCCTGTTAGTTCCTCGGTCACAGCAGCGTGGGTCGTCTCGAACTGCTCATCCATGTTCCACGCGGTGCAGTATTCCGCGATTTCCAGCCCTAGGCCGTGCCGCCGGGCTTCCTCCGCGGCGTCCGGGGCAATGGTGGAAAGAAACAGCTGGCCTTTTTTCATGCTTCCTTCCTCCCCTCATCATCCAGAATTCCGTATTTTGTTTTGATCCGGTCAAGCTTTTCCAGCAGGGGCTTCCCCAGAACCAGAAGTACGATTGCCGTGGCGACAGCCTGTCTCAGATTCACCGGGAACCCGGAAATATAGAACGCCATCGCTCCCTTGAGGGAGATTCTGGACATCACCAGAAACACCGAACAGGTATCCAGCAGCGGCCCGACAAAAAACGTCACCGCTAGGAATCCGAAAATCCCCATCACCACCGGCTTGCGGGGAAGTCTGCCCTCGGCGAACACAAAGCCCGCCAGCATCCCGCCCGCGCCGTAGGCCATCATCTGCCACGGCGTGTAGGGGCCTTGGCTGTAGAAGAAATTGCTTGCCAGTGCGCTGATTGCCCCCACCAGAAAGCCCGATTCCGGGCCAAAGGCAATCCCCGCGATCATGATAATGCCGAAAATTGCCTTGAAGCTGGGGATGGGAATGGCGACCCGCCCGGCTACCGCCAGCGCGCACATCACTGCCAGCACCACCAGCTCCCGCGCCTGAGGTCTGCGCCCCTCAAAGGCCAGAAAGAAGGGGATCAGCAGCTCCACGATCACCAGCGTGCTGGTGACATAAAACGCCCGTCCGGAAAGTCTGCTGCCCACGATCAGCGTCAGGGGAATCAGCACGAAAAAAACGATCACAGTGGCAATATGGGACTTTTTCATGCCTTTGTCTCCCGGTTTTGTTTGTAAAGATCCACTACATCCTCCGCCGTGACCGCGTTCCGGAACACATGGCGGCTCATACGGTTTGCGGCAGTGGTGTAGAAGCTGTTCGCGCCGAAGAACCGGCGGGGCGTATCCGTGGTCAGGACCTGCCCGTCAAAGAACATGCTCACCTGATCGGCGTACCGGGCGCAGAATTCCACGTCGTGGGATACCATGACGATGGTGATGCCCTTCTTTTTCAGCTCCGTCAGGATGGACGCAAAGGTCTCCTTGAAGAAGCTGTCGATGCCCTTGGTCGGCTCGTCCAGCAGGAGCAGCTGCGGCCGGGTCAGCAGCACCTTCGCCAGCGCCGCCCGCTGCTGCTCGCCGCCGGACAGATCGTAGGGATGGCTTTTCAGCAGGGACGTGATCTGACAGATTTCCGCCGTTTCCCGGATATCCTGCTCGTTTTGCGTCATTTCCTGCAAATCTTCCAGCACCGTTTTCTTGACGAACAGGCTCTTGGGGTCCTGAGGAAGCATGGCGAGGCAGCCCCGGAACAGCTCCTGCTGCTTGTATTTTTCCACCGGCTTTCCCAGCACCTTCACCTTGCCCCGGTAGGGTCTGCAAATGCCGCAGACGGCTTTCAGTGTTGTGGATTTTCCCGCGCCGTTGCCGCCCACGATGGCGTGAAGGCTTCCCTTCGTCACCTCGACGCTGGCCCCCCGGAGAACGTCCGGGCTGTTCTTTTCATAGCGGAACCACAATTCTTTCAGGGAAAGGGCGATTTCGCCGTCTTCTTCGGTCTGTGGCTGTGCCGGAAGCTCGGTGATTTCCGGCGGGTTCGGGAAAATATCGCTGAGCCAGTTTCTGCCCTCCCGCACGGTCAGGGGGCACTCCCCCGCCCCGCCGCTGCCGTAAAACACCCGCACCGGCGTGGGCATGGCGGTAAACATATCGTTCTTTTCCTCCCAGAGCCGCTTACCGATGTTCCGGGGGGTGTCGTTGGCGATCACTTTTCCGCCGTCCATCACGATGGCGCGGTCAGCGTAGGGGAAAATATCCTCCACCCGATGCTCCGTAATGAGGATGGTCGTTCCCAATTCTGCGTTGATCTTCCGCAGGGTGTTCAGAAAATCGGAAGCCGCAATGGGGTCAAGCTGGCTGGTGGGTTCGTCCAGAATCAGAATCTCCGGCTGCATGGCCATGATGGACGCCAGATTGAGCAGCTGCTTCTGTCCGCCGGACAGATTGGCAACGTCTCTGTGGAACCAGTCCTGAATGCCGAAATAGCAGGCCATTTCCGCCACCCGGGCGCGCATAGTCTTCTGGTCGCAGCCCAAGCTTTCCAGCCCGAAGGCCAGCTCATGCCAGACCTTGTCCGTCACGATCTGATCGTCCGGATTCTGCATGACGAAGCCCACCTTCGCGGCCTGATCCCGCTGACTCATATCTTTCAGCGAAACGCCGTTGATGCGGATGTCTCCGCTTCGTTTTCCGTGGGGCGCAAGCACCGATTTCAGGTGCCGCAGCAGCGTTGTTTTGCCGCTGCCGCTTTTGCCGCAGAGTACCACATACTCCCCCCGCCGGATGGTCAGGCTGACGTTGGACAATGACGGTCTGCCGGCGGAAGGGTAGGAAAAGGTCAGATTCTCGATCTCGATATGTGCCATTGAACGGCCTCCTTCATGTGTAGTGCAGAGGGAATAAAGAGGTAAGCGCAGTAGGCAATAAAGCCCGGCGCGTAAATGCCGGTGACGGGCTGAATGGCAAGCTTCGGCGTAAACTCCGCCGCCGCGCCGCCCATGGCGGCCGCCACTGCGGCCACACCCGCAAGGGTGAGCATCACTGCAAGAAGCGTCCAGTCCAGCGCCTTCATCCGGTAGATCTGAAAGCTTGTGCGTTTGGCTGTGCCGTAGCCCCGGGCGCGCATGGAGTCCCCGGTCACGATGCTGCCCTCCAGCGCCCAGTCCGTCAGGGCGGACAATGTTCGCATTCCGCTGGTGAGTTTTTCTTTCATGGTGCTGTTCTCCCCCGCGCCGAGGCCAACGGACTTTCTCGCGCCCATGATCTGCCCCGCCTTGCGGATAAAGCTGGGGATCATCCGCAGCACCATCACCAGCAGCAATGAAATTGCCGGGATCAGATTCCCGAACAGGCTTGTGAACTTGTCGCTGGTCATGACCGCGTTATAGCAGCCGAACCAGAGCATCATCACCAGAAACACCCCGGCAATGGCCGCGCCGTAGAGCAGCGCCTCCACCGTGTAGGGTCTTCCGAACACATGAAACAGCACCCGCTCGCCGTAGGTATTGAACAGCGGGTTCACCACCGTCAGTGCGAGAAACATGGGCAGCAGCATGGCAATTCGCTTCCAGCCCGTCCGGCCGCTGAGCAGCAGATAATAAACCGCCGCGCCAATCGCCCCCGCGATCAGGTACGCCGGGTGCTGGATCAGCACGCTGAAACCAATGGCTCCCACAAAAAACAGGAAATTCACCGCCGGGTGGCAGTTGGAAAAAGCGTCCGCAGTCATAGCATCCCCCAAAAAGGAAAAGTCCCCAAATGGGGACTTCACAAAAACCTCCGGCAGGCATCCCCAAGAGCCTTCCGGGAAAAACGTCAGGTCACCGTGTTCCGGCTCTGGACGCCATTTGCCGAAAGTCTTCTCAGGATGTTCCCAATGACTTTCCGCGGCTCAACTGTCCATCTACGGCGGCTTGGTACCGCTGGGATTGCCCCATTCCAATGTGCGACCCGACTTTGTGTTTTTATTCTATGCAGCATATTCTATCATAATCTCCGAAAAACTGCAATGTCTTTCCGCCGCGCATCGTGATTTTTTCCGGTTGAAAAAAATGGGAATCTATGCTACAATATCTGCGCTGTTTGTGAATACCAAATAGCGAACCCCTTCACGCAGCCGTTTCAAGGCAGGCGGGAAGGGAATAACATGATAGGAGAATTGTTATGAACAAATTCAGCATGAAAAAGCTGCTGTCCATCCTTCTGTGCATCGCGCTGATTGCGGCATTGGCGCTTTCCACCGTTGGATGCAGCAAGAATGACAAAACTGAGCCTGTGGCCTCCGCTGAAACTTCCGGCGGCACCGTTTCCATGGGCGAGGGCGAGACCAGCTTCCTCTTTAACGTGGTGGATCCCGAAGGCAAGGAGAGCCATTTTGAAATCCACACCGATGAGAAGACCGTCGGCGCAGCGCTGCTGTCCCTTGGCCTGATCGCGGGCGAGGACAGCGAGTACGGCCTGTATGTCAAGACCGTCAACGGCGTCACCGTGGACTATGACACCGACGGCAAGTACTGGGCATTCTATGTGGACGGCGAGTATGCCGCCACCGGCGTAGACTCCACCGACATCACCGCCGGCGCGACCTACACCTTCAAGGCAGAGTAATTTCCGGGCACAAAGCAGCCGGTAAGATGGTTTTAACCGTCTTACCGGCTCTTTTCTGTTGCAATTCGGGAAAATCATCGTATAATGGTAGTGATATTTTACGGAACAGGAGAAAACGCAATGGAAAACGGCGCGGTGTATTTGAAAAAGGGCGAGGGGCGCAGCATGAAGGCGGGCGGCCCCTGGGTATATGACAACGAGGTGGAGCGCATCGAGGGCGAGCCGCTGGACGGGGATGTTGTCTCCGTCCACGACTACAACGGCTTTTGTCTGGGCAAGGGCTTCCTGAACCGCCGCTCCAAGCTCCGGGTGCGGATGCTGACCCGGAACCGGAATCAGGAAATCGACGAGGCTTTTCTCAGAACGCGGGTGGAAAACGCCTGGGAGTACCGGAAAAAGGTGGTGGACACCGGCAGCTGCCGGGTGATTTTCGGCGAGGCGGATTTCCTGCCCGGTCTGGTGGTGGACAAGTTCTCCGACGTGCTGGTGGTGCAGTCTCTGGCGCTGGGCATGGATCGGTATAAGTCCTTCATTCTGGAAACCCTGAAAGAATTGATGGCGAAGGACGGCATTTCCATTCGGGGCATTTACGAGCGCTCTGACGCAAAAGTGCGGGAGCAGGAGGGAATGCCCCGGGTCAAAGGCTTCCTGTCCGACCCCTTTGACACCAAGGTGGAGATTGTGGAAAACGGCGTCAGATATTTCGTAGACGTGGCCGAAGGACAGAAAACCGGCTTTTTCCTCGATCAGAAATACAACCGCAAGGCCATCTGGCCGCTGTGCCCCGGTGCGGAGGTGCTGGACTGCTTCACCCACACCGGCTCCTTTGCCCTGAACGCGGGTCTCGCCGGGGCAAGCCATGTATTGGGCGTGGACGCTTCCGAATTGGGCGTGGCGCAGGCCCGGGAGAACGCCGCCCTCAACGGTCTTTCCGACCGGGTGGAATTTCTCTGCGCGGATGTGTTTGCGCTGCTGCCGGAGCTGGAAGCCAAGGGGCAGAAATTTGACCTCGTGATCCTCGACCCTCCGGCCTTCACCAAGTCCCGCGCCTCCGTGAAAAAGGCGGTGACGGGCTATCGGGAGATCAACCTCCGGGCAATGAAGCTTATCCGGGACGGCGGCTTCCTCGTCACCTGCTCCTGTTCCCATTTTGTGGACTATGAGCTGTTCACCCAGACCATCGGTCAGGCCGCCCGGAATGTCCACAAGCGGCTGCGTCAGGTGGAGTACCGCACCCAGGCGCCGGATCACCCCATTTTGTGGGACGCCGAGGATTCCTACTACCTGAAATTCTACATTTTTCAGGTCTGCGACGAGAAATAACAAACGGGAGCCATCACGTTTTCGTGTGATGGCTCCCGAACATTATACTTTCCGTCTTGCCCTCTGAAACCGGTACTCCGTCCAAAATTCCAGTCCCATGGGCAGCAGACACAGCGCGGCGTAGCCGGCGGCGGTCACTGCGCTTACGTTTTCCAATGGCTTCCAGATGATTCTGGGATTGTAAAACATCGTCGTCGCCCCAAGGATCGCCCCCATGGCAGTCAGGGTGATGCCGGAAAACAGCGCGATCACGAACGCCCTGTCCCGGCTGTCGAAGCGGTAGATGGAAAATGCCGTCCGTCCCCGAAGCAGACTGCCCCGGGAACGCATGGAGTCGGATTCCAGCGCCAGCGCGGAGATCATCCACGTGATCAGCATGGAGAAAATCCGCAGGCAGTTGACAAGCCGCCGAAAAAGATTGCCCTGATTGCTTCCCCGGCCGATGCCCTTCTGAGCCAGGTTGATTTTTCTTGCCTCCCGGCCGATTCTCGGAATAAAGCGCAGCAAAATTGTGAGAAACAGCGACAGCCGTGGGCTGACCCTGCCGAACAGGTACAGCACCTTGTCGCTGGACACCACCCGGAACAGGCAGCTCAGCCACATGCACACTGCCGCCGCCCGCAGTCCCGTCACCATGCCGTACACGAAGCTTTCCACCGTCAGGTTGTTGCCGATGAAGTTCTGTTTCAGCACCGTCACGCCGAAATGGTGATAGCTGCTGTAATACAGGGCGAAGCAAACCACCAGCGGCAGCAGGCACAGGTTGAAGATAACCGCCCGTTTTCCGTTCCGCTTCATGCTGAACGCGAAGGCGCACAGGCAGGAGATGGCGAGAAACACCGGGTGCTGGAAGGCCACGCTTCCGTAAATGGCGGCGGCAAAAAACAGGAAGTTCACCGCCGGATGGCAGCTTTCAAAGCCCATCTTCGTCCTCCATCATCCCGTACTGCACCTTCACCCGATCCAGCTTTTCCAGCAAAGGATTCCCGAAAATCACCATGGTCAGGAACGTGCAGACGCCCTGACTGAGGTTCACCCAGAAGCCGGACACATAACGGGGCCACGCCGTCCGCACATTGATAACCGACAGCTCCAGAAAAACCGAACAGGTGTCCAGCAGCGGCCCCACCAGCAGCAGCGTTGTCAGGAAACCAAACACGCCCATGACGACCGGCTTTCTCGGCAGTCTCCCCTTTGCGAACAGGAATCCCGCCAGCAGTCCGCCAGCGCCGTAAGCAAACATCTGCCATGGAGTATAGGGTCCCTGACCATAGAAGAAGTTGCTGGCAAAGGCCGAGATCGCGCCCACAAGGAACCCGGTTTCGGGGCCAAAGGCAATACCCGACAGCATGATGATAGCGAAAATCGCCTTGAAATTGGGAATGGGAATAACCACCCGCGCGGCCACCGCCAGAGCGGACAGCACCGCGATGACCACCAGCTCCCGCGCCTGAGGCTTCCGGTTCTCGAAAGCCAGCAGAAACGGCACCAGCGTCTCAATCATGACCAGCGTGCTGGTGACATAGTAGGCGCGTCCGCTGAACCGCAGGCCGAAATAAATCGTTGCGGGGATCAGCAGCAGGAAGGTCAGCAGCATCACGATATGGGACTTTTTCATTTTGCGGTCCCCTCCGTCATCCATCCGCCGCCCACATCCTTGCCGTAGCCTTTGCAGGTGTAGCACCAGACGATGTCGTCCCCCTTTTCCACCGCGTAGGCCGAGCAGCCGTAATTGGGGAACCAGTCGTTCACCTTGTACATCCAGCCGGATTCTTTGCCGCAGTCGAATTCATACAGGTGGTTGATACCCTCGATGTAGCTGCTGTCGTAAATGGGCGTCCAGCTGTATTCCAGCTGGATATCCGCCGCCGTACAGACCTTTTGCAGCACGTCAAAGACGGTATCCCCCTCAGTGAAGGAAACCTGCGTTTTGGGCAGGATCACCGCGTCTTTGGGAACATAGGGCGCTTTTTCCTCGTCCAGCGACCCCAGATTATCAAGAACGGTGTCACAGACGATGGTGACGGTGCAGACGCTCCCCTCCTGCCCCGGGGTGATGAGAGAATTGTCCGGAATCGCCGTAATTTTGTACAGGCTTCCCAGATTGCCGTCTTCCCCGCCCCGCAGGTGAAACGCCGTCAGAACGCCGGTCACGGCGATCACGGCGATCAGCAGAACCATCACGATATTCCCAAGCCGCTTTTTCTTCATCCGCTGTTTCCCCCGCGAAACTCTTTTACTCCCCTGTCATTGTGTACAGGGTGGATTTTCCCTGCTCCGCCCGGCTCACGGCCACGAGGGCGTAGAAGCCCTGTTCCGTCGCCATCACGTCTTCTTCCCCATCGAGAATGTGCCGGAACGCGCCATTCTCCGTCCGGAATTCCAACAGCCTGCTTACCAGCGTGTTCCCGCTCTTGACGAACCGGGAGTCGGTCAGGCTGACATCCAGCTCCGTCAGCGCCACGATCACCTGCGCGATGGACTCGCTGCTCTCCGAATCGTAGGCGACAAAGCCGCCGTTTTCTTCCTGCTGCTGAGACAGAACAGTCAGTCCCCGCTCCACCGCGTCCGCCACATCCTGCCGGTCGCGGTATTTGGCCAGCGCCTGCAGCGCCATGGCCGTGATGTCCGTCTCCGCGTCGCCCCCCGCGAACGACCATCCGCCGCCGGGAAGCTCCGCGTTCAGAATATAGTCCACATACCCGTCCCGCGTGGCCTGCGTGGTTCCGGCGGTGTTTTCCGGAATGTCATACGCCCCGCTGTCCAGCGCCAGCAGCGCAAAAATGGGGCCGTTGATCCCCTGAAATACCGTCTGATCAAAGTCCGCCAGAGGAACCAGCAGGTTGAATCCGCCAACGTCCGTGGCATCCTTCCCCAGCGCCGTCCACGCCAGAATCACACGGGAATACTCCGTGTACTTTTTCGCGTGGAGCACGCCGCCGTGTTCCGCCGTGTAGGCAGCCACGTTTTCGCCATAAACTTCAAAATATTCCTTCGGTACCGCAACGCCGGAGCGCGCCAGCCCGAATACGGCCCACTCGCCCCCCACGGAGCCGTAGGTTGGCTGCGGGATCTGCTCCATCAGCCATTGGGCAGTCTGTGTCAGTTCCTCGTCCGTTACCGTACTTTGCCCCGTGGCTGTCTGAGTTTCCACAGACGCGGTCGTTTCGGCAGTCTCCGTCTGCGGCTTGTCTGCGGCGCAACCGCAGACAGACAGCGCCAAGATAAGCGCCAGCAAAAGGGCGATCCATTTTTGATTCATAATCTATGCTCCTATTCTTTGGGAAGTCCTGTGTCCCCGACTGCGATCTGATCAGTGCTTCCCGTATCTTCCGTTTCCTTCGGGGCAGCCGCCGGGAACTCCTTCAGAGTTCCCGCGGCATACTGGAGAATCAGCACGGCGTCGCTGCTGTCAATGACGCCGTCGCCGCTGACATCTGCCGCCTTCAAAGAAAGTTCTGTATCAAGGCGCTTCGCTTCATAGTCCAGAATCATCTGGGCGTCGGCCTGATCGACCTTGCCGTCGCCGTTGACGTCGCCGAGAAGTCCATCGCCCACGGTCAGATTCAGCGTGATGGCGGGCACCATCGTCTCAACACCGGAGGTCATCTCCGTTCCGTTTTCCTCATTATGGTACATGACATACGGGAAGGAAATGACAAACTCCCCGTCGCCGCCGTCCAGCGGGTCAGTCTTATACGTCACGTAGGCCGTAACGTCTCTCGTCTTTCCGTTGGCATAGACCGCAGTGACGACCATTCCGGCAGGGTCGAAGGTCTCCCCTTCCGCGTATGCCGTCTTTGTCGGCTGCTGGGTGATCTCAAGGCACTCGATGGCACTTCCGTAGGCCATCAGCCGCGCCGAGTCGTTCTTGAAGTAGACCGTGCCGTATTCGTCGGCGATGGGACTGCAAATGGCATACTGCGCCTGATCGCCGGTGGGGGTGAACAGCGCATAGGCCGTCGTGCGGCCTCCCTCGGTGGTGACGTAATCCGGGGTCGTCTGTCCGGCTCTGTCCCGCAGAACCCGCAGCTTGCCGGGGGTCATGTTGTCGAAGAAATAGACGTATACGCAGCCGCTTTCCTGCTCGTAGGCCGTCGTCAGCAGGCCGCTGGTCTGGGGATAGCCCTGCGTCTCCACGCGGTAGGCAATGCGCCTTGCAACCACGTCGATCACCGTGATGTTGTGGCCGGAGTACGGGGTAAACTGTCCCGCGCCGGAAACGCCCAGGTAGGCTCTGCCGCCATAGACCACAGGGGTCGATGTACTCATGGGAACGCCGCCCACGCCGTTTGCCAGATTCACGCTCCACTTATTCGTCAGCTTCCGGTCGCCGGTCACCTGAACGGAATAGAAGGTGCCGCCCTTGGAGGTGAAATAGTAGGCGTCCGTCCCGGCGTCGTAAACCACCGTACTGCGGATATCCGCGTTCAGGCCGTCCCAGCTGTCCATCAGCTCGCCCGTCGCGGGGTCCAGAAGCAGCAGCCGGGAAGTCTGGCTGGTGTAGCCGTTTCCGCCGTCGTCCGTTCCCACCAGCAGGAAATCGTCGGCCACGTAAGCGCCCGCCCAGTAGAAGCCGCCCTTGCTGGTATAGTACCAGGAGGCGCACTTGCTTTCTTTGGACTGCGCCGGGTCCTCATCGGTGATGGACAGGCAGACGAAGTTCGCGTTGCCGGTCTCGCTGTTCCAGAAGCCGGTGTAGAGATAGCCGTTTTTCACCTTCAGCGGGCAGTTGGGCTGTCCGCCCAGTTTATCCGTGTAGATCCAGAGAGATTCCAGTGTGGCCGCATTGAACGCCTGCACCGTGCCGCCGGACAGCGCCACGAAGACCATGCCGTCCGCGTAAACCGGCGGGGTGATGGAGAAGCTGGACTTGTGATCCATGTTTGCCTTTACCTTGACCTCGCCGCTTACGGTGTCCACGCGGTAGATCTTGTCGCCCGCGTAGGTGATGATATCGCCATCCACCAGAATCGGGCTGCCGACGGCATCCGAATCAAAGCCGACGCCCAGCTGGTTTGCCCAATACAAGGTGCCGTCCTGCGCCGCCGTTGGCAGCAATACGTCCGTGACGCCGTTATTGGTGGAAGAACCGCGGAAATCCGCCCACTGCGCCGGGATCGACGGGTCGATGGCGGGGTTGGCCGCCGCCGGATTCAGCGTCCAGACGATGGTCGCCGCGCCGCCGCCCTCCGTCTCGGTGACGGGGTAGGTTTCCGTACCGTTGGAGATCACCAGCGCACCGGCATCGTCCCGGGTCACGGTCAGGGTGCCGGATACGGCTTCATAGCCGTATTTTGTCAGCGCGTAGCTGTAGCTGCTTCCCTCGCACAGCAGATAATTCCCCGCGTCGTCCGGCAGCTGCTGCACGCCGGTGAGAACGTCCCGCAGATGCAGCAGCGCGTCCACCGGTTCCGTCTCGAAGGTCACTTCCACCGGGGGAGATTTCAGAATGTTCAGGGTATAAGTTCCGGTGCCGTCCGGAGCCTTGTTATTTTCCACCGTGACCGTAACCGTCTGGGTGTTAATGGTGCCGTCCAGCGGGATGATCACGCCGCCTTCGGCGGTCACGTCCGTGCCGTCCACCCTGATGCGGTAGCCCACGTCCTCTTCGCCGTAGCAGGTGTTCTCCTCGTAGCGGGAAAGCCGCAGTTCCAGATTCTGCGCCGCCATGGAGACCGTCACGGAATAGGTCTTCACACCAGGCGTAAAGCCCTTGGTTCCGTCCTCTTTTTCCAGTGCAGCGGCAGCGCCGTCGCACTGGGCTGTCATGTCTTTCAGCGTCAGCGTGCGGTCAAAGCGCGTTACATAGTCCTGATAAAAAGTAACACCGTTCTCTTCCTTTGTCAAGCGGATGGTGACCGTGCCCGCAACGGGGTTCTCCTTCATCAGCAGGCGGTTCAGCAGGGTGCCGGAAGCTGCGCCGGAGGGTAGATCAACGGTTTTTTCCTTCCCGTGGTACAGGCTGCCGCTGAATACCTGATTATAAATTGCCTGAATGCTGACATTTTTCTCTCCGGTCGCCGCCCAGGCGTAGACCATATGCTCCGTATCTTCATAGGAAACCCTGTAGCTGTGATTCTCCGGGGTAAAGGGGGCATCGGTTTTCAGCGAATTCTTGGAGGCCGCACCGGCTTTTTTCCCGTAGGCCAGACTTGTCAGCCAGTCGCTCATGGAACTGAAGTCCACGATGATGGTGCTGTTGGCCACTTCCTCAAGGGAGAAATCGTCGGTAATGTGATAATAGGTATTTCGGGTCGCGACATAGTGGTAGGTCTCCCCGGGAACCAGAATGTACCGGTAGCGGTTCTGGGTTGCGGACTCCCGGAGTGTCGTATAGGGCATCACAACGCCGTTGCTGTTGACCACCTCGACAGTCACGGAACGCTCCGACAGGAAGGACAAGCTTTTGCCCTCGCCCGGCTGAATTGTCAGGGTGTAGGTACTGGAATATCCATTGGCGGAAACCGTCACAGGGATGACCGTCTCGCCGGAAACATCCACCGTCACGCCGTTCGCCGCGTTCTTACCATTGACCGTTACGGTGTAGCCGTTTTCCAGCGGCTGCCCCGTGATCGTCACTGCCGTGACCGTGTCCAGAACCTTATAGGTATATTCCATGGTATCCGGTGCGAAGGGAATGGAAGCCGCCTGATCTACGCCGATCTGATCTTCGACCCGGATGGACGCCAGCGTGGGAACGCGGTCAAAATGAACCGTGTAGTCCTGAGAATAGGTATAGCCGTCCTCACTCTTACTGCTGAGCCGGTAGATCACGGTATTGCCCGCCGCGCCCCGCGACAGCACGCTGTAAGTGCCGCTGGTCAGGGACTGAAACGCAAGCGCCTTTTCCATCCGCTCGCCGGTGCTTGCCAGCGTGTAAATGGCGGTCAGGGTCGGGATCTCGGACAGCAGGCCGGTATCGTACTCCGCGTAGGTGTAGACCGAGCCGGTAAAGGTGTCCAGCACCGGAACGGTCACTTCCCTGTCAGACCACTGCCCCAGCTGCCATTCTTCGTCCGTAAATTTGTTATCCTTATTGGTTTCCTCGCCGAAGCTTCCGGAAATACGGAAGGTGTCGGTGATCAGCCACTCCGACTGGGGAAGCTCTGCCGATACCGTCGCTGCGGCGCTGACCGTGATTTTGCCTTCCACCCGCAGTCCCGCCTGCTCGACGCAGAAGGTGTAGTCGCCCTTGGGCAGCTCCAGAACGCCGTCGCCGTCGTCCGTCCACTGCTTTCCGTAGGCGTTTACCGCCGTGATGGAAACGCCGTGGTAGTTGTCGTCGGAATACGCCGCCGAGCCGTCTGTGAAGCGAACTGCGTAATGCTCGCCGGTGAGGGTGTTTTCATAGTTCCTGACCGCGTCATTCAGATTCGACGCGAGGGTCTTGGCGGACTCGCTGTTGATGCCCACGAACAGATCCCGGGCGGTATCATATTCCTTTTTGGCGGCCGCCTGAACGTCGCCGCCCTTTTTCTTATAGTCCGCCATGGCGGTCATCAGCTGCTTCAGTCCGTCGCTGGGCTTGCTGTCCATATCCTCGCTGAAGCGCAGATAGCCGATGGACGCCGCGCTGACGGACAGGTCGTAGTTACCGTTCTCGTCGCTGCGGGTAAAGTTACCCGTCACGCCGTCGATGGCTGAGATCATGCCGGTATCCAGCCCTGTGAAGGTGTGTCCGCTGGCGCTCAGCGACTGCGCGGCGGTCTGCCCCGCCGTACAGGAAATGTATTCCGGTGCAATGACCAGCTTTCCGCCGGCCTCCACCACGAGAATAAACCCGTTTTCCGCCGCAAGCGCCGTTACCGGCAGACAGCCGATGAGCAGCAGTGCGGAAAGCAGCAGGCACGCAAGGCGCTTTCTCAAGTTCTTCATACTATGTTCTCTCCTTAATACAGGCACTGAATCCATTTTATCCACACCCGGTGGTACCATTTTACATTCTTTTTTAGACTCCCCTGCGTATCGGCGTAGAATTTCAGCGCCGATTCTCGCTGCTCCTGCGTGAGTGCGTGGCTGCTGAACATGGCGCGGTCATTCAGGCGGATGGCTTCTGCCAGCGCCGTCGCGTAATCGTCGCCGAAGCGCTGCTTTGCAGGCTCGCACAGCGCCCGCATGGAGCCGTTTCCTCTGCGCAGACCCAGCTTTTCCATCAGCGCCGCCGTGTCCGCGAAAATCCAGCAAACGGCTTCGTTTATGTCCTCCAGCTGGTATTTCTGTTCCCTGCGCTTGCGGATCAGCTTTCTTCTGAGCAGCAGGAGCAGGAACAGCAGAAGCACGATCAAAAGCACCCACAGCACACCCAGCAGCATGGCCTTGGCGATTTTGGTCACGGTGCCGCCATCCGGCTCAGGCTCCTGTGTCCCGTCCTCTTCGGGGGTCGTTTCCTCCTCCGGCTGAGTCTCCGACTCGGCATTGTCCGAATCTCCCTCGTCCGGGTTTTCCTCCGGCTTCTGTTCCAGCATTTCGCCCAGTCCGGGAGTCAGCTCCATGGGTATCCAGCCGATCCCGTCCTGATAGACCTCCGCCCACGCCCGCGCGCAGCGGCTGTCCACGGTCAGCGGCTCGTTCGCCTTGGCAGCGGCGGCCATTTCTTCCGAAATGACGTACCCTTCGGCGTAGCGTGCCGGAATTCCAAAATAGCGCAGGGTCATCACCGCCACCGTGGCATACTGGAAACTCGTCCCCTCCGCCGCGGTCAGGGGCAGCTCCATATCCTCCGGCGTTCCTTCCTCCGGGAAGCACCGGCTCAGGAACGTCAACGTGCAGGCCTGTGCCTGCGGCAGGGTGAGATTTTCCCGGGAGCCGTAGCCCGCCGTGGTCTCGTCCCAGTATTGCCCCAGCAGCTGCGTCACGCTTTCCGGAACCTGAAGGTAATTGCGGTACACAAAGCTGCGGTACGCGCTTTCCGCCCTCCGGTATTGCAGCACCTGCGCATCATCGGAGGTTTGCAGCCGCGACAGGGTCTGCTCAATGCCATTCCCGCCGCTGGTTACCACGGAGTACCGGTACGTCCTCTCCCCGTCGGAGGGAAGGCTGTCCTCTTTCAGGTTTTCCGCCGGTAAATTTCCTGTATCCCGCAGGGAGAAGGGGACATATTGGTAAGCGCTGCACGCGCCGATATTCTGAATGGAAACGCTGCCCGTGCCTCTGTCCGTTCCGGCGGCGGCCGACGCATACTGTGCCGCCGGGTGGAAGGCGTTTTCGTTCAGCCAGTATAAAAGCGCCTGATTCTGTGCCAGAACGGCAGAGTCCACCGTGCTCCATGTATCGCCTTCCAGCGTAGCCCCGGTGAATCCCCGCAGGTACAGTGCTTCCGGGTTCGACATGGTCACTTCCAGTCCGGCCCGGGTGCCGTTCTGCTTCTGGTAATTCGTAAAGTCGCCCTCGGGCAGCACGGTATTTTTCGTCTCATAGCGATAGGCATGAATTGCCTTGCGGCTATCCTCGCCGATTTTCTGCGTCCAGCTTTGCACACCGGGAACCGACGCGCAAAGCATCAGCAATCCCGCCGCAATTCCGCAGAGAATCCAGCCAAATGTGACTGGGAACGCCGCTTTCCGGCTCTGCCACCCGCTGTAAGTAAGAATCAGCACGGCAGCCGCCAACGCGGCCAATCCGGGAAGTACCTCGTCGGTCTTGAAAACCGCCATTCCCGCCAACGCGGCGGCGGGCAGCAGCGCTGCCAGCGCCACCGGTGCCCGGCCGCTCAGCCAGCAGCAAATCAGCGCTATAGCGCTTGCGGCCGCCACCGCAAACAGCGTCAGGCACAGCCCACTTTTCTCAGCAGGCAGCTGCGTCTCCCACTCAGGGAGCACCCAGCCCGTCCCGGCGGTATAGGTATTGCGCATCTGATTCCAGAACAGGCGGTAACCTTCCAGCACCTGCTGTCTGCAAATAAGCACCAGCAGAAGCAGTATGACCAGCGCAGCAAGGAAAAACCACTGCTGCTTCTGAAACCGGATGGTCACGCCGTAGGCGATGCACACGTATCCGCCCGCCGCCAGCAGGATTGGCAGCAGATTTCCCGTTCGAAACCCGGCCAACGCCGCAAGCGCAAACATCAGCGCCGCGCAGGCGAGCATCGCCGCCAACGTCTGGAAAATCCATGCGCCGTCCGACGAATTCTCAGGCTGACGCAGGTGCATCCCCTGTTTTATTTTTGAGGTCAAGGCTTTCGCCTCCCTTATACGGGTTTTTAATAAAACGCTTTTAAGCGTTTTATTAGGCCGCAGGATTGCGGCCAGCGGCATTGCCGCTAAAAACGAAGTCAATACATTTCTTACCGCCGCCCCGGCGGTTCGCTGTGAAACAGCGCAATAAAATGATGAAATCATTTTATTGAGAAATCGTATTATATGTCAATTTCTCCCAGTTGTTCCCGATACCGCCCCACGTCGAAGGGGATGCTCCCCTCCAAAGGCGATTCGCCGCAGAGCAGCGCCGTGACATGCCCCAGCCGCTGCATCTGCAATACATCGGCGCAGGGTTCCTCCCCGATGTACACCATATGTCCGCACAGGGCATCCGGCCGGGTCTGTACCAGCAGCGACGCGCCGCCGACACCATCCTTCCTTCCGGCGGCGCACAGCAGCCGGGGGATAACGCCGACCAGATCTTCCATGCCGCAAATCTCATGCAGGACGCAGACATTGCTGTCCGTATCGTTCCATCCGAGGGTGAACTGGACGCCGCTGTCCGACAGGCTCCGGCACGCTGACACCACCGTTTCCGCCTGCGCGTCAATGCGTTTGACGCTGCCGGACTGCCCCGTTCTCTCCCAGAACACCAGCACATTGCGGGTGATGGGCAGCGCCGGGTCGCGGACGATCAGCCGGTCAAATTTTCCGCTGAGTTTCCAGTGGATCTGCCGCATACTGTCGCCGGGGACGTATTCCCGAATCTGGAACGTCTCCGTCAGGTCGGCGCCGGGCCGCTCCTGAGAATAGGTGTCGCTGTCCTCCTGACTGTCGGGATTGGGGATCAGATTCACCCGAATGGGGAAGGTATCCGGCTGCACCGTCATGTGCGCTTCCGCGCTGCATCCGCAGGGGACGCCGATGAGGCCGAAACAGTCGTAGAGCTTCACCTGCTCCACGGAGATTTGGATACGCCCGCAGTATTCGCTTCCCAAGCGCAGGGACGCGCGCCGCTGCCCTTTCGGGAACGCCCAAGTCATGACATGCTGGGTGCAACTCTCACCATTCAGCTGATTCCGGGTTGTTACCCGGCAGCGGATACGCAGAGCGGGCAGCAGCGTGGGGTTTTCCAGACAGATCGTGACGCCGCCCTCGTCCCCTTTCCGCACCACGGCGGGTGCTTCCACCCGCACCCGAAGCCGTTTTCTCAGGAAAAGGTGGATCGGGAGGCTGCCCAGAGGCAGAACCAGCAGCGCCGCCGCCAGAGCCAGCGCGCCGCTGCTCCCGTAATACAGGGTAAGCCAGACGCAGATGCCCTCCAGCACCGCCCAACCCAATTTCATTGCGATCATAAGCAGTACCTGCTTCCGTTTATTGTTTGATGACAGGCATTTTTACGGAATCTAGAATGGCGGCAATGACCGTCTCCGGCCGCTCCTCCATCATTCTTGCCTTGGTGGTCAGCACCAGACGGTGGCAGCACACATCCGGGAACACGGCGGCCACATCCTCCGGGATGACGAAGTCCCGGCCGTTGAGGTAAGCATAAGCCTTCGCCATACGGCACACCGCCAGCGCGCCGCGGGGGCTGACGCCCAGCTGCACCATGGGGTGCTCCCGGCTGGCCTGTGTCAGCCGGGTGACATACTCGTAAACGGCATCCTGAATTTCCGCTTTCGCCGCTTCCTGAATCAGCGCCTGCAGCTGCTCCCGGTCAACCACCGGGGTCACCCGGTTCAGGGGGTTTTCCGTGTGTCTGTCCCGCAAAATGCTGATCTGGCTTTCAAAATCGGGGTAGCCCATGCTGATCTTAATCATAAACCGGTCCATCTGAGACGGCGGCAGCATCTGCGTTCCCGCAGAACCCACGGGGTTCTGGGTCGCCAGCACTACAAAGGGCTGGGGCAGCTCATAGGTCTTGCCGTCCACCGTCACGTGCAGTTCTTCCATGGCTTCCAGCAATGCGGACTGAGTCTTGCTGGAGGTACGGTTGATCTCGTCGGCCAGAAGCAGATTCGTCATGACCGCGCCGGGCTTATAGACGAAGCTGCCGCTTTCCTTGTCATAGACCGAGTAACCGATAATGTCCGAGGGGACGGTATCGGAGGTGAACTGAACGCGCTTGGTGTCCAGTCCCAGCACCTTGGCAAAGGTCATGGCCGTGGTGGTCTTACCCACGCCGGGAACGTCCTCCATCAGCACGTGACCGCCTGCCAGGATCGCCATCAGAATTTTCTCTACGATTTCGTTTTTACCCACAACGACCGTTTCGATCTGCCGCAGGATCTCAGGAATTTTCTCATTCATTGTGATTCCCCCTATTTTTTATGCATCTTTGGGAAAAGCCAGTTCAGGAAGAACATACGCACGCTGTACGTATCCTCTCCGGTTGTCCGGTAGTCCTCCGCGCCGCAGACGCCGCAGTCGCAGGTATACTCGACGTAGCCGTCCTCCGTGCAGGTCGGGTCAACCCGATGCGTCTCATGGTAGTCGTGCTCGTGCGGCACATAATCCGGGTCTTCCGTGCCGCAGTACCGGCAGAAGCCGTCCACGTAATCATGATATTCGTCGAAGGTTCCGGGCTTCGTCATGTCATAGCCGCAGCTGTCGCAGTGGTACACGATTCTCTGGCAGGTAGCTTCCTGAATCGTCAGGGCGCCGCCGCACAAAAATTCGTGGAGTTCTCCACAAATGCGACACGCATAATCTTCCCAACCAATTCCGGGTTCGTATCCGTACTCATGGCTCCCGCGCCCAAATTCCTCGCCGCAGGTCGAGCATTTCTGATAGTGCTCCAGCGCCGTGTGGTTCCAGCGATTGTCCAGCGTGTGCCCCTTCGCTTCGGCTTCTTCTTCCTTTTCCATGCCGCAGACGCTGCATCTGACCGTTCTGACGCCCGGCTCGGTGCAGGTGGCGGTGTTGGTGCCTTCCACTTCTTTCCAGAAATGCTGCTCCGTCGCGCCGCACTCCGCGCAGACGTGGTTGTCCTCCGTGTCCCCGGCGGCGTATGTCCAGTTGTGAAGCTGCGGGTCGCCGATGGCCGTCTGGCAGTCCTCGCAGAACAGAATGTGGGTCCCGTCCTCCAAATCTTTGTAGGTCGTATGCTCATGGGTGCAGTCCTCGATCAGACCACAGCAGTGGCACACGTAGTGAATGGAGCCGTCCGGATTCTCCACAGTTTCCATCACATGGTTGATATTAAAATAGCCATTGACCGCTTCGACGCAGTAGCCCACAATATTGCCGTAATTGTCGCTGCCGCCGCCGATGTCCCAGCCATAGGCCAGCGTGTAGCGCAGTGTCAGCACATCTCCGTCCTTCAAATATACCGCGGACATGGACTGGCCGGGATAATACGTACCACGCAGGGAGTACATCCAGCCGGAACCACTGGTGTAATCAAACTCGCCAATCCTGCTGCCGGAGCCGGCGCTTTTGTTCAGCCCATTGCGGTACAGGCAGCGCCACAGGGTTGCAAGGCCAGTCCCCGCGCCGAACCGGGCGTCAATGGCCGCCAGCACTTCCTCTTCCGTGCTTCCCGGCCAAGTGGAGTCTTCCAGCGCATCTGCGCGATAGCCGGTATCCAGCCACCGTAGATAGAAACCAATGTCCAACGACCCACCGTAGTCGCCCTGCCAACCCAGAGTTTCGCTTGCCGCGCCGAAGGGGTCGCCTGTATCTTTTCCCATGATTGCTTTGGCGACCACGTAGGAAATCGGCTCGTCCGCCAGAACGTCATAATGGATGGGGCCGACAACGCCGATTCCCAACACCGTCATGTCCACGAGTATCGTAGCGTCTCCGATCTTCTGTCCGGGTTCCCGGCGCTTGCCGGTAAAGGTCAGCTTCTTTTCGCCTCTGTTTCCGTAGGCATCCTCGGCGATAACGTGAAGATAGTATTTTATTTCGTCCCCGATTTCCGGGATAGGGGGAATCAGATCATACGCATAATAGCCACCCGAGTCCGGAGTGTTATACGGAACTTCTCCTATCATCACTTCTTTCGTCGCATCCCACAGCTCGACTTTAATGAATGCGTCTGTGTCTTTCGGCGGAATGGGGCTGATTACATTTCCGTCTATGTCTTCACTCCAAGCTTTAACACTCAGATTGAATACAGTTCCGCAAGGAACTTCCTCTCCTTCATAGGGGCGCGATAAATCAATCACCACGTTGTCATCGCCCTTGTGCTTATAAGGAACATTGATTTTGAAGGTATATTGATTTCCCGAATTGTCGTGCGCCTCGACCGTGAAATTATTCTGACCGGTTTTTTCGTCATTCAGATAAAGCCGAACCGCCTCCGATTCGCTACCTGTTAAATCTTGGGTTCTGTTCCAGTTTCCGGTCTGGGTGCATCTGACGGAGGTGATCGTAACGCTGTCGGCATCAGAACCGACGATGGACATTTCGTATGGCAGCATATCCCCTGCCAGCTGGTCGTCGTATACGGTGTCTGCGGTCTTCGTTTTCCCATTCTCGCAGAGAATCACCGGCTGGGTGCCGTCGAGAAGCGTATAACGCATCTGCAGCGTCACGTCATTCCCGAAGTACAGAACGACCTCATAATGGTAATTCTGACTGTTGGCGATCACGTTCACCGCGATTCGATACGTATTGGAGGTCTCGCCCTCCGGTATTTTCATGAGCAGACGGCCGTCGGGACACGTCAGATTCCCGCCGTCGTTCGCGTCAGATGTATAGCTGACGCTCCAGATTCTCGCATTGGCCGCGTCTTTGCCCGTCAGTTCCAACTTGTAGGGCAAAGCGCCGCCGGAAAGCTGATTATTCTTTATTTTAGCCGAGACAGTTCCCTCCGGCTTGCAGGGCTGCAATTCATGCCTTGTTCTGCCTTCCGACCAGTGAAAAACGAGCTGCACATCCGGGAGCTTCTGATATGTGATCTTATACCGGAAAAACACATCCCGTTCCGCAGTCCTGACCGTAAATGAAAAATCGTAAACTTCTTTGTCCGTTCCCGCTGCCGGATTCATGATCAATGAGTCGCTGGGCCACTTCAGTTCTCTTGCCGTCTGGGTGGATTCCGTAATGGAGATGCCATTCACGATCTTTGCGTCCTGCGCCAGCGTTCCGGTCAGGCTTACGCGAAAGCGGAACAAGTCCTCGTTCAGCTCATAGCTGCTTACGGAAAACGCCTGCGTGTTGCCCGCGGCACAGGCAATGCCCTTTGCGTTCCAGGTCAAGACCAGCGACAGCTCCGAGGGAGAAACTTCCCCGCCGTCGGCGCCCTGATCTCCGTCCTCCTGATCGTCGCTGCCGTCGTCCGTGGAGGAATCTGGCTGTGTTTCTTCCGGACGGGTCTCGCCGACATCGTCATTCGGCTCCGTGGATTTTGTCTGCCCGCCGCTGGGAACCGAAATGGTGTTCAGCTGCTCTAAATTCTCCCCCAGCTTCAGCACCGTGATCTCCCGGACGCCCTCCCCTTGCAGGGGGTCATCCGGCTGGGCCTCCTTCAGCCCCGTTCCCGGAAGCCACAGTCCCAGCAGGATCGCGGCGATCAGCACTGCGCACAGGCCGCCCCGCAGATATTTGCTGTGAAATAATGAATTCCAATCCATACTGCCATTCCTTTTGTCTTCGGAATTTGCCCCAATTCACGTGCCGCCGCAGAATGCACGTGTGCCCCACCCGGAAAATCCGGGTGGGGGCGCATGAACTTATAGCCACTTTGCGTAGAGTGTCATATTATCTTCAACCTTGTCGTTATCAAAATCCCAGCGCTTGGTGCAGCTCTCATCTGCGTACCATCCGGCGAAGGCTCTGCCGGGGCGAACCGGCTGCTCGGGACGTGTCACCAGACTGCCCTTCTTCACCTTCTGATCCTTGACTTTGCTGTCGCAGCCAGTCTCGAAGTGAACCGTCTTTCTGCCCAGCAGCAGGAGGAGCAGGAGCAGAAGCAGCAGACCAAGCAGGCCCAGCCCCAGCAGCCACCACAGGCCGCTGCCGGTGCCGTCAGCATCCGTCTCAGGCGCATCGCCCTTCTCCCATCTTGCGTACAGGGTCACATTGCCCTGAACGGTGTCGGTGTCAAAATCCCACGGATTCTGGAGGTCGATATCCGAATACCAGCCCACCAGATGGTAGCCCTCCCGGGTAGGATTGTCCGGCCGCTCCACGGTCTCGCCGTACCGGACGGTCTGGCTGGGAACCGCCGTGCCGCCGTTTGGCTCAAACGTGACCGTGCAGTCGGTGGAAATGATGATGGTCACATCCTGACAGGACGCCTTATATTCATCGGTTCCGTCCTTAGTGGACACCAGATAGTCCTGATTCGTGATCTTGGACACGCCGGACGTGGCGATCACCTTCAGCTTGAAGGAACCGACCAGACGCTGGGCGTTCCATTCCTCGCCGCCGGACAGGGACACAAAGTTCATGTAAAATTCCCGGTAATTGTCCCGCAGGCCGATGTCCGTCGTGGAAATGCCGTTGCTCAGCAGGGCGCTGCCCTCCACCAGTTCGAAGAAATTGCTGTCGTAGCGAATTTCGTTCTGCATACCGTACATGGTGTAGGCGTCGCCGCTGTCCGACCGTTTCAGGTTGAAATCCACCTGAATGATGTCGCCGGGCTGTACCTCTTTCTTATCGCTGCCGTCCACGGACAGCTCGAAGAAGAAGTCACGGGCGTTATCCACTGCCATCGCCGTGGGAATGCAGGTCAGGAAAAGCATGACCGCAAGTAAGCAGGACAGAACTTTTTTCATCATATTTCGCTCCTTTTCTGTGGGTCGGGTCATTCCTGACCGCCCGATACGATCCCATAAATTGCCATTATGTCAAGCGCGTTGATCATACCGTCCCGGTTGACATCCAGACGGTCAAGATCCTCTTCCGAGAAATCCGTGCCGCTTATCACAGCTCTGTACAGGCCCATGACGTCAAGCGCGTTTACCGTTCCGTTCTGGTCATAGTCTCCCACCAGAACCGTCGATACGGTTCCGCTCACGGTCGTGACGGGAATGGCGTCAAATACAGACAGCAGCCGTTTGTTGCTGCGCATATACTGCACCACCGGCTGCACCGCCGCATTGCCGGAAAAATCCCCACTGACCCGGAACGTGGCCGTGAACAGAATTCCGTCTGCCGTCGCGGCTTCTTCCAGAGCAGCCGTGACGTAGCCAAAGGTCTTCTCGTCCGTACCTGTCCATTGGGTATTCACGGCAACCGTCGTGCCGCAGAGATAGGGCGTTTCCCCTTCCGCCGTCTGGATGCTCAGCAGCTCCAGCTGCTCCCGGTCATAGTCCAGAGCAATGCCGAAATTGGTAAAGCCCCGGTTCCCGGAAATGCGGATGGGTACAGTCACAGTCCCCCCCGCCGTCGCCGACACGGAATCGGCGGACACGGTGCAGTCCGCGATCTCCGCCGCCATGGCCGTCACGGCCAGCGCGAATATCAGTGCGATGGCCAGAATGACACTGGTGATTCTCTTCATATGTCACGCTCCTTGCTGTCCGCTGAGAATGCGGTTGACGATCCACACCGCATCCTTTACGTCCACCTTCCGGTCTCTGTTGACATCTGCGTTCAGGAATTTGTGCATCACCATGCTTACCAGCGTGTATCTCGCGTTGTACACGTCGTGGTCGAGATGTACGTCGTCCACATCGATGCGCCCGCTGAGATCAACGTTGCCGGAGTAGTCGATGGAGGCGGCGGCCTCCCCTTCTCCGATGATGATACTGTTCCGGGCAGTCCGCACGACCTCTTTTTCATCAGCGGAGGAAATCACCAGCCATGCGTAGGCGTTGTAGGCTTCCGACCAGTACATATTCTGTCCGTCGTACATGGGGACATGCCCATCTTCAACGCTGCCGCTGTAAGTCACAAGGTACATGCTCTGCTTGTCCAGCGTGACGTATACGTTGACCTCCACCGGGGCGCCCTTCGTAATCGTGATGGTGATATCTCCTGTAACCTCGCTGCCCGAAATACGGTAAATATTCTTTTTACTGTCGTAGGTACATTTGACGGTGACGCCGTTGACCCTTGCGGAAACGTCATAATCGGTATCGTCCTTACGATCAATGCGGAATGTATAATCCGAACCGCGCCGTGTGGTTTTCCTGCCCACCGCGTCGTCCGCGCCGGAGCCGATGAAGCTGACCGACACATACTTGGCAGAGCTTCCGCCGCCTGAGCCGCCGCTGGAGCTTCCGCCGCCGGAATTGATCTTGGTTTTCTGCGCGGTGACGACAATGTCGCCTGTGACGGCCGCACCCGGAATCACGTAGCCGCCGTTCTCCGCCTTGTAGCCGGTGTAAGATTTTCCGCCGATGGTCACACGCAGAACGTAGCTGTATCCGGCCTTCCGGTTCAGCTTGAAATGGTAGGGCGTGTTATAGGCCGCAGTTTTTTCGCCCGACAGATCCTCGCCCTTGAATGTTACCTTATAGGTCTTGGGGGTTCTGTTCGCCTTGACCGTGATATTTCCATTGATCTCGCTGCCGGGGATGGTGTAGGTGCCGTCGCCGTTATCCTTGACCGTGACGTCCTCGCTGCCGATCTTCGCCGAGGGCTTGTAATCATAGTGAAGCGGATCTGTCGCACGGAAGGTATAATCCTCCCCTGCCGCCGCGCTCAGGCTGTCAGAGGTCAGCCCCTCGTCCAGCGTCACGGTGTATCCCGGCTGGATGGTAAACTTTGTGGTACTTCTGCTGATCGCAGCCGGAGGCGCGTTTTTTGTCGGGGCGTTTGTGCCGGTGTCGATCTTCGCCGAGGAAATCACAACCTTTGCAGTCCCCGCCGCCTTTGTCTTGAATGTCAGGGTTACGACCTTCGTGGAAGCGGACTTATCCGCGCCGTAGCCGATAACGCGGATGCTTCCGCTCTTTTCGGCTACCGAAGCCCCTTTATCCGCCGCCTGACCGGACACATAGGTCAGCCGCGCGGTGTCATAGGTCAGCACCAGATCATAGGCATTGTACTTTCCCCCGGAGACGGACACGCTCATGCTGACGGTCTTCCCAACATCCGTAGTCTGATCCGGCGAAGCGGCGACCGAATAGCGCGTTTCCGCGGCATAAACTCCCATGGGCAGGGCGGATAAAAGCAGTACAAAAGCAAGCAGACTGGACAAAATTCTCTTTTTCATAAAATTCACATCCTACGGCAAAGGTGTCGGAAATTCACAGCTGTCCCCACTTTCCATAGGGACACCTGTGACCCTCCGAATTCTGCGGTCTGGCCTCCCCCGCCGTGAAAGGCGGGGGAGGCACTTTGGTTTCGGGTCAGAAGACCCGGTCATTCAGGAAATCACTTGATGAGGTTGACGATAGCGGTAGCGTCAGCGGTATTGACCTTCTTGTCGCCGCTCACATCGGCATTCAGGAACTTCAGCATGGAGACAACATCGAAGCTGCTGTACTTGGTGTTGTACATATCGTAGGTCAGCTGAGCGTCGTTGACGTCGGTCAGGCCGGTGCCGTTCACATCGCCGCTGTAATCCACGGTTCCGGCAGAGGTGCCTTCCGCGACCTTGACCTTCGCAGCGGCTTCCGCCTTCACAGCCTCCAGATTATCCGCAGAGATAACCAGATAAGCGTATGCGTTGTACTTCTCGGAGAAGAACATGCTCATGCCGTCGTACTTGGCAACCTGACCCTCGGGGAGAGTGCCGGAAGCGGTCACAAGGTACATGACCTTGCCGTCCAGAGTGAGGTACTGGGCGACGTCCACAGCAACAGCCGCGGTCTTGGTCACTTCGATGGTGATGTTGCCGGTGATAGTGGAGCCGGGGATGGTGTAGCTGCCATCGCCGTTCTTGACCACCTTGTCGGTCACATCCACATCGCCGACCTTGACGGTAGGCTCGGAGTAATCGTAGCCTTCTTCCTTATCGACGGTGAAGGTGTAATCCTGACCCTTGGTGGCGGTGTCGTTGCCCTTTACGTAATCGGGCTTGGTGACGGAAACCACGGAGGAGGGCTTCACGGTCTTGGTGACGCTGATCACAATGTCACCCTTGATGTCGGTGCCGGGGATGGTGTACTTGCCATTCTCGGGAGTACCCAACGTGTAGGCCTTGCCGCCCACGGTCACGGTGGTGTTATAGGTATAGTTGCCGTCCTCGGTCACGGTGAAGGTGTAGTCGGTGTTGTAAGTGGCCTTATCGGCAGCGGTCACATCGCCTGCGCCGGTGCCTTCCACGGTGACATTGTAGCTCTTGGGCGTCATGGTAGCATTGATCACCAGATTGCCGGTGACACCCGGGATGGTGTAGGTGCCGTCGCCGTTGTCGTTGGCAGCGGTGGTCTCGCCGCCCATGGTGGCGGAGATAACGTAGTCGTAGTTGTCCGCGTCGATAGCGGTGAAGGTGTAGTCCGCGCCGGGAGCGACGGTGGATTCACCGGACAGGCCCTCGCCCAAAGTGACGGTGTAGCCGGTCACGGAGATGACGGTGGTGGTGTCGAGGATATGTGCATCGGGGGCGTCGCTGCCGACGGCCTGAGAACCGATGTCAACCTTGGCAGAGGTGATCTTCACTTCCGCTTCGCCCGTGCCCTTGGCGGTGAAGCTCAGGGTAGCGGCGGGGGTGTCCAGATTCTTGTCATCGCCGAAGCCGATCACACGGATGGTGCCGGGAACGTCTTCCTTCACGACTGCCAGAGCGTCGGCGGCGGTGCAGGAATTGTAGGTCAGCTTGTCGGTGTCATAGGTCAGGGTCAGATCATAGGCGTTGTAGGTGGTGATGATGCTGTCGCTGTTGGAAACATTGATCTTAACCTCGGCGCTCTCGCCGACGGTGACAGTCTTGTCCTCGGAAGCGGAAACTGCGTAGCCGACGAAGGCGGGGGCTTCCGTTGCAGCCACGTCCACGGAGCCGGGAGCAGTGGCAACATTCATGATGGCGTCGCCCTTATAATCCGAAATGACGATGTTGGTCAGCTGGAAGTGATATTCGCCAGCCTTCAGGACCTTGAACTTCAGCTCGCAGAACTGCCCCTTGGGGATCACGGTCTGGCTGGTCAGGTCAAGCCACGTCAGGCGGATATACCGCGCGCCGGTGGTCTTATTGGTGTTGTGGTTGGGTGTGAAAGCGGTGTTTGCGCCCACGTACTCGAACAGATCCTGATCGTAGTACAGGTCCATCTGGAAGCATCCGCATTCGGCGATATTGCCGCTGGCGTTCAGATAAATACTGAATTCCTCGCCAACCGCCGGGTTGGCCTTGCTGGCCGTCACGCTCATGGTTTCCGTGGTCTCCACGGCGGAGGCGGTGATCGCCATGCCGAGAACCATGACTACCGCGAGGAGCAGGCACATGGATTTCTTAAAAATTTTCATAACATCCTCCTGTCAGAAGTTGTCTTTTTGCTTTGAGTCAAGTACCGGTAAGATTGGGTTTGCCGGTCAAAACAGGATATTCCGGCCGGCAAACCATCTGCTGGATCAGTTGTCGCTCTTGATGATGTTGTACAGCGCCATCACGTCGCGGGCATCGATCACGCCGTCGCCGTTGACGTCTGCAACAGTGGCGTCGAGGTCATCGCCGGAGTTGATCGCGTTGAACAGAGCCATTACGTCGGTGGAGTCGATCACACCGTCGCCGTTGATATCGCCCTTTACGACGGGCTTCTCGTGGATGGTCAGGCGGATGCCGCCGGGGGTGGAGCAGATGACGCTGGAGTTCTCCTTACCGGGCTGGCCGGCCAGAGCAAAGATATACTCGCCGGGAGCCAGAGTGCTGGTATCCACGACCAGGCTGCCGTCAGCTTCCGCATTTCCCACATACTGCCATGTGGTCACGTCGCCGGAAACGATATCGTTGACAGGCGTGCAGTAAACACTGGGGCTGTAGTCGATGAGGGTGTGGGCAGTGTTGTAAGAACCATACATGTCAGCGCCCGCATGGTACAGCTCCAGCTTGATCTTGTCGCCCTGAACGGGATCCGTCTTGTCGGCTACGATGTAATTAAAGATGCTGGTGGTATCATTGAAGAAGCTCCAGTCGGTGAAGTGGCCGAGGGTGACGATGTCGCCGTCGCGGAGCAGGATTTGATCGCATGTGCTGCCCCAGCCCGCAGAGGCCAGAGGATACTCGTAGTTCAGATAGTAGTTCAGGTTCAGGTCGTATTTCCAGATATTCTGCAGGAAGATGGAGCCAGTAGAACCGGTGTAACTGAAGATATCGGTGCCCATAATACCATTATCCGCCAGATAGCCCTTGCCCGCATCCGCAGGGTCAATGCCCAGATAGTAAACCTCGGTGGCATAGAGGAACAGGTGCAGCATGGTGATCTTGCCGTAAGCGAATTCCTGGGTGCCGGGGTCCAGAGCACTGCCGGGGCCGCCGGTGGGATCGCCGCTGGCGGGGCCGTAGTCCTCAGAGGCAAAGTAGAAGTCCTCAAGGCCGTACAGTGCCAGATCGAAGTAAGGAACGGTGACCTTCTTCAGAGCCACGGTCTGGCCGGACTGCTCGCAGGACTCGAACGTATCGTCGTGAGAGAAGGAGAAGTAAACCGTCACCGGCTCATGGGGAGCTTCTTTCATCTGGATTGTAAAGGTCTTGTCTTCCGTGGCGGTGAAGGTCTCACCCTGCCTGATATAGCCGACCTTTTTCACCAGATAGGTGTAAGTGCTGTCAGCCATCAGATGATATACGCCATTGCTGTCGGGGGTAACCGCATTTTTCTTGGAATCGGTCAAAAGAATCTCAGCATCGGCAGGGGTCACATTGAAGGAAACCCGTGCTGCCTTGACTCTGGTAACGGTAATGGTGTAGGTGTTCTTATCGCCCCGGGCGTTCTGAACCACAATCTCAATGACATTCTCGCCCATTGCCAGAGCGACAACGTTATCGGTGCCGCCATTGACGGTCACCGTATAGCCCTCGCTTTTGGGGACAGCGGCAACCGTTACGCTTTCTTCCGCGGTGGTTGCGGTGTACGCCTTTTCAGCAGATGCAAAGGTCTTGTCCAGCTTGACATTGCCAAGGCTCAGGCTCGTCAAGGTCGGGTCTGTCCGGACGATATTCACGGTATAGCTATCCGAATAGTCTCCGTCCGTCACCGTGATGGTCACGGTGTTTCCCACTGCGTCAGCCACGGTAGCGCCGGTCAGTCTCACGCCGGTTGCGCTATTGGAGGTAATCACCTTCGTCGTTTTCTTGCTGTTGGTAACGCTGGTATAGGCTGCCTTGATTACAGCTTCGCTGCTCAGGCCGCTGTCTCTGATCGCCCAGGCGTAGATGAATTTATTGGAATCGGGAACACCAACGGTGTATTCCTTCACCGCCGGGTCAAAGGCAGGCGTGAATTCATATTTGTTGGCAGTCGAAGAATCGGAATCATCGCCAACCGCGAATGCGGAAAGGCCGTTGGCAGGCGGCGTCATCACGCCCTCGACGGTAATGGTCAGGTCAGCGGCAACCGCTTTCACCGTGTAGGAGCCGTCCTCATTCGCCTTCAGTGCGGTGCCGTCGGCCTTGACCGCGAACGCGCCGTTCTTCACAAAGCCCTCGGCAACGGTTACGGTAAAGGTGTAGTCCTTGCCATCCTCTGCCGTGGCTTCTCCGGTCAGGGTATAGCCCTCGCCGGGAGTCAAAGTCACAGCATGACCGGCAGCCTGCTTTTTCACGCCGCTGACGGTGATGGTCAGGTCGGAGGAAACCTTCTCGACAGTGTACTTGCCGTCAACCGCGGTAACTTCGGTGTCATTGACCTTGACGACCATGTTGGCCGCGTCGTAGCCTTCGCTCACGGTCACGGTGAAGGTGTAGTCTTCGCCATTCTTAACGGTCTTCTCACCGGTGACGGTGTAGCCCTCGCCCGTGGGGATGGTGACGGTGTAGTCGGCAATCTCAGCGGTCACGGTCTTCAGGCCGTAGTTAGCGTTGTCGAAGCCGTAGGTGTAGGACACGGTGTAGCCGCCGGTCTCCTCGTTCTTGACGACGGAAACATAGTTGGATACATCCCGCTCCTCGCCGTTCTTCAGCTTGGTGACAGCCTTCAGACCGTCAACAGTGATGGAGCCGTCCTCGTTCTCGGTGATGGTGGGATACTGGGTGATCTCCAGAGATTCGATCTTGGAGGTGATCGCCATCATGTAGCAGGAGTCGTTCTTATAGTAGATGGTGCCGTACTGGTCGGCGATGGTGGAGCAGATGCAGTACTGCGCCAGGGGGCCGACCGGGGTGAAGACCTCGCTGTAGCCGGAGCCGGTGGTGGTCACAGGCGCAGTCTGGCCGGGCTTATCCTTCAGTACGGAAACGCCGCCGGGGGTATAGTTGTAGGGCAGGTAGATGTACACGGAGCCATCCTCGGCAGAGTATGCCGTGGAGACCATGGCAGAGGTCTGGGGATAGCCGACGATGGCGTAAACATACGCCTGGGTCATGGAGCCGTCGCCGTTCAGGTTATAAACCGCGATGCCATGGCCGCTGTTGGCGCCGAACTGGCTGGTGCCGGCGACGCCGATGTAGATTCTGCCGTTGTACACGGAAGGCGTGCAGGTGGACATGGCGTTGGCATTGCCCTGCGCATCCTTGATAACGACTTCCTTGTAGTCCAGAATCTTACCGGTATCCCAGTCGATCTGGGCGTTGCCCAGAATGCCGCCCTTGGTGGTGAAGAACACCCGGTCGGATTCAGGGTCATGGGAAACGTTGGAGCGCAGGTCGCCGCGGATACCCTCGTGGGTGTCGAGCTTCTCGCCGGTGAAGCGGTCGAAGACCAGCAGCGCGGCGCCGTTGGTATCGTAGCCGCTCGCGCCGTCGTCGGTGCCGACGATAGCCAGCTTGTCGGTGACGTAAGCACCGGCCCAGTAGAAGCCGCCCGCTCTGGTGTAAGTCCAGCTGGCGTACTTGACCTCGGTAGCGGAGGCGTGATCTTCGTCAACGGTATTGATGCAGGCGAAGTTGGCGTTTCTGTCCTCGCTGTTCCAGAAGCCTGCGTAGATGTAGCCGTCCTTGTAGGTGATGGGGCAGTTGGGCTGACCGCCCAGCTCGTCGGTGTAGACCCACAGGGATTCCAGCGTCTTGGCATTGAATGCCTGAATTTTGCCGCCGGACAGGCCAACGAAGACCATGCCGTCGCCATAAGTCATGGGGACGATGGAGTAGCTGGACTTATCAACCATGGTGCCTTCGGTCACCGTCTCGCCGGTCATGCTGTTGAGACGGCGGATGGTGCTTCCGGAGTAGGTGTAGATGTCGCCATCGACCATGATGGGAGAACCGGGGGCAGCCGCCCAGCCGGTGCCGTGCTTCACAGCCCACAGAATTTCCGCGTCCTCGGGGGCGTAGGGGGTCTTAGCGTTGGTGATACCCAGATTGTTGTCGCCCTTGCGGAAGTTGCCCCACTCGGCAGTGATGCTCTTGTCCAGGTTCGGGTTCTCCGTAGCCACGGCCAGAGTAATGTCGATGGTGCTGCTTTCGCTGAACTTGAAGCTGCTCTTCTGGCTGACATAGCCGTCGCTCTGCACGAGGTAGGTGTACTCGGCGTCAGCCATGACGGAATACTTACCGTCCGTGGGAGCAACTCTGTCCTTGTTGGAATCCCAGACAGTTACCTTGGCGTCGGCGGGGTCAACGGTGAAGCCGACCTCGATGGCTGCCAGTCTGGTAACGGTGATGGTGTAGGTGTTGGTATAGCCGCCGGGGTTGGTGACGACCACGTCGATCTTGTTCTCACCAAGATTCAGCGGAACGGTGGTATCGCTGCCGCCGTTGACGGTGACGGTGTAGCTTTCATCACGGGGAGTCGCCGCAACGGTAACGCTCTCGGCGGCAGTGGTCGCGGTGTAAGCCGTCTTGGTAGCGGAGAAGCTCTCCGCGAACCGGATGCCGTCCAGAGACAGGGCGGTCAGGCTCGGCGCAACTCGGACGGAGGTGAGCTTGTACTCATCCTTGAAGTCGCCATCCACAACGGTGACGGTCATGGTGTTGACCTTCGTGCCGGTGGGTGCGAAGCCTGCCAGATTCTGGCCGCTGGCTTTGCCGGAGGTCAGAGCCTGTGTCTTCTCGGTATCAACGTTAAGGTTTACCCACTTGGCCGTGATGGTCGTGCTGCTGCTTCTGTCGTCAGCCTTGGTCGCCCATGCGTAGAACATGTTGGAGTTGTCCGGCACGAGCACGGTGTATTCCTTGACCGCCGGATCGAAAGCCGGAATCAGCTGGAACATCTGCGCCTTGGACTCGGTGCTTGTGTCGCCGAACTTCAGAACGGACAGGCCGGCCGTCTCCTGAACGGCTTCGGTCACGCCCTCGACAGTGATGGTCAGGTCGGAGGAAACCTTCTCGACGGTGTAAATGCCGTCAACCGCGGTAACTTCCTCGCCGTTGACCTTGACGACCATGTTGGCCGCGTCGTAGCCTTCGCTCACGGTCACGGTGAAGGTGTAGTCCTTGCCATCCTCTGCCGTGGCTTCTCCGGTCAGGGTATAGCCCTCGCCGGGAGTCAAAGTCACAGCGTGACCGGCAGCCTGCTTTTTCACGACGCCCTCGACGGTAATGGTCAGATCGGCAGTGACGTTCTCAACCGTGTAGCTGCCGCTTTCACCGGCCGTCAGCGTTTCGCCGTTGGCCTTGACTACGAAGTTGTCTTCCATCTCGTAGTCGTCGGCGATGGTGACGGTGAAGCTGTAGTCCTTGCCGTCCTCTACCGTGGCTTCTCCGGTCAGGGTATAGCCCTCGCCGGAGGTCAGGGTAACCGCATGGGTCAGGGCTGCGTAAGTAAAGTCAAAGAATTCGGCAGCAGACTGGTTCTCCCCGTCAACGTAGTATGCCATGCCCACAGCAACTGAACCAGCCGCACTCCGCATGAAACTTTCAACAGGAATGGTCACCGTCTTGCTTCCGTCATCGTTGGTCGCAACCGTGAGAGCCCCGCCGAGAGCAATCTCGCTTTGTCCCGGGTACGTATTTCTGTAGAAGAAAACTGCCCCGTCATCCCCGGAAAGCACAAGCTTGACACTTTCCGGATAGGTGAGAAGCACCTTTCCGGTTCCTTCAGGAATCGTCACATGGTAATACGGTGTGTTGATCGATTCGCCCCACGCCGCTTCACCAACAACCGTTTCCACATACTCGACGGTCACATTTTCGCCGGATTCCGTGGTAATGTTGGTGTAATGAACGGCTGCATCTGCCTCTGCGGCAAACGTGTTTACCGGCACAAGGCTGAACGTCATCACAAACGCCAGCAGGAATGCCAGTAGTCTTCTCTTCATAAATAAACCTCCTCATTATATGGTATTGCAACGCCCGCAGGCGTAAAGCGGAATTCATTCCGGCCAGCTCCGGCACGTCGGGTTTACCGCCGCCGGGGCGTTCTGCTTATGCTGCACGTTTTTCAAACGCACAGTTTGTAGGTCTTCTGACTAACACGTTCGGACGAAATCGTCCACGCCGCTTCCCGCCTTCTCAGGTTTCCCCAATGACCCGCTTTCGCGGAAAGGAAGTCGGCTCCGTGCTTACAGCACGACGGGTCTGCCCGCCGTGTTCCGGTTTTGCACCGGATTCCCTTGTTCAGCTGAACAAGAATGCGTGTCTCCCGTTTCGGTCGGTCGCGCATTTGCCACAAAATAAGCCGGATATCTATCTGCACCGCCGGATACCCGGCGGAGGTTTTTGTTTCCTTGATACCGCCGCCTCTGCTCCGACGGCGGTATTAAGGGAGGAAAAGCTGTTCCTTGGGCAATCAAAACAGCTTAATGGAAGCTCTGATTCCATCGGCAAGAGCTGACAGCGAGGGATTTTGTTCCCAGGCAAAGACCGGAAAACGGAGAAATACTGCATGTATTTCCCGTTTTTCAGTCTGCGGCATGGGGGCAAAAGACCCGCTGCTCAGCCGCAGACGATTGATTCAGAGTTTCCCAATATATTACAGATTCGCGCAAGGGGGTTACGCGGATCAGGTAATACCGGATTGACGATTTTTTCTTCTTTTTTCTTCCTGCGCCTTCATTCGTTCCTTCGCCCGCTCCCGTTTTTCGGCTTTCTTCTGGCGGTAGATGGCTCGCTGGCGCTGGGTCTCTTCCCGGACGCGCCGGAACTTGCCCGGCTGGTTCGGATGCTCGGGGAAAGGCAGCCCCGCCTCCGCCACAGCCGCCTCCCAGCTTCCGAAGCGTGTCTGAATGGTCACGCCGCCCGGAATCTCCCGTGGCCATGGCGTGTGCCCCAGTTCGTCCGCATATTTGCGGAGATAATCGGCAAGCTGCTGCTCCGTGTCCTGCGCGTGTTCCACGGCGAAACGGTTCTCCGCTTCTTCCAGAGCGCACGCGGTCATTCTGCGGATGGTCGCGTCATAAATCGCATTTCTGCTTGGCGTCGGCATAATGCACCTTTTTCTACATTTCTATATATAATGGAGAACGGCTGCGGCAGTCCAAAACAATAGACCGCCGCAGCCGTTTTTCTGCGCCGAAAACCGACCGTCTCCGCCCAATTCCCGGGGCAAAGCGGCCGCTGTCTGTTTCCGTAGGTCTCCTGACTTGTGTCTCGAGCGGCGGCCTGTCTGCCTTCTCGGAATTCTCCAATGACTGGCTTTCACCAACGGCAGGCCGTCTCGACACTTACAGTGCCGGCAGCGTGGGGACTCGCACCCCGTTCTCTTGTTCAGCCGCGCAGTCTGAACGCCCCGCCCGGCCACGGAAACATGAATTAGGTTGTAATTTTAGAGAAACCACGCAAAAAATGGTCATCGCGTGTTCCACCGACGGGTAGAACATCGCCATGACCATTCCGAAGCAACATTCTGACGAAACAGTAGGTCTCCCGACTCGCGCCTCAAGCAAAACCTGCCCTGCCTTCTCAGGTCGCCCCAATGACTGGCTTTCGCCAACGGACAGGCTTCTAAACGCACACGGTATTGGTCAATGCGGGGCTTCAAGGAACATCTGACTACATCGGCAAGAGCTGTGAGCGAGAGATTTTTCGACCAATCGAGGTATCGGAAACGGAGTAATACTTTGTGTATTTCCCGTTTTCGATACCGAAGAGTGGGCGGAAAAGATCCGCTCACAGTCGCAGACGATGTAGTCAGATGTTCCTTATTACCCCATTTCCTTGTTAAGCCCTGCCCCCTGACGAAACCGCCGTTACGGACGCAGCGCCTCTGCTCGTGTTTCTCTATTCAGTATTATAAGACCGATTTAAGAAATTGTCAATACAATTTTTAAAATCCCCACAACATCTTGTGTCGAAAAAGCCGTCAGAATCCACATATTGTTACACATTTGTAATTATTTTCCGTCAGAATCCGCCACCCGGAACCACGCGCCGCCGGTTTCGATCAGCCCGTCCTTCCGCAGCTTCCCGATTTCCGCCGACATGGCGCTCCGCTCCACGCCCAGATAATCCGCCAGCGCCTGACGGTCATAGGGGATCGTAAACTCCGCGCTGCCGTGGCGCTTCGCCTGATCGAGAAGAAATTCCATCAGCTTTTCCCGGGTCGTTTTCCGGGACATGAACCGTATCTTCTCCGTCAGCGCCAGATTTTTCTGAGCGATGCCCTGCAAAAGATTGTATACCAGCCGGCTGTGGAACAGACAGTCATGGCCGCAGCCGGTCATCACCCGCCGGCAATCCAGCAGGAGCACGGTACTGTTCTGCACGGCAAAGGCGCTGACCGGCAATGTCTCCAGCCCCGCGCAGACGAAAGCTTCCGCGAACAGCCCGCCGGGCGCGGCCACCGTCAGCACGCTTCGGTTTCCGTAGTAATCGTCCCGGACGATCTGCACCCCGCCGGACAGCACGACCCCCACGAACCGGGCAGGCTCCCCTTCCAGAAACACCGGGTCGCCTTTTGGTATCTCGACCACCTTTTTGTCCAGACAGTTCAGTATTTCCGGCATTTCCTGCCGCGTTATCCCCGTGAACAGCGGACATTGGGACAATATTTCATAATATGCTTCCATAATCGCTCCTTTGTTGGAATTCCAACATACGTTTTTGCAATAGTATAGTAAACTGTGGCCATAAAGTCAAGGGAAGCTCTGGACAAATCGGCGAGAGCTGGCGGCGAGAGATTTTTTCCTAGACGAAGGCTTCACAAGTGGAGGAATACTTTGTGTATTTCCCGCTTGTGAAGCCGCACGGCTAGGGAAAAAGGTCCGCTGTCCAGCCGAAGGTGATTTGTTCAGAGTTTCCCCCAAAAAAACAGGAGGAACAGATTATGATTCGCAGAATTATTGAAATCAACCGGGAAAAATGCAACGGCTGCGGCGCCTGCGCGGCGGCGTGCCACGAGGGCGCCATCGCCATGGTAGACGGCAAGGCGCAGCTGATGCGGGACGACTACTGCGACGGTCTGGGCGACTGCCTCCCCGCCTGCCCCACCGGCGCGATCACCTTCGTAGAACGGGAAGCGGCTGCTTATGACGAAGCCGCCGTTCTGGCCGCAAAGGCGAAAAAGGAAGAAAAACTGCCCTGCGGCTGCCCCGGCTCCGCGGCGCGGGCCATTCACCGGGAGGAATCCCCCTGCGACGTCAGGACGCCCCAGCAGTCCCAGCTGCGCCAGTGGCCGGTGCAGATCAAGCTTGCGCCCGTGAACGCGCCATGGTTCGACGGGGCAAAGCTTCTGGTCGCCGCCGACTGTACGGCCTACGCCTATGCCAATTTCCATCAGGATTTCATCAAGGGCCGCATCACGCTGGTAGGCTGCCCCAAGCTGGACGCCGTGGACTATTCCGACAAGCTCACGGAGATTCTGAAGCACAACGACATCCGCAGCATCACGGTCGTTCGGATGGAAGTCCCCTGCTGCGGCGGCATTGAGCAGGCGGTGAAGAAAGCGCTGCTGAACAGCGGAAAGCTGATCCCGTGGGACGTGGTGATCGTTTCTACGGACGGAAGAATTCTGGACAGGGTGTAATCGATCGTCAGGCAGTATTTGCTAACAAACGGAGCCTCCGCCAAATGGAGGCTCCGTTTGTTACGTCTGGTCTGCAAGTATGATGCCAAGATCGTGTTCAAGCATGTGCATGTACTTTGCGGTAAAAACTGTATCAGCGGCATACCCGGGAACGACCTTGGGGAAGAATTCGTTGCCCCACAGGAAGCCCCAATAGTGTACAAGCTTAAAGCCTATGGTTTCCAGATAGGAATAATAATCCTCAATTTGAATTGCCAGTGCTTGCTGCTCCGGGGTAAACCGCTGGACAGAAGAACATATGGCGTCTTCGGTGGTTTGCACCTGCGGAAGCGCAGAAAAAAGATATTCTCCATGAAGTTCTTCATAATCGGTTTGGAGCCGGAGCTTGTTTACTGGATCTCGGTAACAATCCAAGTTCCAGCGAACACCCTGCCATGCAACATACAATAGTTTGGCAGCAAACTGTCTTTCCAGCGTATCCACAAAAGCATCATCGGATAACTTCGCATTGGCTTGCGCAAAAGGAAGATATTCTTTTGTATAGCAGGAATCAGCCTGTTCCAGCGTACTCCTTAATTGCAGCGCAAGCTGCGTCTCATTCAGCTCGAATTTTACAATCGACATACCATTGCCTCATTTCCAATATAAATAATCAGAACCATATAAATTTATATTTATAAGTAATTCTGATAGGCTTATAATACAGGAAAAGGCATGTCGAAGTCAGTCGAATTATAGCAAAAGGAAACCAGCAGGCAATCTTTTTGATTGCTTGCTGGCGAAATCAGCCGTTTTCATAGTAGGCTTCAATATACGCTTTGACGCAGTGGTATATTTTGCGCCGCTCCTTTGCGGGGAGACCCTTCATGAGATCGTCTAAATCAGACGGAACAGAATCGGCAGAGTGATCGATGACATCCTGAAGCAATGTATCGGCGGACGCATCCAAAGCATTGGCAATATTGCAGAATGTGTCCATCTTGGTAGGCTTGAAGCCCCGTTCAATTACGCTGACATGCATAGGGCTTAAATTCACCAATTCTGCCAGCGCTTCCTGCGTCAGCCCCTTTTGCTCACGGGCTGCCTTGATTCGTTTCCCGACTGCCTTCAAGTCCACGGTTAATCATCCCTTTAGAATCAGATTTAATTCCAGTAAGTAGTATAACCGTGGGAAATGAGAAAGCACAGAATCTATTATATTTAGAATAGGTATAATAGAACTATATTTTAATGCAAATTACGGAAGAAGCCAAGATTATTCGTTTCCCAATTCTGTCGAGGAATGGATAGAAAAGTATTCTGTCCGTCAGAAAAAACGGGAAGTGGATTCCATCTCATGATTTGCCTCTTTCCTGTTATTATGCGTTCTGTATTGCAAAACACATCCGCAAATAATTCCACTGATTCAAGACGCAACTATTGTATAGTCCACTCAAGCAGAACGCAAGTAAAATAAAATGTTACTGATACAAAACATTGGGAGGAAATCAGTAATGGTTGATTTAGGAGTACGCTTGCAGCAATTACGTATGGATCGCAATATGTCGCAATCTGAACTGGGAAAAGCACTGAATCGAAGCAAGTCTGTCATCAGCGCCTATGAAAATGATCTCCGTATCCCTCCGCTGGAGGTACTGACCGAGATCGCACTGATTTTCAACGTGTCACTGGATTTTCTCGTTGGGATAGATAAGGCGGAGATGGTCTCGGTAGATGGGCTGAACGACACGCAAAAGGCGATCATTCATTCCCTGATTTACGAATTTACGAACGATCATTCCCCATATCCCGGTCTTACCGAGCATCAGCAAAAGCTGCTGAGTCAGATTATGGTTGAATTCTCGAAAAAATAATATCCACCGGACATTTGCATTTTATTGTTCGAGTCCTAGGAACAAAAATAATCCGAACCCGTTTTCCACCAAGAACAGGTTCGGATTATTCTTCTCTGGTGCGGGTGTTCTTATAGGACTTTTCAAAAAATCAGTATTTCCCTAGACGTTTTTCAATTTCAGGGCAGCGAATTTCGTGTTTTTCTTGCTTCATATTCCCTCTCAAAAAGGCGATTGCTTCCCGCAGTCGCCTTTTTGTGTAGCAAATAGGGTGGAAAATCGGCCTTTGTTTCCTTTGAGAGCGGCGAATGAAGCACCGCCTGTGTGTTCTCACATGGAGGGATTTTTAAGGGAATACAGGCCAACAAGACTACGAAAATCAACACTTATTTTTACCCAGAAGGAGGTCATCAAAGTGGCAGTTTTCCGCATTGAGCGAAACCGGGATTATACGGTCATGTCCAACCATCATCTGCGGGACACAGAGCTGTCCCTGAAATCCAAGGGGCTGCTTTCCATGATGCTGTCCCTCCCGGAGGAGTGGAACTACACCACAAGAGGCTTGGCAGCCATTTGTAAGGAGGGGGCCGACTGCATCGGCTCGGCTCTTCGGGAATTGGAGCAGGCGGGGTATATTGTCCGCAGCCGTATCCGAGACAGCAAGGGCAAGATCGTAGATGTGGAGTACATCATCTACGAAACACCCCACAAGCCACAGTCGGCACCGCCGGAGCCGGAGCGTCCAGATACGGAAAAACCGGATATGGATACCCCGTGTCCGGAAATGACCGCGCAATTAAATAAAGATAAAGAAAAGAAAGATAGATCAAAGAAAGATTTAGAAATTACGGATGAAATCCATCCTATCCCATCGTATCGCCCTTCCCAGGAAACGAGGATGGGAACGGATGGGATGGAAGTCAGAGATTCTTGACAAACTGGACCAGTGGCTCCGTGGGCTGCTGACAGAGGGCATCAAGGGGAATTTAACAGGAATGTTCGATTCCGTCAATACCAAAGTAGGCGAGATTGTGGGAGAAGTGGGAAAGACGCCCCAGGGCTGGAACGGAGGCGTCTTTTCCATGATCCAGAATCTTTCCGAAACGGTCATTGTCCCCATTGCCGGGGTGATCCTCACCTTTGTCATGTGTGTGGAGCTGATCCAGATGGTCACGGAGCGAAACAATCTCCACGACGATGTATGCTAATAGCGAGGACTTTCAAGTCCTCG
>ULXL01031881.1_pt1 | contig 39170 bp, 33 predicted proteins | sample 1961241 | NCBI WGS metagenome assembly ULXL01 (sample SAMEA4835837, study PRJEB28245) | human gut metagenome | biome: gut microbiome; material: fecal sample | place: Denmark | collected 2008
CCAGGACAAACCCCAGGTGTTGAACCAGATCCAAATCAAGGCAAAAAGCCAAATCCAACAATACCTGGTGCAAGAAAACCTAGTGCTAACAAACGAGGCTTATTAACAATTATGGACGAAATTACAGATGGCTTAGATTTAGGAAAGAAAGATGGTAAGAGATATAGAGCTTCGAATATTAAAGTTGCCAAAAACTTTGCTGAGGAATTACAATCAGGAAATTACTTATATAACATTGTTCATTTAGTACCTGCAATTGTTAAACTTCCTATTAATTTACTAAGAAAAGTATCAGGAAAAATAATGCTTGGCAGTGAAGCAAAAGAAAATATTGCAAAACTACAAGAAAGAATTAATGGTTTAAATGAAGACGATTTAATGACAATCTATGAAGAATATAGAGGCAATCGCGTAATTCAAGAAAGATTCCCAACTATATTAAATACATTGTTAGAAGATAGAATTCAGAGATTTGCTTTAGGAAAAGTTACTGAAATAAATTCTGAACTTGAATTAAGATATCAAAGTGCATTTAGTGCAATCAGACAATTAGAAGCAATTGATGCACAATTAGCAAACCCTCAGTTGGATGCTAAAACAAGAACTAGTTTGCAAAGTGCGCGTGCATTAGTGTTTGACGGTCAAGCTAACAATATTGCTGCAATTAGAACAGGATATGTTGAAGCAAACGGTTGGCTATCAGGTGGTTCACATGGATTTAGTGAAGACATGAAAGCTGCTACAACTAAATTATCATGTATAGGTAAAAGATTTGCTAAGGATCATGACTTAGATGGTGATTTATTGCATCGTCAAGCTCAATTAGAACAATTAGAGATGAAAGCACTTGCTGCGGGTGACAACGAGACTGCTTTAAGAGCCTTTGTTGAATCAGAAAGATTATTAAGTGATAATACCGAAATAAATAACAGTCTTTTTGGAAAGAGATCAACCGGCAAGAAATATTATTCACCACTAGTTGAACAATTAGATTATCGTGATGATCCATTCTTAAGAGACTTATTTACAACCATCGCTGTAACATCAGCAGCAGTTTCTGCAACTAGAGCTTTCCAACAAGCCCAAAATGGTGGATTGACACCAGAACAAGCCGCTGCCATTCAAAGAAATGAAGCCATGATGAAACAAGTTAATGACTACGGAAAACAAATTGCTGATAGTCGTGGTACAATGATGGAAGGAATGAAAGCTCAAAATGTTCAAGATACATTAACAGCTTCAAATGAAATTGAAAGAGCAACCCTTGATTCAACTGATTGGGGCTTAGGAACAAGTGCATATCGTGCAGCCGATAATGCAGGCCATACATTCTACAATGATTTATATGATTCAACAGAAGGAGCAATTAATGCAATCACAAGCAGATATGCTCAAGGAGCAATTACTCAATCTGAAGCAATGGAAATGATGGCTGAACTAAGTGCTAACACTCAAGCAACACTTCAAAATGTTACAAAAGAGTGCTTAGATATTTTACAACCATACGCTGCAACCCATCCACAATTTGATTTAACTGGTGTTGAATCAGCAATGCAATATATGGTTCAAAATCCAACTGCAATAGCAGAAATGAATCAAGCAATGGTCGATGCAGCAGCTATTGGTGATACATTATCAAAAATGCAATTAGAACATATTGCAGCTCTACAGACAATGCCTAGCAATGTTCAAAGTTACTTCTTAACATGTGCCTCATCAGCAGCTTTAGCTGCCAATGTTGCTAATACTGCTCAAGGAGCAAGAAAGCATAACTATGGCAATAGTGTTACCGATATGGTTGAGGAATATTCGGAGACACAACAAACTACGCAAAGCACTGGTAGAAGCAAATAGGATACATAAAAGAGGTTATTACTTAATAACCTCTTTTTACTATTTAATATTTTAAAACAGTGGTTTAATAAAAAATTCTTTGCTTTTTCCAATATTATATGGAAACCATAAGAATATTTTGTTATAATACTAAAGAAAAAGTTAGGAGGAATTTTATGTTAAAAGCAAAACCTTTTGTTAAATGGGCCGGAGGGAAAAGACAAATTATTGATAAATTATTAAAACTAGTTCCTATAGATTTTAATACTTATTATGAACCATTTGTTGGAGGTGGAGCCTTATTATTTGAACTATCTCCTAAAACTGCTGTTATTAATGACTCAAATAAAGAATTAATGAATGTTTATAAATTAATATCCACAGATAGTGGTTATGAAGAAGTTGTAAAAATTTTGAATAATTATGAAAAAAAGCATAATGAAAAGTTTTACTACCAAATAAGGAATCTTGATAAAGACAAAAAAAAGTTTGCCAAATTAACGCCTGCTGAGCGAGCAGCTCGAACAATTTACTTAAACAAAGCTTGTTTTAATGGCTTATATCGTGTAAATAGTAAAGGAGAGTTTAATGTTCCTTTTAATAAGAAACTTCATATTAACACTTATGACGCTCAAAATATGATTTTAGCTTATGTTTATTTTCAAACCAATAATATTACTATGCTAAGCACTGATTTTGAGGAAGCTGTAAAAGCTGCTCAAAAAGGAGATTTTATATACCTTGATCCACCATATGATTCAGAAAACGAAACTACTTTCAATGATTACACTGAAAATGGCTTTGGTAAAGATGAACAGATAAGATTAGCTAAAGTTTATAAAGACTTATCAGACAGAGGTTGCTATGTTATGCTATCAAATCACAATACAACCTTAATTAATGAACTATACAAAGACTTTAATATTCATATCATAACAGCCAAGCGAAATATCAATTCTAAAGGAGAAAAACGTGGCAAAGTAGAGGAAGTAATTATTACTAATTATAAGAACGATTTAACCTTTGAAGACTAGGATTAGTCTTTTTTTTTATTAGAATACATAAATAATACTAAGAGGTGAACTATGTTTTTTAAGAAGATTGATGAACGAATTAAAGTTATTTTTATAATTATCTTATTATTATTCATATTAATAATAGGTCGAGTATTTTATATCCAAATATTCGACTATGAAAAACTGAATGATTATGCTAAAGACTTATGGAGTCGAGATTTACCAATAGAGGGGGATCGCGGCTTAATATTAGATAGAAATGGTGTTGTTTTAGCCGATAATCTAACAACAACTTCTTTAGTATTAGTTCCTAATCAAATAAAAGATAAAGACTTAACTACAAAAAAATTAGCCGACATATTAAGTGTTAGCTATGATGATATGAAAGAGCATGTCTATAAAAAAACATCTATTGAAAGAGTTCATCCTGAGGGACGAAGACTTTCTTATGATATAGCAGAAAAAATATCTGATTTAAATATGGACGGTGTCTATTTAGTTAAAGAATCTAAACGCTATTATCCATATGGTAATCTATTATCTCACTCCTTAGGTTACGTTGGAATTGATAATCAAGGACTATCTGGTTTGGAATTACAATATGATGACTACCTAAAGGGTGAAAGTGGAGCCATTAAATACTTTTCCGACGCTAAAGGTAATAAATTAAATTTATCGGATATCTATGTTGAACCTCAAAGTGGTATGAATATTAATCTAACTATTGATATCAACATCCAGCAATCCATTGAACGAGAACTTGACAATATTGTTGATATGTTTTCCCCAGATAATGCCCTAGCTATTGTAATGAACCCTAAAACTGGTGAAATTCTCGGGATGGGTTCCCGTCCAGATTATGATCCAAATAATTACCAAAACTATTCTCAATCAGTTTTAAGTCGTAACTTACCAATTTGGTCATCTTATGAACCCGGATCAACATTCAAGATTGTTACTCCCAAAACAGACACTTAGTAAAGTAAACTTTACGCAAAATTAACAACTATTTTAATGTATTTCACGGAATATACACAAAATTTATTAATAATAAAACGTGAAAAATGAAAAAAGGAGAATAGTATGAAAACAAGATTTGCTTCACTAAAAGAATGGATTCTAAAAAGAAAGACAAAATTAAAAGAAATCGGGCTTTTCTTAATAATAATTTTAGTAATTTCTTTAGCTACTTTTGTAAGTGCCAAAATTTACGAAAAAGTTCATCAACAAAATATCGTTGATTATGATTGGTTAAGTAAAAATGTTTCTTTGACTGCGTCTTCTCCCTTAGGAGAAAATGTTTATCGTGTTTTAAAAAGTGATGATATTGATCCTTACAATGAAAATTATCGCCGAGTTATTGATGAAAAATATGATAGCCAAAAACAAGGCATCTACGACATATCTGGCCCTTTAATTATTCATAACTTATATGGTACTAATCCTTTAAGTTTAAATATTTATTTACAAACCGAAGAAGAACTATCATTAAATTATATTATTTATATTCGAGATGAGGATGATATCCCAGAGTTTGCAAGAACTATGAAGAATAGTTCGGATGACAACTTAACTACAATTCACGAATATCAAATAATTGGTTTCGTTCCAGGCTATGTTAACACTCTTAGAATTGAATTAAGAGATGAAAATGGCGAATTAGTTGAAACTACGGAACGTGACTATGATTTCACTAATGTTGAGACCTTGTCCCAAACCTTCGCAACCGTAACAACGGGAACAAGTAAAGCAGAATTAGCTGATGGTTTATACACTATTTTAGGTAACGATTCTGATGATCAAGATTATGTTGCTATGTATGATAATGCCGGTGTTCTTCGAGCAGAGATTCCAATTATTGGTTATCGCGCCCATAGAATTCTTTTTGATGATAACTCAATGTATTTTTCAATTTCTCAATCTAAAATTGTAAAAATGTCTAATCAAGGTCGAGTAGAGGAAGTTTACCAAACTGGTAAGTATCAGCTTCATCACGATTATACTTTTGCTGATGATGGAAATTTAATAGTTTTAGCCAACAATACAAAAAAAGATACTGAAGAAGACTGTATTATCAAAATAGATTTAGAAACTAAAAAAGTCACTGAATTAGTCGATTTTGAGCCAATGTTTCAAGAATATGCTGACACCTGTACTTTAGATACAAAATCTACTCGAGATGAAGGAGAGGATGGTTTAGATTGGCTTCATCTAAATTCCATTGAATATGTTGATGGCGATGTTTTCCTAAGTTCTAGAGAAACTTCATCTATTTTAAAAGTAAAAAATATTGAAACTGATCCCGAACTAGAATATATTCTATCAGCCGAGGAAATTTGGGAAAATACACCTTTTGCCAATTACGTTTATGAGCAAATTGGAGACTTTAAAATTCATGCCGGACAACATAGTGTCCGCTATACCGCAACCGATGACCCAGATATTTACTACTTGACCTTCTTTGATAATAATTATGGTGTATCAAATTCTCAGCCAGACTTTAATTATGAAAAAATAGGTATCACCAATAATAATCCATTCATTGGTGATCACTCATATTACTATGTATACAAAGTAAACGAAAAAAATAAAACCTTCGAATTGGTAGATAGTATCGAACTCGTATATTCAGGAATCGTAAGTAGTATTCAAAATCTTGACAATGGTAACATATTAACTGACTCTGGAACCACTGCTGTTTATGCTGAATATGATGAAAATCATAAACTAATAAAAAGTTTTAAATTAAAAATGAATAAATATATGGTATACCGTGTTTTAAAATACGATTTCAATGACTTTTGGTTTGAAGACTAATTTTTAGTCTTCTTTTTTATTTTAAGCATAAAATTCTTTTAGGAGGAATTTTATGCCTAAAAAAGCAGAAACACTAATTAAAATTTTTTTAAATAAAAAGTTATTTGAAGAAGAATTGCTACCAGAAAACATTTATCTACAAGTAGAAAAAAGTTTATTAAAGGAAGCCAAAACAAATGAATTTTTATCAAGTTAGACAAGAACTAGGACTTGGCAAATCTCTTCTTAATCTTCCTCTAAAAGTAACCTTTTATGCGCGAGTCTCAACAGATAAAGATGTCCAATTAAACTCTCTTGACAATCAAGTATATTATTATAAGAATTATATAACTTCTAATCCCAACTGGACTTATATTGAAGGATACATTGATGAAGGCTTGAGTGGAACCTCCACTCATAAACGCAAAAGTTTTCTTAAAATGATTGCTGATTCAAAAAATCATTTTTTTGATTTAGTAATTACTAAAGAAATATCTCGATTTTCAAGAAATCTCCTTGATAGTATTAAATATACAGAAATATTAAAGCAGAATGATGTCGGTGTATTGTTTCAAACTAATAATATTAACACTTATGATCCTAATTCAGAATTTATCCTCAATATGATGTCTAGTCTTGCCCAAGAAGAGGTAAAACGTCTTTCAACCAGAGTAAAATGGGGTCATTTTAATGCTATCAAAAGAGGCAGAGTTCTTGGAAATAATTCTATAACAGGATACGTAAAAGATAATGCCAAACTAATAATTCATCCTGAAGAAGCAAAAAAAATAAAACAAATATTTTCCCTCTATGCTACTGGTAAGTATGGTTTAAATAAATTAGGACTTGAATTATATAAGCGTGGCATAAAGAATAGAAACAATCATCCCTATACTAAAGATACTTTAAAAAGAATCATTGAAAACCCTAAATACAAAGGATATTATCGAGGGCACACCACAGAAGTTCTTGATTATAAAACAAAGAAAAGACAAATTATTGCCAAAGAGCAACAAATAATCTTCAAGGATAAAACTATTCCTGCCATTGTAGAAGAGCCCCTTTGGGATAAAGCAAATCAGCTTTTAATAGCAAGAAGTACTTCAGTTAAACAAAGAAGGCCCATTCCCCAAAAATATCCCTATACTTCAAAAATAACTTGTTCAAAACACCATACCTTTTACCAGCGTCTATCAAATAAATATGGCCAATGGGCTTGTAGTAAATATGTAACTTATGGCAATAAAGTTTGTCCCAGTCCGCGCTTAAAAGAAACTGATCTAAATAATATTATTATTTCAATAATAAATAAGCTTCCTATCAATAAAGAAGAAATACTAAATGAACTTCTAGCCTTATATAAAACATTTTTCACGTCCTCTCTAGAAACTAAGGCATCCTTTGAAGAAACTAAATTAAAACAACAAAATCTCCTAGATTTATATCTTGAATCTCTTATAACAAAAGAGGAGTATATTTTAAAAAATAAATCTCTCCAAGAAAAACTTGCAAAAGATAAAACAGAACATAATCATTATAATTTAGAACGCCTAAAAGATAAGCTATCTAATTATCTAGAATTAAACACTTATATTACTCTTTATATAGAATTATTCATAAAAGAGATTGTTGTTGATTTTACTTCCAAAACTAATATTAATCTAAAAATTTATCTTACAATTCCAGTAATTAGTTATTCAGCTAATTATCAAAATAAAAAACTAAATATAACATATACGGTTTATTAATTATAAATAATTTGGTACAATTAAATAGTAAGAAGGTGTCCGAAGTGCGATTAGAAACATTTATTTTAATTTACAGTATGATTAATAATTTTATTATTGCAAGTATGAAGATAATGGGTGGCTTTGTTTTGGGTATTAATTTAGTTTTAGCCGATGGTATTCAAACATTTGCCAATTTTATAACTGATGGGATATCTTTAGCTGGAGCAAAACTTTCACGGAAAAGAGCAACTAAGCATCATCCGTTTGGTTTTGGAAAAGTCGAATACTTAGCTAATCTTTTTGTTGGAATATTACTATTTTTTCTGGGAATTTTCATTATTATTTATAGTCTCTTTACCAAATCAAAGATTCCTACTTTAGATGTTTTGTGGTTATTACTAGTAGCAGTTGCCTTAAAAGCAATCGCCGTCTATATTATGAATAAAGTAGGGGATAAAAAACATAGCCAATTACTATTAACAACTACTGAAGATAGCAAGACTGACTTATTATCTAATCTCGGAGTAATCATCATAACTATCATTTTACAATTTTCTAATACTTTTCCGTTATTAAGACATACGGAATTGATAGGCTCCATAATAATTTCTTTATTAGTAATTAAATCTGCTGTGGCAACGATTCTTGAAAACTCCTTATCTCTCATAGGTGAAGTTGAAGAATCAAGTGAAGAAGTAGAAAAAATAAAAGAGATACTTCATGAATTTAAAGAAATTGAAAAAGAAGAAATAACATTAATAAAGTATGGAGCGTATTATAAACTACAGTTAGTATTGGAACTTGATAATCGTTTGACCTTAAGAAAAATTTCTAATCTTGAAAATAAATTACGGACTAAAATTAAAAAAACTAGATCCTTAAAAGTCAAACACATTACTATTTATGTTACTAATAAGATTGACTAAGCAACTTATGTTGCTTTTTTTAGTGCCTTTTTTGGTGGTTACATTCAAGGTTGTCACTATGGCCAGTGCTGTTGAAGAAAAAGTTGTCGATTTAGAAAATGATACTTTCTATGATACTGGAAGTGTTAATGTTGATGGTTCTGTTTTAAGATGCTGGAAGGCTGGTGGTCATGGTCACCAAACATTTATGCAGGTCTTACAAAACTCCTGTAACCCAGTGTGTAACTAAGAGAGAAATAAGTAAACTTAACAACCATAAATTTCAAAACTACTTTGATTACCAAAAAAGTTATGATAATATGATAATGTAAATTATAATAAAGCTGGTGATAATATGGATTTTAGAGATATAAAAGAGTTTACAATAGATATGTTAAAGTATATTTTTACAATCTTTGTCGTAATATTTATTATTGTATATGTAGCAACGGTCCAACAAGTAGTGGGGCCTTCAATGCAGCCAACTTTTGCCAATCAAGATATTGTAATATTAAATAAACTTCATTATAGATTCTTTGATATAAAAAGATTTGACGTAGTTTCATTAAACTATAGTAGTACAAAATATTTAATTAAAAGAGTAATAGGATTACCGGGAGATAAAATTGAATATAGAAATAACCAACTGTATATAAATGAAAAGAAAGTAGCCGAAGATTTTTTAAAGGCTGATGTAACAACAGAAGATTTTAGTTTAAAATCCTTAGGATATGAAGAAATTCCAGATGACATGTATTTAGTTTTAGGTGATAATAGGGAAAATTCATTAGACAGTCGTGAAATTGGTTTGGTGAAAAAAAAGGACATTTTAGGAAAAGTTAACCTAAGAATTTGGCCAATTAATAAAATTAGATACGTAAAATAATTAAAAATAACAAAACCTCCAATTATCGTCATTAAAAACTTTTTTTCTATTGAAAACTGCATATTGCTGATATATAATAAAATTGAATTCCAATACTTCGGTTGGAATTATGAGTGTAGTTTGTTTTTGGTAAAAATTATTGACCAAATAGGAGGGTTAAAATGGAAGGTAAGAAAAAATATATTGCCATAGTACTATTTTTATTAATAGGCTTGACAATCTTTACTTTCGCAAATCCGGTAGAAGAGAAGGATTTGAAAAAGGAAGGAAAAGACGGCAATAGTAAAACAGAAGTCGTAGAAAAAGAAGACAAAGACAAAACTGATGATACATCAAATTCTAGCACTGACAGCACTGATACTACTACGAATAATACTATCCCAGTAGCTAATACCAACAACGGTGGAACAGGTCTAACTGGCAATAGTGGTAGTAATCAAGAAGACAATGGTTACGCTAAAGCCTTAGCGGCTGTACAAGTAGCTGAGAGTAGTCTAAAAGCTAATGATGTAGCAACAGCTAAAGATCTAGTTAGCAAAGTAACTGATCAAAATCAAAAGACTGAATTAACAGAAAGAATTAATGTTGTAGAAGAAGCAATCAAAGCGATTGAACTAGTTGATCAACTTGAAAAACTAGTTAACGAATCAACTTCATTAAGCGAAATGAATATTGCAAGAGATTATCGCGATAATGAAGAAATCGTTGCCATTGTTTCTGCTTTAAAAAATACAGCAGTAAAAGAAACATTAACAAATCGCCTAAATACTCTAGCAAAAGTATTAGATGATAATAATCAGCCTGTAATAACAGGTATTGAAAATAATGAAATTACAAAGGAGAACGTAACTCTTACAGTTGAAGATGACAATGAGGTAACTATAACAGTAACTTTGAATGGTTCTGAAATAGCTTATCAAGACATTTTCAAGGAAGAGGGCGTTTATACTGTAACAGCAGTAGATGCTGCATTTAATAGCCAAACAATTACATTCACAATTGATAAAACAGCTCCAACAGCAACTTTATCAATGCGAACAACAGAACCAACAAACAAAAATTTAATTGTAACTTTAAAAACAAGTGAAGCAATTAAGACACCAAAAGGTTGGACAAAAGTTAGTGATACAATATACACTAAAAAATACACAAGAAACACTACCGAAGAAGTGGAAATAGAAGATTTAGCTGGCAACAAGTCAACTGTAAAAATAGAAATTACAAATATTGATAAGACAGCTCCAACAGCTGAAGTTATCTATAGTACAACAGAACCAACAAATAAAAATATTACAGTAACTTTAAAAACAAGTGAAGCAGTAACATTATCAAATGAAGGTTCATGGCGCAAAGTAAGTGATACAGAATTTAGAAAAGTATTCCCAGCTAACACAACTCAAGAAGTAGAAATGACTGATAAAGCTGGCAACAAGTCAACTGTAAAAATAGAAATTACAAATATTGATAAGATTGCTCCAGTAGCAACTATTACAAAGTCAAATAATGATAAAGCAACAAACGAAGATGTCATTGTTACACTAACCACAAATGAAACAATTCTTACTCCAGCAGGTTGGACAGAAGTTGCTAATAGTAATGGAACTGAATTTACAAAAGTTTATTCTGAAAATGGAAAATATGAAGTAACAGTAGTAGATAAAGCTGGCAACGAAACACTAGTTAAGTTTGAAGTAAAAAGAATTGACAAAGTAGCTCCAGTAGTAGAAGTTACAAAGTCAAATAATGACAAATCAACAAACGAAGATGTCGTTGTAACAATTAAGGCAAACGAAGCAGTATACAAGCCAGCAGGTTGGACAGAAGTAACAACCAACAAAGAACATGAATTTACAAAAGTTTATTCTGAAAATGGAAAATACGAAGTAACAGTAGTAGATAAAGCTGGTAACGAAACACTAGTTAAGTTTGAAGTAAAAAGAATTGATAAGGAAGCACCAATCTTAACAGTTATTAGTCCAAATAAATATCAATTAGAAGTAGGTAGTGAGTATGTTGATAAAGGTTACTCTGCTTACGATACAGTTGATAAAGATGTAACTAATCTAATTAAAATAACATATCAATTCCAAGCAAAAGGTACATCAACTTGGCCATTTGTACCTACACTTGATACAAATAAACTTGGAACCTACAAAGTTATTTATACCGCATATGACAAAGCCGGAAATATGACTAAAGGAACTAGAGTTGTTCAAATCGTTGATACGACATCACCATTACTAACTTTAAATGGAGATAAAAATATTACTCTAGAAGCCGGTGTAGATACCTATGAAGAAAAAGGAGCAACAGCTGTTGATAATTATGATGGTCTAATTGAGAATATTCAACCAGCCTTCATTAATTATACAGATGCAAACAAGAATTTATCAAAAGTAACAACAGTTGATACTACCAAAGTAGGAACATATAAAATAGTTTATAAATATACTGATTCAAGTGATAATGAAGGTGTTGATGCAAACAGAAACGATCACAACTATGTAATGCGAATTGTTGTCGTTCAAGATACAATTAATCCAACAATAACTGTAAAAGCTGAATCTATTGGAACAGATCCATATTATAGTTCTATCAGTTTTTCATTAAGCGACAGCAATAAAATTGATTATTTTGAAGTTAATGGGACAAAGTTTGATAGAACAGATACTAAATATAGTGATGCCAATTATCAAAATATTAAATCTGTTTTAAATGCCGGAGAAAATACCATTACATTATATGATACTGTGGGAAATAAAACAGAAAAGAAATTTTATATGGATTGGACTGCTCCAACCATTACTGCTCACAGTTTTATTGGAACAGAGCCAAACTATAGTGGAATGAGTTTTCAACTATCAGATAATTATTTAATCGATTATTTTGAAGTTAATGGAACAAAATATGATAGAACAAATTCTAAATATAGTGATGCCAATTATCAAAATATTAAGTCATCATTAGTAAACGGAGAAAATACATTAGTACTATATGATGTTGCTGGAAATTCTTCTTCATATAAGTTTACACTAGAGAGAATTGCTCCAACAATTACAGTTGCTGACGGAACCGTTGGTACAGAGCCATATAGCAAATTAAACTTGAAATTATATGATGCCAGTGGAATTGCCTCAGTAGTAATTAATGGAACTAAATTATCTCACACTGGAATATATGTAGATATTAATGATGGTCATGCATATACATTCCAACAAGGAACAAATACAGTAACAGTTACAGATAATTCAGGAAATGTAACTACACAAACATTTGAAATAGATCGAAATTTAGACTCTACAACTACTATAGAAAATTAATATACCCAGTAATATGTAATCTAAATAAAATAATTAAAGAAGAGAAATCTCTCTTCTTTTCATTTATAAAAATATATGCTATTATAAAAGTATAATAGTAAGGAGTTGGTTATATGGCTTATGCAAAATTTAAGGAGCTAACAAAGTATTTTGATTTCCGTCAAGAAGTCGATGTAAGAGAGTTGCCTTATTACGCTACTGAATATGTAAATCAAGGAGAAAAAATTCTCTTAGCCTACAAAACCGCAAGAGATCATGCCGTATTTACTGATAAAACAATGATTCTATTTGATCGTGATTTAGTTGGAACCTACAAGAAAATTCATATTATTCCATATACATCCATCTCAACCAGCGCAATATGTTTTAGACCAGGTAAAACAGAGATCCTTATGTCTTTAGATAGTGGATATCAAATGCGAATTATTTTTGTAAATATGAATCATGACAAAAAGGAGCATATTAAAGCAGTCTATAAAACAATGATGAAAAACTCCACAAAGGCTTAATTATTTAAGTCTTTTTTTCTTCCTTTAATAATAGATTATAAAGAGGAGGATTTATGAATAATACCTATAATAATTTACTACTAAAAACAAAGATATTTTTGAATAAAAAGTTGTATGAAGAAAAAGTTATTTCTTATGAACTATTTTCTAAAGCCGAAGAAAAATTAATAGAAAGAGAAAAGCATAATTGAATATTTTAAAAGTAAGGGAAGAATTACTTTCTGGTAAAACAATCTATGACATTCCTTTAAGAGTTGCCGATTACTCGCGGGTATCAACTGATAAGGATATTCAATTAAATTCTTTGGAGAATCAAAAAAATTATTTTACAGAACTAATCGAGTCAAATCCTACCTGGATTCACACTGATAGTTATATTGATGAGGGCATAAGCGGTACAACTTTTAAAAGAGAAAATTTTCTTCGAATGATTGACGATGCTAGAAATGGAAAGTTAGATTTGATTTTGACAAAGGAAATCTCAAGATTTTCTAGAAATACAATTGATAGCATTAAATATACGGAATTACTTTTGAGTTATGGTGTAGCCGTTTTATTTATTTCTGATAACATCAACACCATTTATCCAGATAGTGAATTCCGTTTAACATTAATGGCTAGTCTTGCCCAAGATGAAGTAAGAAAACTATCAGAGCGAGTAAAATTTGGTATAAAAAGAAGTATTAAAGAAGGAAGAGTCGGTGGTAGCTGCTTAACAGGATATACTAAACAAAATGGGAAACTTAAAATCAACCCTCAAGAAGCTCATCTAGTTAAACTGATTTTCAACTTATATGCCACCGGACAATATAGTTTTAAAGAAATATCTACTAAATTAGCTGAACAAAATTATTATACTAAGAAGGGGAAGAATTTTAGTGATACAACATTAAAAAAGATATTAACTAACCCTCGCTATAAAGGGTTTTATACCGCTAACTTATCCAAAGTAGTTGACTATAAAACCCATAAAAAAGAATCTATTCCTAAAGAATTCCAAATAATTTACAAAGACGAAACTGGTGCAGTTCCAGCAATTATCAGTGAATCTCTTTGGAACCAAGCAAATCAAATATACTTAGAACGAAAAAAGCATTGGAATAGCATTAACTTAAATAAAAAACAATATCTAAATAATCAAACCTATACTTCAAAATTATTTTGCCAAGAACACCACAAGCCTTTTATTAGAGCCGCCTCTTCTAAACGAAAATTAAATCCAACGTGGCAGTGCAATGAATATTTAAGGCATGGAAAAGACTTTTGTGAAAGCCCGATAATAAAAGAGAGTAAATTAAACGAATTATTTTTAAAAGATTTATCCAAAATAATAAACTTTAAAGAATTAAAAGACTCCTTATTATCATTGTATACAACAATTATTAATAATAACCAAATATTAAAAAATGATAATCTAACTAATCAGAAAAGCAATTTATTAAGTCTTCTCTTAAAGGGGATTATTACAGAAGAAGAATATTTAGCGAAAAAGCAAGAACTAAATCTTTTAAGTACTAAAGTAAATTTATCAGATGATTTAAACAAAATAGCCAATTATTTACAGCAAGAAGAACTGGTAAATTCTTTAGGTGTCTATTTTAATATATTTGTTAATAAAGTAATTGTTTCTAAGATAGACAACAACCGCAAAAAAGTTCTTTTAGACATAGATTATAATTATCCGCAAGATAACATGGTTTATGTCTTGGATTTGACAGTTTAAAGATAAGGATCAACTTTACAAATAAGCCGCAATATTGTATATTTTTATCATAAGAGAGATGATAATAATGAAAAGCAAACCAACTAAAAAAAATAACCTTTTAAAAGCATTATTAGTCTTTGCTATAGTTTTTCTAATAGTATTTGGTGGTATAGCTTTATATAATGAATATATAGAAAGAAAAAATTTAATTCCTAGTGTCGAGGAATTGAAAGAAGAAAAGAAAAATCTTAATTATCAAGATAAAGACAATAATCTTGATGAGACCCCCTATGTCAATCAATTACCGAATTATCGTCAGCAATATAATAACCAAGATATTAAGGGAAAATTAGAGATTCCTGGTTTAAAAATTGATACCTTAGTTGTTAGAACTACAAATAATGAATATTACTTGAATTATAGTTTAACTCGTAAGTATGACACTCTTGGAGTCCCTTTTTTTGACTATCGTAACACAGATCTAAATAATAATAGACAAATAAATATTTATGGACATAATACTCAGGAAAAGAGTATAGTTCAATATTTACCAATGATAAACTTAGAAGCTTATTTAGATAAAAATATCTTCGATAATTATAAAGATATTTATTTGAGCATTGATGAACAAAGACTAAAATATGAAACTGTTGCTATAAAAATAGTTACTAACAAAGATAATGAACATATGAAATTATTATTTTATGGTGATCAAGACTATTTAACTCACACTACTAAATTACTAAGTAATACTCTTTATAAAGAGGAGGACTTAAAGATTACTGCTCAAGATAAACTAATTGTTTTACAAATCTGTCATTATAATCCAGCCAACTCTTATTTGTTAGTTATTGGAAAAAAAGTGTAAAATGCAAGTAAAAACTTGTATTTTTTTTATCTTTATGATTACATATAAGTATATAATAAGATTAGGGTGATAAGAATGGCGTTCAATATAACAAGTGAATCACAATTAATTGATATCCAAACGATTAAAAGTGGTTGTAGTGAATTAAAAAGTGCAACAGAGGATTTTGCTACTAGTGGAAAAACTGTAATAAAAGCTGGTGAGACTTGCTCGGAAAAGGCCTTATCTGTAGATAAGGATACATTTGAATATAAAATTTCTGATATTGGTCAAGAAATGGTTAGATGCAAAGAAATAATAGACAGTTATGCTGATTACACTTTGTCAGAAGCTGTAAAGATTTATAATCAGCAGGTTGCGGAATTAAATGAATACTACAGATGGGTAGAAGAGCAAAGGCGACTACAAAGTCAACAAAATAATAATGGATAGGGTGTGATTTGATGGCAAAATTAGAATATGATGAGGTCTTAGTAGATAGTGCCTTAACATTACTAGCAGAAGGTAAAGAACAGCTTTCTGGAACAGAAGAAAGTGTTAGTGCAGCAATTTCAAAAATTACTAGTGCTAGAGGAGTTGAATTAATTGATACTTCTGATCTTCAAAGTGCCGTTGGTTTGGCAGAAGCATATCAAGAAATCCTAGATGGCACTATTTTAACAATTAAAGACCGTGTCGAAATGATTAAAGAGTATAATGAAGATGTTGACAGCAAAGGTTTCTTCGAAAGACTTTTCTCAACTGCAGGAATGGCTATTGCCAAGACACTAGAAGGTATTGGAACAGCAGGAGAGCAATTGGTAGATGGTTTTGCATCAGCAGTTGGTTTTGTTGTAGGTTTTGTTGACAAAGATGCTCAAGATAAAATTGGAAAATTTATTGAAAAAGATCATGTAGGCGATGCTTTTCAAAGCCTATATAAAAATCAACTAAGTGAAATGGTTAAAGCGAGTTATATGAAGGAAAATGGTACCGCTGCCAAAATCTTTAAATTTGCCGGAACAGCTATAGGATACAGCGCGGCTATGGCTGCAGGTGGAGCTATAGTTGGTGGAGCAACAGGCGGAAGTATGGCTGCTGCTAAAGCCGGAGCACAATTTGCAACCCAATCACTTAAAGTTGGAGTAGGATCAGCTATGCTAGGATCATTAGGTGGAACTCAACAGGTTTGTTTACAAAGTGGTATGAGTTATAATGATTCCTTTAAGCAAGGCTTAAAAGCTGCTGCTATTTCTGGAGTTACCGTTGTTGGAGTAAATTATGGACTAAAAGCGCTAGGTAAAGCTTGGAGTACCTTTAAAAGTAATCGCGCCGCTAAAGGATTAGGCGCTGCTGATGATATCGCCGATGATATCATCGACGATGGACTTGCAGGACAAGGTGGTCCATCAGGATCTGGTGGTCCATCAGGTGGTTCTGGTGGCTCTGGTGGTTCCAGTAGTCAATTTGGTTCTAACGGAAAAACTGGCGGAAGTTCAACTTCAACTGGTGGTTCGACAAGTGGTTCTGGAACTTCAGCAGGTAGTTCGAGTGGTTCATCAAGCATTCCAGCAAACAGAGCAGAGGAAATTTTAAGTGCCGCCGGAAAAACAACTGATGAATTAGCTGATGATTTAGCGAGTGCCATAAAAAAAGGCGACATTTCTTTAGACGATGCAATGAATGCACTTCATAATAAAGCTGCTTCTGCAACATCTAAGGCAGATAAAATAAAATTCCATCCAGACCAATTTCAATCAAAACTTGATGCCGCCGCAAAGGCTGCCAAAGGCGAGAGTGCTGCTCAAGCCGCTAGCAGTGTGAGTCAAAAAACAACGAGTGATACTGTTATGAGTTCGGTTAAACAAAGGGTAGCTAACGAAAGCGTTGAATCCGTAGCCTCAAAAGCCGCAAGTTCGTCCGACGAAGTAATTGGAAATGTTCTAAATAAAACTGGAAATGCTGTTGCCAATGCCTCTGATGATGTATCACGCCAACTACCAGCTGTAATTGAACAAGGAACGGATGATATAATATCAAGCGCTAGCAAACAGTTACCAGCTACCACTAGTCATGGGGCTACAACATCCCTTGCAAATATTTCCGATGATGCAATCAGTAGTTCAACAAGTAAACTTGGTACCTCTCTAGCCAACGCTTCTGATGACATGTCACGACAATTACCAGCAGTAGTTGATAAGTCTTCTTCTTTATCATCAACTACAGTTCGTGGAGCAACAAGCTCAATTGATGATGGGCTAAGTGCTATAAGTAAATCAGCTAGTAATTCTGTAGATGATTTAGCTAATACAGCTGCTACTTCTAGCGATGATTTAGCTAGAGCCCAACAAAAAGCACTGGATAACTATCAAGGGTTACTAGATCAACGTGACCAAGCGCTACGTCGTTTAACTGATTTAGGCGAGCAACAAGGTAACGCACCGAAAACCCAATTTGATGCTATTAAAGCTGAAATAAGTGCCCTTGACGATCAAATTGAAGCAGCTGGTCAAAAAATAGCAGACTTACATTCACCAACATCGTCTGGTCAACAACTACCAGCAACCCAAAGTATGAAAGGTACGGAACTTGCTGTTCGAGAGGGAGCAGAAAATGCCGTCAGCAATAGTGGAAGCAGTGTTTCAGGCATGAGTGAACAAGAAATATTAGCTGCTCGACAAAAGATTGGTGATTATGTTCCTCCAGCAGAAAACAGTTCACCAACATTTAAAATAGCAAATGAGAATATAGATATGGTTAATCCTAAATCAAGTTCTCCATTAAATTCTACAAATCATGTTGATTTAGCATCTCCTAGTGAAACTGCAACAATAATGGATGATCTTGCAGCTCAAGGCAAGACATTAACTAAGGTTGATGCTAAAGAAATATCTACACTTCAAGATAAATTATATAGATTAAAAGCCGATCCAAATGCTAGTGCTTCAAGTATTAAAGCAGTAGAAGAAGAACTATCAAGATATGTTACAACCGTAGACGATCAAGTTATTAAATCTTACACACCATCATTTGGCAAGAATGCTGGCGTAGAGTTTGACGGAGGAGGAGCTTATGTTAATGGTTTATATAAATCTGGAAATAGTAGCTATGGAGCATGGAAACAAAGTGGAGGTGGCTTACAAGCTAAAGTAAACATGCAAAGTGCTGGAGATGCTCTAAGTCATACAACTGTTTATAAAATTACAGATTCACCACAGTTACCGGCCGTTATAGATACAACGCCTCAACTACCAGCTGTTATAGACACAACTCCACAATTACCATCAGTGGTTAATACAACACCACAGTTACCATCGGTAGTTAATACAAATCCACAATTACCAGCAGTAGTTGATCCGGTTCCAACAGGAATAGTCCCAGTAAATACAACATCGACAGCCATTGTTCCAGTTGAACCAACACCAACGGGAATAGTTCCGGTAAATACAACATCAACGGCGATTGTCCCAGTTGAACCAACACCAACGGGAATAGTTCCAGTAAGCGGAGTATCTAACCCACCAGCTGTAGTTCCAACAGGACCAACTGGAGTCGTGCCAACAACGCCAACTCCAACCGGTGTTGTCCCAGTCAGTACAACACCAACGACGCCAACACCAGTTGTACCTACTACTAAATCACCAGTAATTGCTTTCCCAATCATTGGTGAGCCTGAAACTCCAACTCCGGATCCAATAACTCAATATAAAATAGATGACCTAGATCCAATTATTCCACCTCAAACGGATCCAACACCAACTCCAGATCCAACGCCAACACCGACGCCGGATCCAACTCCAACGCCAACTCCAACCCCAAGTCCAACGCCAGATCCAACTCCGACGCCAACACCAACACCGAGTCCGACACCGGATCCAACTCCAACCCCAGATCCAACACCAACGCCGGATCCAACGCCAACACCAACTCCAGATCCAACACCAGATGTTACACCGCCAACAGAGTATGCGCCAATACCAAACACTGGTATATCAAGAGATGGCAGTTCACTATCAAAATACGCAATGCCAGCTGCTATTGGAGTAGCTGCAGGAGCAATTGGAGCAATTGCTTCATTAAGCCAAAATAAGGCTAAAGACAACACCAGCGATGAAGACGAAGAAGAAAACAAAGAAAATGATTAAGGAGAATGTATATGAAAGATAAATTTTTACCAATAGGAACAGTAGTCCTTCTTGAAGGGGGAGAAAAAAAACTGATGATTACCAGCTATCTAATCTTTGGACCTGGTGAAGGAAAAGGAAAAAAAGTTTTTGATTACGGAGCTTGCACTTACCCAGAAGGTGTCATTGACAGTTCACATGCTGTAGGATTTAATCACAGTGATATAAAAGAGATTGTATTTGTAGGTCATCAAGACCAAGACCAAGTTAATTTAAATAACTTATTAAAACAATCAGCTGACGAAATCAAAGCAAAAATTAGTAACGGTGAAGTATAAATATTAAACTTAAGAATTTCTATTCTTAAGTTTTTCTTTAACAAAAAGTCTCTCCTGTCACCATCCCAGTAACCCAGGGTTTGTTAAAATTGGTCAACTTCTTGGTAAAGAAAGATTATTTTCTTACCTAGATAAATTTGGTTTTGGTACAAAAACAGGAATTGATCTTAATGGTGAGGCACAAGGAATAGTTTTTGATTTAAACCGTGTAGGAAATGTCGAATTGGCCACCACCGCCTTTGGTCAAGGTGTGAGTGTTACTCCAATCCAACAAGCAGTCGCCGTATCAGCTGTTGTTAATGGTGGTTACTTGAATAAACCTTACATTGTTAAAAGTATTTCAGAAAGTGGAACTAATACGATTATTGAAGAGAAAAATACCACTGTTGTAAGACAGGTTATAAGTTCTGAAACTTCAGCGACAATGCGCAAAGCCTTAGAAAGTGTAGTTGCTTTAGGTGGAGGAAAATCTGCTTATATTGAAGGCTACAGAATAGGTGGTAAAACCGGAACAGCTCAAAAAGTTCAAGATGGAAAATATTTAGTAGGCAATTATATTATGTCGTTTATGGCGGTTGTTCCTTCCAACGATCCGGAAGCAGTTTTATATCTTGCCATTGATAACCCTAAGAACACAGCCTTATTATCTAGCTATACAACAACACCAATTGCTAGACGAATACTACTAGATATAATTGATGCTTTAGATATTGAGAAACAATCTGGAGGTATGGCCAAAGACTTAGAATGGACAGATAAAATAACATACAAAGTACCGAATGTAAAAGGGAAAACAGTTAAAGAAGCAAAAAAACTCCTTCCACATTTTACCATCGAATACTCAGGTACCGGTGATACAGTTGTCGAACAAACTCCAGCAGCCGGTGAAAAACTTGAAGAGAATGGCACTATACGTCTACTTCTAAAATAATTATTTAATAATTCAAAACATGGTGCTAAAAATAAAACTTTATGATAAACTTAAATAAGGTGATACTAATGAATGAAACAATTGGTGTTAAAGGTGGCAAAAATGACCGTAGAAGAAGCCTTCAAATTACAAAGGCGCATAAGAAAAAACTGACCATCTACCAGCAAGAGCAACAAGAAAAAGACTTCGAGAAATTAGAAAAAAGCGTTAGCATAAATCAAGGAATAACTTTAATAAAAATTTTACCAATTGTTCTAATTGGACAAATATATCAGTCATTAACTGAAGATAGTGAAAAAACTAAAAGACAGACCTTAAACGAAGTAATTACCAGAATTGAAAACGAAGATAGCCTTTCTGCTCAAGAAAAGAAAGAGGTCATAGTAGCTTTATCAAATTATGATATATTTTCACTAGATGATGATCTTTTAGGAAAATTGGGTCTTAATCGAGAAACGTCTAAACAAGTATCAGAATTTGACTTAACAGACTTCACAGGTGGTAAAGAATTAAATTCTACAGATAATTATTCCAAAATTGATGAAATAGATTCTGATAAACAACTAATTTCTTCTAGTACTAAAAAATACCTTCTAGAGGCTATAGAAACAAATCCACTAACAAATCAAAACAAAGAAATAATTGTCACAGAAGATAATGACATTGTACTTCAAGAGCCACCATCACTAACTGAAAATACGCCAAATTCTTTTACCGACCAATTAGATAAAGTAAAGAATCATAAAATCGTTAGTGAATATGAACATAAATTAAAAGACGTTCGTAAAGAACTTCGCCAACTAATTTTTGAATACAATATTATTGCCGATACCTCTGAGAAACTATATGATTCCCATGAAGCCGAAGAGTTACTCGATAGATTGAATTCTATTATCAAAAAGGTTGAAGAACTAAAAATGGCACTTACTGATCCAAACATTGATAAGTATGATGATAATTACATATATACTTTAATAGCTGATTATATGGAATCATTTAATAATCAAAATTTTGTTTCTGAAATAAAAGATTCTAGTCTCTACATCATGATTTCTAATAAACTTAATGAATTGGATTCCAAAAAAGATAAATTACAAGATAAAATTGAAACAAGGAAAAAAACGTTGGAACTCGATGAAGAGCACCTTGATATGTTAAGAGAAAAGTACTATGATTTTGCAAAGTTTAATAAGGAACTTTTAAATTTTCAATTAACTCAAGATAAAGTTTTAGACAATATAAATAGAAAAATGGCTGAAGCGACAACTATTAAGGATCGCGTTGAAGTACAAGTTCAAGGCATGTCACGTCAAAGTAGACGTCTAATGACCTTACTTGCTGCATCAATGATCTTGCCTGGGGCACGAAGTGCAAGAAGTGTAGCGACAATGACAGCAACCTACCTATACTTTATGAGAAATGTTATGCGACCTCACACAGTAACTAGACGTTACAAAGTTGTCAATACTACCAACTATCATAAAGAAATTGAACACAGTCTAGAGCAACTTGATGACGTTAGCACTTTACTAACCAAAACGTCACGACAACTTGCTAGAACAATTAAAGAAGTAGAGTCTGAATTTTCTGAATATATGCTCATTATTCCTGAATGTAAAGAACTATTACAAAACCTTGAAAAGGTTCGCGATGAAATAAAAGAAAAGGAATATGAACTAGACCGTATAAAAGATGAACAGGTAAAAAATCTAGAGAAAAACAATGCCAAAGTTAAAGAATTAAACTACGAAATGGCAATGTAAACTTTTGTCTAAATTAATATATTTATACATATTGTTTTTCTATTTATGATATAATGTTCCAAGGAAATGGAGTGAAAACTTATGCTATTATTAACAAAAGCTGTCTTTGCAATTATGATCGGCTTTTTATCATCAGTAATTCTTGGCTTATTCTTAATACCAGTATTAAAAAAGTTACATATTGGACAAAAGATTAGCATTTTTGTGGGAGAATCACATCGTAAAAAAGAAGGAACACCAACCTTTGGAGGGTTAATATTTATTGTTCCTGCTATCGCTACTACAATTTATTTACTATTAAGTGATAGGATACCATATACTTCTAATTTAGGAATTGTTCTACTTGTCTTTCTTGGATATGCCTGTATTGGTTTTCTCGATGACTTTTTATCAATTCGAAAAGGTAATAATGAAGGTTTAACGACTTATCAAAAATTGTTTATGCAAGTCTTGATAGCAATAGGTTTCTTTTATATTTATATGAGAAATGGTGGGCAAACATCCTGGGTAGTTGGAACCCTTGGTATTGATATTGAATTAGGCTGGCTATATGGCTTACTAATATTATTTGTTTTAGTTGGTGCATCAAATGCTGTAAATCTAACAGATGGTTTAGATGGCTTAGCTGGAGGATTATCTGCTATTGCTTTTATTGCATTTAGTTTAATATCTCTAATGGTAGGCTTTGAGGATATTGGAATATTCAGTCTAATTCTAGTTGGGTGCTTAATAGGCTTTTTAACTTACAATACACATCCTGCTAAAGTTTTTATGGGGGATACTGGTTCCTTAGCTTTAGGCGCTGCTATGGGAGCAATTGCTATTTTAACTCATAGAGAATTAACCCTATTAGTTGTTGCTGGAATCTTCGTTTTAGAAACCTTAAGCGTTATTATTCAAACCTTTTGGGTTCAAGTATTTCACAAAAAATTATTTTTAATGACACCTGTTCATCACCATTTTGAAAAATTGGGCTGGCAAGAGCAAGATATTGTTAAACTATTTTGGGTAGCAGGGTTAATATTAGCTATGGCCGGAATAATCTTCGGTGTCTGGCTATAATAAAAATAACAAACAATAAAGTGATAAATAGAATGTAGATAGTGTAAAAAGCACAGTCTACATTTTTTATTACAATAGTTTTGAAAGGCTAATAAATTTTTAATTGGCAATTGACAAACGAACAAACGTACTATATAGTGAGTTTATATGGTTATTTTACTGTATAAATTTTATCTACTTAGACTTTAAGATAACTATCAAGAAGAAACTAATAATTTGAGACGTTAAAAGATATAAGAGTCTATATCTAGAATGTCCATTTTTAAAAGAGAAGGGTTGAACCCATTACATAGGTGAGTTTGTTTGAAAGATAATTAAAAATTCACTACAGTAGCAGTTTTGCATGACTTTAAGTCTCTTGAAAAATAATTGCTAGAGATTTATTGAAATAAAAAATCAAAGAAACAGCAACTAAGACAAATAAATCTAATTTTCTTCTTTTAGTCATAAAATAATAAAGGATGTGTCACATGGAAATAGATAAATTTATAAATGAAAATTATAGAGTACCGCAAGATCAATACTTAGACGACCATTTATTAGAAATATTAAGTGCGATTAGTTCCTCACCAGATAAAGTAGTCATTGACTGTCGAGATATCGATATAGAAGAGGTTACCAAAATTAAAACAGATCCTACTTATCTTCAAAGTGAGTATTTAAAATTTGTTGACGGAGGAGTAAAGATTCTCGTTGCTTCTCAGAGTTTTTTTGAAAAGATTAAAAATTATATTCCAAGGACAATCCGGGAATTAACCATTCCTAAGGATTGTTTAAGTAATTTAGATTTTTTGAGAGATTTCCCTAATCTAGAAACCATAACTTTTTCTGACTATAGTTCTCTAACAACTGAAGAGTTAGATCAAATTCGTACTATGACCAATATTAAAAAAATTAATTTCCGTTCTAGCAATACTTTTTATAAAAATAAGAACACTCCAAATTATAATATTATTTTTGCTGGCGACATTATAGCTAATTATAAAGGATTAACTCTAGCTACGTTTCCTTCGTCAACTAATCATTCAAAAGTTAATACAATTTATATTGACTCTTTTACTGACTTAGCCACAATAAAAGAATTATATAAAGAAATTGGTCAACCAACTGCCAACCTTTCATCCGTTTATATATACGAAAGAGAAACACCAGAAAGTGAGATTCATCTTGACTTTTCTAATAGACATGCAGGCTCAGTAATTTCTTTAAAAAATGTTTCCTGTAAGGATGCAGCCTCTTTATATCATACTATTAAAAGAGATTGCCCTGTTAGTAAAGTGACGTATTATACTTCTAATAAAACTCTAAATGATGCTTATTATTTAAATAGTATTGCCAAAAGTACAGATTTATTTATCAATTATCAAGACAGTGCCAATCTAGCTTCTAGTACTAGTTTTCAAGCTATGCGAGCAACTATTGATTACTATAAAGAATTAATTGGTCAAGCTGATCTATCCCCAGTTGAACAACTTACGTATGTTTATGATATTTTAAAAACTTGGCGCTACCAAGAAAGTAATATTAGTAAAAATCATTCTCGTAGTTTACACTCGATTATTAGTGAAGGGAATATTGTCTGTGTTGGCTATGCTTTATTAGCTAAGACACTATTAAATGAATTAGGAATTAAAGCCATAAGTATTTCTCCAACGATTCCAACTAAAGATAATTCTTTTGCTGGCCACCAACGAAATTTAGTTCGACTAGATGATGATAAGTATAATATTCATGGCATATATGCTTTTGATGTTACTTGGGACAGTGATCGTGATGTTTCTATAGTTGAAAATGACACCGGCGAGCAAACCATTATTGCTAGGCCAAGTGCTGAAATGAAAAGTAAGGTAATTAAAACTTATGATAACTTAGCCTTGTATAGGTATTTCCTAATTCCAATGTCAGAATATGATTCTCGTTTCCCTGGCGAGATAAATCCAACCCTAGTGGATATTTATAATAATAACCAAATAAAAGAGTTACTTTCAAAACAGCCGCAAGATATAAAAGAGCACGCCAATTTATTTGAACCAGATGAAGGTTTATTGACAATAGGCTATTATTTAACCGCTCCAAAACCTTCGCTAGAAATGTTTAAAGAAATGTTAGTTAACGTTCGCAGAGCCGAAGGATACTCACCACCTTTAGCTGAACAGGATGTTTCTCAAGTTATCGAACTCCACCAAATGCTAAATAATCAAAATAAAGATCAAACCAATAACTTTTTTAAACCCAAAACAAAATAAGAACGCAAGTTCTTTTTTTTATATGAAAAAATATACTTATATTAGGTGATGCTATGAATAAAAAGTTAGATAAAATACTTTTATTTACAGTAATACTATTAGCTTTATTTGGACTTGTAATGATATATTCAGCATCTAGCATTTGGGCTGAATATAAGTTTAATGATAGTTTTCATTATGTTAAATATCAAGGCATTTTTCTAATAGCCTCTATAGTAATAATGCTTATTATCTCCAAGATTGATTATGAAATATATTATAAACGCTCTAATCAAATAATAATAATTTGCTTTATTTTATTAATATTAGTTTTAATTCCCGGTATTGGTAGTATTCGTAATGGAAGTCGTTCTTGGTTTGGAATCGCTTCGCTTGGTATTCAACCTAGTGAATTTGCTAAATTAGGTTTAATTATTTTTACTTCAAAGTATTTAGCAAATAGTAATAATGAAATAAAGGATTTTAAGAGAGGCGTCTTCCCAATTTTAGGAATCACTTTATTATTTTTCTTATTAATTATGCTTCAGCCAGACTTAGGAACAGGAACAATCTTAGTTATGTCGATTATTTCCTTATTATTTATTGCCGGCGTTAATATGAAGTTTTTTCTTTTTGGTGGTTTACTTGGTATAGCTGGCATCGTAGTGCTTATTTTAATTGCACCTTATCGAATGGATAGAATAACTTCGTTTATAAATCCTTGGAAGGATCCCCTTGGAACTGGTTTCCAAATTATTCAGAGTCTGTATGCTATAGGACCAGGCGGTCTCCTAGGTAATGGTTATCTTAATTCAATCCAAAAACACTTCTATTTACCAGAGCCCCAAACAGATTTTATTTTTTCTATTATTTCTGAAGAATTTGGTGTTGCTGGGGCCTTTATTGTTGTCGGGTTATTTGCTACTATTCTAATAAGAGGAATTAAAATTTCTACTCATACAAAAGATTCTTTTTCCAAGTATTTATCTTTTGGTATTCTATTTCAAATGATGTTCCAAACACTTATGAACTTAATGGTTGTCATTGGCATGATTCCGGTTACAGGGTATGCCCTTTTGTTATACTCAAAACTACAGTCAAATTTTGCCCTTAAAATATAAGGTTTTGCGAGATTTGATATGTAGTCCTTTTTTATAAATTTTAAAATAATCTATTAAAAAAGTTAAAAATGATAAAAAAATTGCAACTTTTTTTGAAGGTTACTTTCTCATTACAACAATTAAAATTTTGGGTTTTAGATGTCTAGCAATTGGAGGAAGTTTATGGGAAAGAAAAATTATGGTAGTGTTTATGGTGATCCCTATCAAAGATTTAGATATATATTAAAATATCTTGAAAATTATTATGGAAGAAAAACAAAAATATTGATACCTAATGCCTTTGATGGACAGCATGTGTTAAATAGTGTTAGAAAAGGATATAAAGTAGACTGTTATGAAACGATAAAGGAATTTATAAATGGTGGTACTATTGGCAATTACAAAATAGTTGGTTTAAAAAATAAACTTGATTATTTTAAAATGAACGATGATGTAGTCTTATTTGAAAAAAATTTCTACGAGCAAAAAATAGAAAGAGAATATGAATTTGTTTATTGCTATAAGTCATTACATTTATCTGAAAACAAACACATTCCAAAAGATAGAAAAATGAGAAAATTATTATCTTCTGTAAAAGAAAATGGTTTTATTTATATTTTTTATCACTTGGCAGTTAATGAAAATGATTATACTAATTATCCTAAAGAACAATATTTTAGAAAATATGAAATGTCAAAATATTTTGATGATTCATGGGAAATTATTTTATCTATTGAAAATAATTTATTATCGCAGGATAAAGCTCATCCTTATAATGAAAAAGATCATAATCATTTAATTGGTCATATATTTGCTAAAAAAATATATAAAAGAAGAAAATATAAATATAATTATAAAATTATAGTTAATGAGAGTTATTAAATGAAGTGTAACGAATTAATTTTATTTCATTGCACTTTTTTATTTAATATAAGAGTACTGAAATATGGATAATGTAAAATATGATATAATAAAATTGATAAGAAATAGTAATTTATTACTTATTTTGTTTTACCCTTGATATGTTTCCTGTAATAAATTATTTTTATATTATAAAATAAAAATGAAAGGAGAAAAAAATGAATCAAGAAAAAATAGGAAAATATATTGTTGAATGTAGAAAAAAGAAAAATATGACTCAACAAGAATTGGCTGAAAAATTAGAAGTATCGGATCGTACAATTGGTAATTGGGAAAATGGTAGGAATATGCCTGATTTATCATTATTTAAACCTTTAAGTGAAATTTTAGGAATATCTATTGCAGAATTAATAGATGGGGGGAAAATAGATAAAAATAATATAGCTTACAAAAGTGAAGAAATTCTAACAAATACAATTAATTATCAAACAGAAAAAATTAGAAAAAAAGAAAATAAATACATATTTTTTATTTGTTTTTTATCACTGATTATAATAATTGCATTAAATGTAAATACCATTTTTAATAATGATTCATTAGAATATCTACCTCTTATTGTATTAGGTGTAATTTTTATTTTTTTAGGAATAATGAATTATAAAGGAAATATATCTTCAATACATTGGTATAATAGAAGAAATGTTAGTAAAAAAGATGTAAAAAATTATGGGAAATTAATGGGGATTGGCACTATTATTTTAGGAGTTGGTATGATAGTTACAGCAATATTTCAATTGTTTTTCGATTTAGATGAATCAAATTATATTTTGATTTTTAGTTTGATTAGTGGAATTATCACGATGATTTATGCTCAATTTAAATATAATAAAGGAATATTCTAGTATTATTACTATTATGTTTAAAAACTACAAAATTTGTAGTTTTTTTTATATATTGACAAATGTTATATAGTGTTATATAATGAGTATAACAGTTAAGGAGGAAAATATGAAAATCATTATTAGTAATAGTAGTTCAGTGCCAATTTATGAACAAATTAAAAATGCAATTATTAATCAAATAATGAATGACGAATTATCTACTGATGAAGCTTTACCGTCTATTCGATCCTTAGCTCAGGACATAAAAATAAGTATTATGACTATTAAAAAGGCTTATGATGAATTAGAACAAGAGGGTTATATCGTTTCAATTCAGGGAAAGGGTACTTTTGTTGCTCCTAAAAATAAAGAATTAGCACAGGAACAAGCCCAAAAAGAAATAGAAAGTTATTTTATTAAAGCAATTAATATTGCAGAAAGATATAATATTCGTAAAGAAAATTTAGTTGAATTGATAGATATGTTATATGGGAGTGATGATAAATGAAAAATGCTATTGAAATCAGAAATTTAGTTAAGAATTATGGTGATAAATTTACTTTAGGAGAGATTAATTTAAATATTCCTAGTGGAATAATTATTGGACTTATTGGAGAAAATGGAGCAGGTAAAACAACACTTATTAAATCTATATTAAATATTATTAGATCGGATAAAGGAAACATAAAAATATTTGAAAAAGATATTAAAATAAATGAAAGTGAAATTAAAGAAAATATTGGCGTTGTTCTAGATAATATGTTTTTCCCGGAATTATTAATGCCTAAAGATATAAACTCTATTATGAAAGAGGTCTATAAGAATTGGGATGAGCAATTATTTAATAAATATTTAAGTGAATTTAAACTTAAAAATAATCAATCAATTAAATCAATGTCAAAGGGAATGAGAAAGAAGCTAGAGATTGCCACAGCGTTATCTCATCATCCAAAATTATTAATTTTAGATGAACCTACAAGTGGTCTTGATCCAGTAGTTAGAAATGAAGTGTTAGATATATTTTTAGATTTTATTCAAGATGAAGAGCATACAATTTTACTATCTACTCATATTACAAGTGACCTAGAACACATTGCTGATAAAATAATATTTATTAATCAAGGAAAGGTTGTTTTAGATCAAAGTAGAGATGATTTGTTAGATAATTATGGAATATTGAAATGTGATGTTGATAAGTTTGATACTATATCAAAAGATGACATTATTGCTTACAAGAAAAATAAATATGACTGTGAAATATTAGTTAATGATATTAACAAAATAAAGAAAAAATATAAAGATTTCATTGTTGATAAAATAACCTTAGAAGAACTTATGGTATTGATGATTAAGGGGGAAAAATAATGTTAGGTTTAATAAAAAAAGATTTGTTGATAATAAAAAATAATATTAAGTTTGCTATTGTATTTATTGTTGTATTTGCATTTTTTTCAGAACAAAATAGTGAAATATTATATTTTGTACCAATATTTTTGAGTACAATGCTATTTATAAGTACATTTAGTTATGATGATTATAATAAATGGGATGCTTATGCTTGTACTTTGCCTCAAGGAAAGAGAAATGTTGTTAAAGCTAAATATTTAGCAAGTTTATTATTAACTTTAATAGCTGTTCTTGTTACCTTAATTTTAGGTTTAATTATTGGGGGTATCAACAAAAACTTTGATGCAAAAGAAATGTTAGAAATTATAAGTGGAGTTGTGGTTGCTATAGTATTATTGCAATCTATAATGTTCCCTTTAATGTACAAATTTGGAGTTGAAAAAGGTAGAATTGGAATATTTTTGGGTGTATTTGGTATGAGTGGATTAATAGGATTTTTATTTAAATATCTTAATATAAAAATTCCTAATAATGTTATTCAAACATTTAATGATTATTGGTTTATAATATTACCAATTATTGTAATTTTAATGATATTAGTTTCGTATAATGTATCTAAGAAAATATATTTAAAAAAAGAATTCTAAAAAAGCAAGCTAAATAGAGTTTTAGCTTGTTTTTTGTTTATAATAATATAAGTAAATATGACATGTTGATATAACTAAAAATTTACTTACAAAAGTGTAATTTTATATATTTATTAATACTGGTATAATTTTATTGAAAGGAGAAATATTATGGAAGTTTTAAAATTAGAAAATGTAAAAAAATATTATGGTGTAAAAACTAATATTACAAAAGCTGTTGATGGAATTAGTTTTAAAGTAGAAGAAGGAGAGTTCGTTGCCATAATGGGAGCAAGCGGAAGTGGAAAAACAACACTTTTAAATTGCATCTCTACAATAGATAGCGTTACATCTGGTCATATTATTGTTGGAAATAAAGATATTACAGAAATTAAAGAAGACGCTATGGCAGATTTTAGAAAAGAAAATTTAGGTTTTATCTTTCAGGATTTTAATTTATTAGATACTTTGAGCATTGAAGAAAATATATCTTTGTCGTTAATAATAAATAAAGAAGATGTAAATAAAGTAGATGATAAAGTTAATGATATTGCTACAAAATTAGGAATTTCTGAAGTCCTAAAAAAATTTCCTTATGAAGTATCAGGAGGTCAAAAACAAAGATGTGCTTGTGCAAGAGCTTTAATTAATCATCCTAAATTAATACTAGCTGATGAGCCAACAGGAGCATTGGATTCTAAATCATCACGAATGTTATTAGAAACAATGAAAGATATGAATGAAAAATTAAAAGCAACAATTTTAATGGTAACTCATGATTCTTTTAGTGCAAGTTTTTGTAAAAGAGTTTTATTTCTAAAAGACGGAAAGATCTTTAATGAAATAGTTCGTGGAGAAAAAACAAGAAAAGAATTTTTTGATGAAATATTAGATGTTTTAACTCTTCTTGGAGGAGATTTAGGAAATGTTAAGTAAACTTGCATTTCGCAATGTCAAACGAAGTGTTAAAGATTATATAATATATTTAATTACTATAATACTAGCTTTTTCTTTTATGTTTTCATTTAATTTACTTGGAACATCTAAAGAAGTATTTAAACTAAGTGATACAATGAATAATTTTACACTTGTTATGTATTTTGTAAATATTTTTATTGTCATATCGGTATGTTTTTTAATAAATTATACAACCAAGTTTATGTTTGAAAAAAGAAGTAAAGAATTTGGTACATATTTGTTACTGGGAATTAAGAAAAAGAGAATTTCACGAATGTTTTTATTAGAAAATATTATTTTAGGATTATTGTCAATATTAATTTCAATACCAATAGGATATATATTTGGTATATTTATGTCATTTATTGTAACGAGAATGTTTGAGTTAGAAAATATTGTATCAATAAGTCTAAATTTTAAATCAATTATTCTATTATTTGGTTATTTTATATTAATCTATTTTATAGTTTTGTTTTTAGCAAGGCGTAGAATAAAGAAGATTAAAATATATGATTTGCTATATTTAGAAAAGAAGAATGAAGAAAAAAGTTTTAAGAAAAAGAAAACAAGAAATATTACTTTTCTTTTATCAATTATCATAGGAATTCTTGCTTTATATTTATTTGATGGAGAATTTCATTATGGTAAAGAACCTTTATTTTCAATTATATTTTTGAGTATTATATTAATTATTATTAGTATCTTTGGTATAACGATTACTTTGTCTGATCTTATATTAAATATTATTTTAAAAAGAAATAGTTTAAAATATAGTAATGACAATTTATTTGTTGCAAGAACATTTTCATCAAAAATAAAAACAATGAGTTTCACAATAGGAGTGTTAACAACTTTAATAACATTTGCACTAGTATCATTAAATTTATCTAGTTTATTTAAAGCAATGTTCGATTACCAATTAGATTTGTCTGCACCTTATGATATTAGTATTAATGAAATTGAAGAGAATGAAATTCCTAAATTTGAAAATTTAATTAAAGAAAATTATACAATAGAAGAAAAATTTATATACAATGGTTATATTGATAATAATCGGGAAATAAGTAATGCTTTAGGAGAACATGGTGGTTGGAGAGAATATGATCAAGTTATAAAACTAAGTGATTATAATAGATTATTAGAATTAAAAGGTGATGAACCAATCACATTATCTGGTAATGAATATATTGTAAATCTTACAAAGGAATTAAAAAATTTCTTGACGGAAGATAATTCTATAAAAACAATAACTTTATCAAATGGTAAGGAGTTAAAATTAAAAGAGGTATTAGCTACAGGATATAGTTATGCTTGGGGAATTGGATATGGGTTTATAATTGTAGTTCCAGATTCAGTTGTAGAAGGATTGGAAATTAGTGCTACTAATATGGTTATAAATACAAAAGAAAAAACAACTGAAGAATTCTCAAAAAAGTTAACTACTTTATTAGCACCTGACATGTGTGAAGAAAATGAAGAAGGTTATACAATATGCTATTCTCAAGGAAATTTAACTGTAAGAGGACAAGTAGAGGCACAAAATAATAGTTTTATAACAATTATTTCTTTCGTATCATTTTATATTGCATTTATCTTTATTGCGACTGTAGGAACAATACTTGCAATTCAATCATTAAGTGATAGTGCAAAATATAAATATCGTTATAAGGTATTAAGTAGGTTAGGTATCAAAAACGAAGAATTACATAAAACAATAAAAAAACAATTATTATTCTTCTTTATTTTCCCTATAATTTATCCACTCATAATTAGTTATACTACAATTGCTTCATTAAATAATTTATTTTCTATAGCTTTAAGTTCAAATAAAGCATACCTTATCTATTATTTTGTTAATATATTTGTTTTCTTAATAATTTATTCAATTTATTTTATAGCAACTTATTTTGGCTTTAAAAGAAATATTGATAATATCTAAGGGGTGAGTAAATTATGTTAGGTAAACTTGCGTTTCGTAATGTTAAGCGAAGTATAAAAGATTATATTATTTATTTGATTACTATAACAATTTCATTTTCATTAATATTTGCTTTAAACTTAGTGTCATGGTCTGATTCAGTGGTTAATATTTCTGAAAATATGGATTCTTTTAAAAACATAGTTATATTCGTAAATTTTATTGTTATATTTGTAATTTGTTTTTTAATAAATTATACAACTAAGTTTATGTTTGAAAAAAGAAGTAAGGAATTTGGCACATATTTGTTATTAGGAATTAAAAAAAAGAAAATATTAAAAATGTTTTTATTAGAAAATATTATTATTGGTTTATTAGCTCTTGTTCTTTCCGTACCATTAGGATTTATATTTAGTCAGTTTATATCTTTATTTATAGTTAAAGTATTAGAATTACCACAAGCAATATTTATTAATTTCAATTCAATGTCTTTTCTATTGTTATTGGCTTATTTTTTAGTAATTTATATTTTAGTATTATTTTTTGCTTACAGGAGAATAAAGAAAATAAGTATATATAATTTGCTTTATCTGGAAAAACAAAATGAGCAGAAAATTATAAAAACTAAGAAGCATCGAAATATTATATTTATTGTTAGTGTAATAATTGGACTTTGTGCATATTTATTATTAAATTTCAAAATAAATTCAGAAATTTTACAAGATAGTTCAATCTTGACATATTTAATAATAGGAATATCTTTATTTATTATAAGTATTTATGGTATTATGTTTAGCTTGTCAGATTTCTTTTTAGGAATAATATTAAAAGTAAAAAAAATAAAGTATGTTAAAGATAATTTATTTATAGCAAGAACATTTTCCTCTAAAGTAAAAACTATGGGAATAACATTAGGTACTCTTGGCGTAATGATTATGTTTACTTTTCTATTTCTTTCTTTTTCAAGTTTGAATAAAGGATTATATAATTCTATAATTGAAACATCTTCTCCTTTTGATATTTCTGTGTTTTTTGAAAATAAAGATACTGTATTGAAAACATATAATATAGTTAAAGAAGATTATACAATTATAGATAGCGTTATATATGATATATATTTAGATTCTAATAGTAATATTGAAAAACTGCTTCCGTCATATTCATACAAGAAAGATCCAAAAGATTTTATTATGAAAATAAGCGATTACAACAAATTATTAACTATGAAAGGGAAAAATAAAATATCATTAAATTCTGATGAATATTTATTAGTAGTTGAAACAGCAGGATTGCCTTTGGTACAAGATAATTCTATAAAAACAATTACTTTATCAAACGGTATAACACTTAATCAAAAAAATATAACTACAGAGCTATATTTTTACGGATTATCTAATGCAAGTTATGTTGTAGTTGTTCCAGATAATGCTGTTAATAATTTAGATGTTTATCAAACTTTTATGTCTATTAATACAAAAGAAGATACAACAAAAAAATATGAAGATGAACTAAATAATAAACTTAATTCTGATTTATGTAAAATAGATGAAACAGGTAGAAAAGAATGTCATTATTATCGTACTACTATAAAAGGAGCAGTTATTGAAACATCCAATCTTATGACTGCTATAGTTACAGCAATATGCGTATATATGTCATTTATATTTGTTGCTATTGTAGGAACAATACTAGCAATTCAATCATTAAGCGATAGTGCAAAATATAAATATCGCTATAAGGTATTAAGTAGGTTAGGTATTAAAAACGAGGATATACATAAAACAATAAAAAAACAACTCTTGATATTATTTGGTGTACCTGCTATTTACCCATTTATAATTAGTTTTATAATAATAAATTTGCTTAATCGTATTTATGCACCATTATTGCCATCATCAACATCATACTTATTATATTTTGGCACAAGCTTTTTAATATTTTTAATAATATATACAATTTATTTTATTGCAACTTATTTTGGCTTTAAAAGAAATATTGATAAGAGTTAGATTATTTTAAAGTAATCTAACTTTTTTATAGTATAATATATAGAGAGAAATGTGGTGAAATTAATGAATATTACAATAGTAGAAGATGATCCAGTTATTAGAGAAAAATTATCATCTCTTTTAAAGGAAAATGGTTATGAAACTACTTTAGTCAATGATTTTCAAAATGTAATTAGTAAGCTTTTAGAGATAAATACTGATTTGATTTTATTGGATATAAATTTACCTTATGAGGATGGATTTAATATTTGTAAAAAAATAAAAGAAAAATTACAGATACCTATTATTTTTGTTACAAGTCGTGATACAACAGAAGATGAAATTAAAAGCATACAAGTAGGTGGCGTTGATTTTATAACGAAGCCATATAATAAAATTATATTACTAGAAAAAATTAAAAGAGCATTGAAATTGAATAATCCAATTAATTTTAGAGAATTAACAAAAAATGGATATACTTTAGATCTTCATTTATCGCTACTAAGATATAATGGTAAAGAAACAGAACTTACTAGAAATGAATTTCGTATTTTATATTATTTTTTTATAAATCCCAATCGAATAATTACTAAAGATGAATTGTTAGAAAAATTATGGAATGATAAATATTATTTGGATGACAATATATTATCAGTAAATATTAATAGACTAAGAAAAAAAGCAAGTGAAATAGGGATAGTAGATTTTTTAAAAAATATTAGGGGACAAGGATATATACTATGAAGTTTAACATTTATTTAGAAGATAAAATTTTTTATGTTTTGTTTCAATTAACAATGATAATTATCATTTCCCTTTTTATGGTAGCTGCAAGTATTCCTTTATTCTATGTTTTTTTAATAATTATGATTAGTTTATTAGCATTAATAATTTATTTAATAATTGATTATTTAATTTTAAAGAAAAAATATAATCAAATAGTTGATTTAGTAGATAGTTTAGATGAAAAGTATTTTATTTCTGAAATTATACCAAGAAGTTTAAATTTAGAAAATAAAGCATATATTTATGCATTAAAAAAAGCATGTAAATCAATGAATGATAAAGTTTCTAGTTTGGAAAAAGAAAATTTAGATTATAGAGAATATATTGAAAGTTTTGCTCATGAAATTAAAACACCGATATCAGCGTTATCATTAATATTTGATGAAAATAAAGATTTGGTTTCAAAAAGAGAATTAGACAAAATAGACTTATATGTAGATCAGATGTTATATTATGCTAGAAGTGAAAATCCAGAAAAAGATTATTTTGTAAAAAAAATAAAATTATCTGAAGTTATACATAAAGTAGTTATAAAGTACAAAAATTATTTATTAGATAAAAAAATAACATTGAATGTTGAAAATTTAGATTATGATGTATTTACAGATGAAAAGTGGATAGTATTTATAATAAGCCAACTTATTCAAAATTCTATTAAGTATGCCGATAAAAAGAAAAAACAAATAGACATTAAAGCAATAAAAGAAAAAAATAGTACAACATTGGTTATTTATGATAATGGATGTGGCATCAAAGAAAGTGATTTACCTAGAGTATTTGAAAAAGGATTTACAGGCTCAAATAGAAATAAAAGTAATTCAACAGGTATTGGTTTATATTTATCAAAAAAAATAGCGACAAGTTTAGGGTTAGAGATACAAATACAATCTAAAGAGAATAATTATACTAAAGTAAATATAATTTTCCCTAAAAGTAAAATCCATAATATGGTAGATAGATAAAACTTTTAAAAAAAGCGAATCAATGTGGTATGAACCCCATTTCTTGGACATAGAAACGAGGTTTTTATATGAGTAAATTAAGTTACGAAGATAAGGTAAAAATATATCAATTAAGAAAACAAGGAGAAACAGCTATAAATTTATCTAAAAAGTATAATATAAGACGAGAAAATGTTAATTATATGATTCGTATAATAGATAAGCATGGGTTAGATGTTCTAAGAAAAAACGCAAACAAAATTTATACTAAATTAGAAAAAGAAGAAGCAGTAATTCGTGTAATAAATGGAGAATCTATGTGTTCTGTAGCAGTTGATATTGGACTAACTAGTTATACACCTTTAAGAAAATGGATTAAAAATTATAAAGAAAACGGTTATAATATAGTTGAACGAAAGCGAGGTCGATCGACTATGCCAAAGAAACCTAAAAAGTCAAAAAAGAATGAAACTATAGAAGAAAAAGTTAAAAGATTAGAAGAAGAAAATTTATATTTGAAAGCAGAACTAGATTACTCAAAAAAATTGAGAGATGTAGTTCAAGCAAGGAAGAATCAACAACAGAAGAAAAAGTAAATGTTGTTAGTGAACTACGGCTAACATATCCATTAATGATTCTTCTAAAAATATCAGGTTTATCTAAATCAGCATATTATTATACACTTGCCAAAACAGATAAGGATGATAAAAACAAAGAAATTATAGAAAAATAAAAGAAATATTCATTAATAATAAAGAAAGATATGGCTATCGTAGAATAACATTAGAACTTAAAAATCAAGGTTATAATGTAAATCATAAAAAAGTCTATAGATTAATGGTTAAACTAGGTTTAAAACCATTAAAAAGAAATAAAAGAAAGTATTCATCATATAAAGGAACTATTGGCAAAATAGCAAATAATTATATCAATAGAGAATTCTGTGCAGATAAACCTAATCAGAAGTGGTATACAGATGTAACTGAGTTTAATCTTCGTGGAGAAAAAGTTTATTTATCTCCAATATTAGGTGGATTTAATGGTGAAGTAATATCCTATAATACATCTAAATCACCTAATTTAGAACAAATTAATGATATGCTTAATAAAGCATTTGATAATAAGAATTTAGAAGGATTAATACTTCATTCAGTTCAAGGATGGCAGTATCAACATGAATCATATCAACAAAGATTAAAAAATAAGGGAATAAAACAAAGCATGTCTAGAAAAGGAAATAGTATGGATAATGGAATGATGGAAAACTTTTTTGGCCTTCTTAAAACAGAAATGTTTTATGATCAAGAAGATAATTATAAAACAATAGATGAATTAATACTTGCCATAGATGACTATATTAATTATTATAATTATGATAGAATTAAAGTAAAATTAAAAGGACTGTCTCCTGTAAATTACAGATTACAATCCTCTAATTAGAAACTATTAATAAACTGTCCAACTTTTGGGGTTCAGTTCAATGCGATTTGCTTTTAGAAGAAAAGATATTAACCTTAGGACAAAAACTTTACTCTTATAGAGAGGGGAGTTCAGGTAAAATAAAATATGGGTCTATTAAAGATAAAGAAATACAAGAGCTTACTAGAGAGATTAAAAATTATATCTTTTCTAAAGATAATAGAGATTTTAAAAGAGAATATGCTAATTTTAAAACATTATTAAATAAAATTAATTCTTACTTTCATAAAATATATGAAGATAATAATATTAAGAATATTGAAGTTGATACTTCATTAATTGATTTTAAAAATAAA
>ULXL01058671.1_pt1 | contig 38514 bp, 39 predicted proteins | sample 1961241 | NCBI WGS metagenome assembly ULXL01 (sample SAMEA4835837, study PRJEB28245) | human gut metagenome | biome: gut microbiome; material: fecal sample | place: Denmark | collected 2008
GACGCTGGAGCGGTTGGCGCTATTGGCCCCACTGGCCCGACTGGCGCAACAGGCGCAACAGGCGCTACGGGTGACGCCGGAGCGGTTGGCGCTATCGGCCCCACGGGCCCCACTGGCGCAACAGGCCCCACTGGCCCCACTGGCCCGACCGGACCGACCGGCGCAACAGGGGCTACCGGCGCTGGCGAAACCGGACCAACTGGCCCTACTGGCCCGACAGGTGACGCTGGAGCGGTTGGCGCTATTGGCCCCACTGGTCCCACAGGTCCGACGGGAACGTCGGTAACAGCCAATAGCATGAGTGCTCTCAATACCCAAGGCTCAACTATTACCGTTGTTCTTGGCGGAACGGCAGTGCCGCTTCCAGATGAACAGAGTTTGGATGGCTTTACAGTTAACGGGACAGATACGGTCTTTACGGTTCCAGAAACCGGAAGGTACTTAGTAACATATAATGTTGCTACTACAGCAGCTTTGTTGCTTTCGTCCCGCGTTATGCTAAATGGAGCCGAATTGTTAGGAACTACTGTTGCTCCAGCGGCTTCTATAAGCAGCTTTTCAGCGACTAGAATTGTTAGCCTTACAGCGGGAGATACGCTGGAGTTACAGCTTTTTAACTTTGCGGGAGCGGCAGTACTGCAGGGAGGCACTGGGGCAAGCTTAAACGTTGTACGTTTGAGCTAAGGTACATGATAGAGCCTTCCTAAAACAAAAGATAAAAATTATCCCTCGAGCGTTAAGCTATGCCTGTCCTCTTCAGGGAGTGTGATAGACATAGATTCAGACGTACGGGTGTATCACCCAACCGTTACAGCCTTAACTATTGCTTGATAAAGAATCAGCAGGCTTCCAACTGGCGGCAGTGCCCTGATACTGCCGCCGGAGTTATTATTTTTAAAACAGATATAACAGATAAGCAATATAAGTCCCGATTAAGACCAAGCCCTGCCATCGCATCATCTTGCCCCGAATTATGGCGGGTATGCACAGCACGCCCATAGTAAATGCTATGAGCGGAAGCTCTATGGAAAGAATAGTGCTGGGAAAAACAATGGGGGTGATTGCTGATGCAAGGCCGCCTACAAGCAAAAGATTTAATATATTTGCTCCAACTATATTGCCTATTGAGAGTGCGGCGTGCCCTTTTACCAGGGCGTTAATGGATGTCATAAGTTCGGGAAGGGATGTGCCCAGCGCCACAAGGGTCAGGGATATTACTCGTTCGGGAACTCCGATATATCTGGCAATTACCGGCCCGTAGGTTACAAGCAGATGGGCGCCGGCATATAAAAAGCAGCCTTCAAGGATCAGCAGGCAAATATCGGCAAGTGTAGAACCCTTTGCCGGTTCGGCGGAAGTATCGGCGACCGCTCCCTTTAATGTACGTATGGTATAGACAACACAGAGAATCACCATAAGGATTCCGCACAGTCTGGGAATCCCGCCAAACGCCATTGCGAGAATGAAATAAATAGTAAGAAATATGAAAAAATTAATTGTGCCGGATGCTAATGACCGCCGGTCTAAAGGAGAAGGCCGAATGGTCTGCATTATGCCGGCTACAAAGGCGGCGTTGCAGATGACTGAGCCAAGGGCATTACCAAGAGCCATATCAACATGCCCATGAAAAGCCGCGGTTGATGAAAACATTACCTCGGGAAGCGTCGTTCCAAAGCTTACCATGGTAGCGCCAATAATGATTTCGGGCACACGAAACCTTTTTGCCAGCCTGAGGGCGGTATCAACAAAAAGGTTGCTGCCGACCACAAGTATCACCAAGCCTAGCAAGAATAAAAGAATCGATAAAAGTAAAGGGGTCATGCAAACATGCCTCCAAACAGTATGTATACATAAAGCATATGCGCGTCCAAGACGGAAAAACACGCTTACGCAATAAGCGCCATACATATTAGAAAAGATCCGGCTCGCCATTAAATAATCGAATTTGGCGTACCGGATCAAGCGGCATATTTATATTCAAAAACGAAACTATTTGATATCCTTCGGGTCGAACCAGGTTAATCCGCCGCTGTAGTCAAAGCGGTCGGTTATAAAGCTTTCGCCGTCTATGGTAAGATCAATGGATTTAAGATTATAAAACTCAATAAAGGTGTTTGAGAATGCGGCGATAACCAGTTTCTCGTCGAGCGCTGAAAGGCCGTTGAGATAGTCTATAAACGCTTGGGGCAGGTCGGCCTTTAAAAACAGTTCCCCCATTTCCTTTGAGACTGTGTAACCGTCAGTAGTCACCTTACCGTTATCCTCTACGTTGAAGCTGTTAAAGACAAGCCCTTGCGGCAGCACGTCGTATTTACACAGCGCGTCCATTAGCGCGCCGCTGTTACCCCCTTCAACGCTTATGGCAGTATGGGTCAGCTCTGAATTATCATAATCAGGAATATAGATTTTAGCGTCCAGAATCGCCGGCGCTATCTCTCCTATCGCATTCTTACCTATATCTATGGCGGGTGTGTGTTCTGAAAGCAAATCACCTTTAGGCATTGCCAACGCCCCTATCGCGAGAGCGGCCGCAAGGCATGCGGCGATTGGGATTAGAGCCTTTAATTTCTTATTCATGTTTATAACCCTTCTTTGCCCCAAATGTTCGTTTGAGTTTGCTATTTTATTAAGCATACGCTCCCGCGCCGCTTCGTCGGGCGATACCTTATTCCATGCATTTATAATACGGTCACTCTTCATTAAATTCGCCTCCCAGTTTGTTCCTTAATATCTTTCTTGCTTTACTTAAATGGTTCCTTATGGTTGACGGGGGTTTATGAAGCATCCCCGCTATTTCTTGGCTGGTATAACCTTCATAGTAATAAAGGTATACCGCTGTTTTATATTTTTCCGGAAGGGCAAGCACCGCCTCCAGCGTTTCATCTATCTTAGGGGATTGATCACCGGAATATAGCCCGCAGCATTCATCTATATCGGCCCGTTTTCTCCACCAATGCTTCAATAGGTTTTTGCACATATTGGTGGATGTGACTATAAGCCAGGCCTTCTCGTGTTCTTCGTCATTGAACTGGCCTTTATACTCAATAAGCTTCAAAAAGGTGCTTTGAACCATATCCTCCGTATCGGCCGAATTCTTCAAATAGGCGAAGCAAACACGGTATACGGTGTCAACATGACGAGCATATATTTCCGCTATTTCTTTGTCCGTACGCAACAAAGTATCTGCCATTTCACCTCTCCTTTCACTTATAAAACAATTCAGAATGCCAAAGTGTCGGGAAAATAAATAGATTATTTAATATAATTTTATCCATTATACCTCAGGCTATAGATCTGGGCGATAATAGCTTGAAATAACAATATAGCTTTTGGCCCGCACAACACGGCTTGCCAACACAAGGCGCAGATGCTAAAATAGCGAGCGGCATTTGGCAGGGATGATCAAAAATAAATATGCCCGCCGATGCTGGATAAGTTATTAGATTGGGCAGGAGATCATATGGGACGCATAAGACTGATAATAGAATACGATGGAACGGGTTACGTGGGCTGGCAGATACAACCCAATGGAATTGCCGTTCAATACGTAATTGAGAGGGAGCTGAACAAGCTTACCGGCGAAAATTGCGTCCTTCACGCTTCCGGAAGGACGGACAGCGGAGTGCATGCGTATGCGCAGGTAGCCCATTTTGACACGGACAGTCGGATTCCACCGGAAAAATTTGCGTACGCGCTAAACGCCGGACTTCCTCCCGACATAAGGATAAAATACAGCGGCGCCTCGGATTCCGGCTTTCATTCGAGGTTTGACGTGATAAGAAAAAGCTATAGATACAGCGTGTTGAATTCGCCCCATTCATCAGCCTTCACAAGAAATACGGCTCTGCATGTGCACTATCCTCTCAATACCTCAAGTCTAAATGAGGCTGCCGGCCTCTTCGTTGGGGAGCATGATTTCATGGCGTTTAAATCCTCTGGATCCAGGGTTGATAACACCGTAAGATCCATTTACAGGTCTACATGGCGAAGGAGCGGCGATATGCTTTACTACGAAGTTACCGGAAGCGGCTTTTTATACAATATGGTAAGGATTATGGTTGGAACAATGCTTGAGATAGGTATGGGTAGATATGATAAGGGATGCATAACGGAGGCTTTTGAGAAACTGGATCGAAGCCTGTTGGGAATAACAGCGCCGGCAAAGGGACTGGCCCTTGCCAGGGTAGAATATGCGGATTTTGATACTGATATGGCGGTTGGGAAATAAAACAGCTGATATCAGGGCGTGTTTTGGTGGAAATGGCCATAGCCAATGAAGGGTTGAGAATAAACGTAAGCGCAAATTAATAGGAATATGTACGCGGTTCAGCGGCATAACTTTATACGCGCCAAAAGACATTACAATTTTTTACCGAGATAAAGAGAAATCAAGTAAGAATACCCGGGATTCGCTATCATAGCTAAGTTGACTAAATCAAAAGAGAAAAAATGCTATGAGATAGAAAATCACAGATGTGAGGTGACTTTCGGGCCGCGATATTTAATGGAGTGATACCGGCAAAGGCTTTATCTAAAAAGCAATACTATTATTGCTCTGCCTGTGGGGATTGATAACATACAAAAAACCACAGCTGGGGAAAGCTGTGGTCCTATTGCTAAAAGCGCTTTAAAGACGTGTGTTACATTTCAATTTTCAGCGCTTTTCTTATGCCAAGGATAGCCAGGGCGCCCAATATTACTCCGCATGCATATTGAATTAAATTAAACGGTATGCCTACCGCAGCCGTAGCAGCGCCTGCGATCACGGTTTCATATATGAAATAGCCAAGCGGCATTATAAGTCCTGCTAAGGGCAGGGCGGCAAATTTGGCCTTGCCGTTAAAGCGTTTCATTATCATAAACGCAATCAGCGCCATGCACCCTTTGATTATAAAGGTAGCGGGCGCGTATACCATTGCGCCAAGCAAAATGTCCGCAAGCGCGCTGCCTATTCCAGCGCATGCGGCTCCCCACCAGCCGCCGATCATATATGCGCACAGATATACGGCTGCATCGCCGGCATTCATGTACGCACCCGAGAAACCTGGTATGGGAATTGATAAAAACATCGTGGCCACTGTCACTATAGCGGTGAGCACGCCGCACGCAACAGGTTTATAGTACTTGCTCTTAACTAAATCCTTCATAGATTAAGCCCTCCCTACATATGAACGGTAGCCGGATTCTTTATCCACTGTATTTAGCAGCGGTTCGCCGGCGAGATACAGGCCCAGGTTCCTGGCTGATATATCAACTATACGGTCCAGGGTCTGTTTAAGATGGAAAAATCCGGATACATGCGGAGTAATTACCGCATTTTTCAGGCTCCACAGCTTATGCTCCCGTGGAAGAGGCTCCGGATCAGTTACGTCAAGACCGCACAGAAGCCTTCCGCATTCAACATAGTCCGCCAGCGCGTCGGTATCAAGCGCGTTTCCCCTGCCAACGTTTAGTATGATCGCGCCCTGCTTCATAAGCTTTAGATTATCACGGTTAACCATCCTTTGCGTAGCGTCAGTGCCGGGAACGGACAGCGCTATCACATCCGCGCGGGGCAGAAGCGAGTCGAGTGATTCAGGCGTATATAATTCATCGACATAATCGGGTTTATCGTGAAGGGACCGCCTAATGCCTATGGTATATGCGCCGAGGGCTTTGCACTTGCGCGCAAACTCCCCGCCTATGTCGCCAAGCCCTACCGACAGGACGACCGCGTCCTCAAGGGACGAGACCGGTCCCTCGTCGCGCCACAGTCTTTCGCTCTGGTTATCCCTATATTGATGCAGGCGTTTTATAAGCATAAGCATCATACCAAGCATGTGTTCACTGATTGCAAGGCCAAACGCGCCGCTGGCGTTAGTAAGCTTGACGCCGTCTGGGATGAGGTCCGGATATCCGTCGGCTCCCGCTGTATTCAACTGAAGCCATTTCATTTTACGGGCATATATGATTAGATCGTGAGGTATATTGCCGATTACTACATCCGGGCCGTCCACGTCTTGAGGGACAAGATCATCCTGATTTTTAACGGTAAAGCGTACATCATGAGCGTTACGGGCTGCTTTTGCAAGCTTATTCATATGCTCTTCATTTGCCGGTATTGTAACAAGAATATCCAACATCGGTGCCGCCTCCTTGCTTTGCTTCGCCCATTATAACGCCTTGTGCAAAAACATGCAATATGATGAAAGATTATATTGATCTTTTAATAAAGTGCGGTTTACAAGGATACAGCAACCAATCCACAGCAGCTCTTACGCTTGTAGTACACATCCCTTGGAGAGGGACTTTAATTTAATAACTACTACTTATAAGTATAAGCAGATGCTTTGCTTACAGGTGCGGGCGTACCCATCCTCCAGTGTAATCGTAGTTGCGTACTCCAAGCGAATGGAAGCTCTGGCCTGTTTTCTCTGTGCTGGAGTCATGCTGTAGAGGGAGCCGTTCGGCTGGCATTCTAAAGGCGGCAAATGTTTGCAGGATATTGTCTGCTTTACAGACTGATGGCTGCCCCGATTTTGTAAAACTGCTGACAGACATACAGATTTATGTGCAGGGTATCGCCGCCATGAAGATACAGATTTTTAACGGATGTAGCAAGGGCTGAAATCATGGAGAAGCGCCGGCAGGGCAAACATGACAGGACAGCCTGTGTGCTGCAAGCCGCCCATGTACGCGAAGGGATTATCTCAGCAGCCAGGCACATTAGATATAGACGTTATCATGGGGGATATACGTGAGGCCCGTAGGCGGGGTAACAGCGCACAGAAGAATATCATCGTGGACGAACCAAACGGGATTTGGAAGAAGCGTCTAGCTTCAAGAGCAGTCGGGCGGAACAACTACGTTTGGTTTTCTGCAAGCAGGCGAAACTTCGATATAAAAGGCTGACAGATGATGAAAAGAACTTGGACCCAGAAGCCCGAAAATCTCAACTGGTGAAAAGCTATGTACCGCAGCGGGCAAGAGAAAATAGCCTTGCCAGTGTATGACCTGCATGGTACAATTTTATCAGTAATAAATGCGATTTTAGCAAATAAGGCGTATTCGAAAAATTCGATTTTGTGGAGTGCATATGGACTATATATGGGTTATTTTACTAATTGTGCTTGGATCAGCCATGCTTATTAAGCCAGAAATTCTTTGGAGATTAGAGCACATGTTAACTGTTAAAAATGGAGAACCGACGGAATTACACTTGGCCCTTATGAGAAAGGCAGTGAGCCATAAAGAAGTATCGAAAGGATATTGACTTACGCCAAGCGAACGGGAAAACGAAAAGCTCCATGTGATGAAGGTTCGTCACATGGAGCTTTTTGTGTGCTTGCGCTCCCTTTTCTGCCGCTGTATTATTCAGCGTCCGCAGGACGCGCAGCCGCCCCTCCGGGGTCCCCGCAAAACATAGTTTTGTGGGGTAGGCCTTGGGGGCGTTTCCGGGGGGTTGGGGGATGCCCACCAACGAGCGGTTTTGAGGATTTTCCCCACAGGGAAAACCCGCAAAAACAGCAAACATGTACATGTTTGCATTGCTCGCCACTTTTGTTTATAAAGGCTCGTTCACGAACTATTCACAAAAAAATTCTCAAATCCGGTTGACAAAAATACGAGTTCGGATTATACTTTCAAATATCCGAAATCGTATTTTAATTTTACGGTTTTGTGATTTGCTTGTTTGCGCCTAGAACAAGTGAACATCCATAAAGGAAATGAGGAAGTAAAGTATGAAAGAAATGCGCGAATTGATGCGGAAATTTGCCATTGCGCTCAACAACGTCGACGAGGCGTATTGTTCGGATAAGTCGCAAACGGGCGTTAAAGAATCCGAGCTGTGGCTGATGTACGCGCTGGACGATGGCAAGCCCCATTCGCAAAGGCAAATCTGTGAGGAATGGGGATTCCCCAGGACAACGCTGAACACCGCCACCAAACAGGTCCAGGCTCAGGGCTACATTACGCTGGCGCCCATCCCCGGCAAGCGGCGGGAGATGAACATCTGCCTGACCGAAAGCGGAAAGACATATGCCAGGCAGTTGCTGCGGGGCATCTACGAGGCGGAGGATTATGCGATGGAGGAGACGCTGAAGCGGTACTCCGCCGATTTCATCGACGCCCTGGACTTTTTCAGCGCGTGCCTGAAATCCGCCTTTCAGAAGAAACCGATGGAAATGGAGGACAATATCAACCCATGAAAACCCTTCTTCGATTTTTGAAGCCCTATAAGGCGCTGTGCTTTTTTACGCTGCTGGTGATGACGCTGGACGTGGTGGGGGCGCTGTATATCCCCACCCTGGTGGCCGACATGATCAACATCGGCATCGGCGGCGGAGACATGGGCCTCATCCTCCAAAAGGGGGCCTTGATGCTGGTGATGGCGCTGCTCTCCGGCGCGGGGACGCTTCTGGGCAGCTTCCTCTGCGCGCGCCTGTCCTCCAGGCTGGGCCGGGATATGAGAAACGCCCTTTATGACAAGTCCCTGGCCTTTTCCGCTTACGATTTTGAGCAGTTCGGCACCGGCTCCATGATCACCCGCACCCTCAATGACGTGAACATTGTGCAGCAGGCTTTTGTCTGGAGCATCCAGATGATTTTGCCCGTCCCCATGATGTGCGTCATCGGCGTGCTGATGGCCTTCTCCATCGACCCGTTCATGGGGGTATTGATGATCGCCATGACCGGGATCGTGTTGGTGGGCGCGGTTTTTATCACCAGGAAAGCCTCGCTGATCTTTGAAAAGCTGCAAAATTTCCTGGACCGTATCAACGTGGTGCTGCGGGAGAACATCACCGGCGTCCGGGTCATCCGGGCGTTTCGCAAGGAGCCCTACGAGGAAAAGCGGATGCGCCGCTCCTTCGAGGACTACGCCGTCTCCGCTATCCGTGCCAATCGGCTGTTTTTCGGCCTGGAGAGCCTGGCTATGTTCGTGATGAACATCTGCATTGTGGGCATCCTCTGGCTGGGCGGCAACCGCATCGGCGCGGGGCTGATGGAGATCGGCGACATCACCGCCCTGACCGAGTACGCCATCCTCATCTTGTTCTACGTCATCATGGCCCAGATGGTCATCATCTTGCTGCCCCGCGCCAAGGTGTGCATGGGCCGTATCCGGGACGTGCTGAACCATGAGCCGGAGATTTCCGACGGCCCATCCCCGCTGCCCGGCCAAAAGACGGCGGAGGTATGCCGCTTTCAGCAGGCGGATTTTCGCTTTGCCGACGCCGACGAGGCCACCCTGCGGGGGCTGGACTTCGCCCTGCGCCGGGGCGAAACCACCGCCATCATCGGCAGCACGGGCAGCGGGAAATCCACCATCGCCAAGCTGCTGCTGCGCTTCCATGACGTGACCGGGGGCGCGGTGCTGTTTGGCGGCGAGGACATCCGCAATCTTCCCCAGCAGGCGCTGCGGGAGCGAATTGCCTATGTGCCCCAAAAGGCGTGGCTGTTTTCCGGCACCATCGCCGACAACCTGCGCTACGGCAACGAAAACGCCGATGAGGCGGATATGCAGCGCGCCCTCTCCATCGCCCAGGCCGGGTTTGTGAACGACCTGCCCGACGGCCTGCGCTCCCGCGTAGCCCAGGGCGGCGCCAACTTCTCCGGCGGGCAGAAGCAGCGGCTCGCCATCGCCCGGGCGCTGATGAAGCGGGCGGACTTGTACATCTTCGACGACAGCTTTTCCGCGCTGGATTTCAAAACCGACGCGGCCCTGCGCCGCGCCCTGGCCGCCGAGGTTAAGGACAGCGCCGTGCTGATCATCGCCCAGCGCATCAACACCATTGTAAACGCAGACCAGATCATCGTCCTGGAGGACGGCGAGGTGGTGGGCGTCGGCAGACATGACGAGCTGCTGGAAACCTGCCCGATTTACCGGGACATCAACAATTCCCAGACGAAGGGAGGAGAAACGCATGGAAAATAATCGTGACGAGCTGCTGGAGCAGGGCGGCGACCCGATGTTCGGAGACGAATTTGATCTCGCAAAGGCCAGCGCGCCGTTCCAAACCTTGAAGCGGCTGATGCATACGGCAAGGCATGAGCGCCTGCGCCTGGTCGTGGTGCTGTTCTCGGTGATCCTTTACACCGCCCTTTCCATCGCCGCCCCTGCTTACAGCGCCGGGATCGTCAACCTGTTATGGGAAAATATCCAGACGGCCCAAGGGCTGGGCGAGGCGTTCCGGGTCACCTGGCAGCAGGGCGGGCAGCAAATCTTTATTCTGTTCCTGCTGTACTTCGGCTCCTGGGCCTTTTTCACCCTGCAATCGTTCCTGATGCTCAGCTTTGCCGAGCACCTGAGCCTGCGCTTTCGCACCCAGCTCAGTGAAAAGCTGAACCGTCTGCCCCTGGCCTTTTTTGACCGGCACAAGACGGGTGAAATCCTTAGCCGATTCACCAACGACCTGGATAAGATGTCCGAGGCGCTGCAATCCGGGCTGCTCAAGCTGTTCTCCTCGGTGGGGCTGATCGTCGGCTCCATCGTGATGATGCTGCTCTATCATGTGTGGATGACCCTGATTTTCATCGGCTTTCTGCTGTTGTCCATGCTGGTAACCAACTGGTTTTCCAAGTACACGCTGAAATATGCCGGACGCCGCCAGCAGACCATGAGCACCGTTACCGGGCTGGTAGAGGAGTATTACAGCGGGCGGGTCATCGTCAAATCCTTTAATCAGGAGGAGAAAAGCGCCCGCCGGATGCACGACGCCAACGAGGAGATGGCGCGGGCCACTGAGAAAACAGACTTTGTGATGAACGCCATCAACCCGGCCGTCCGCATGGTCAACCGCTTTGGGCAGGTGGGCATCGCAATATTCGCGGGCTGGCTGCTGCTGAACGGCAGGATGTCGGTGGGCGTGTTCCAGGCGTTTTTCCAGTATCTCAACCAGGCGGCGGAGCCCATCACCGAGGCGGCCTACGTGCTCAACTCCATGCAGTCGGCCCTGGCCTCCGCCGAGCGTATCTACGGGATGCTGGACGAGCTGGAGATGGAGCGCGACCCCCAGGCCCCGGAAGAGGTCAAAAGCGCCAAGGGGCTGGTGAAGTTCCACAACGTCCGCTTCGGCTACACCCCGGAGAAGATTTTGATGGAAAACATCAGCTTCACGGCCAGGCCGGGCCAAAAGATCGCCATTGTCGGCGCGACGGGCGCGGGCAAGACCACCCTCATCAACCTGCTCATGCGCTTTTACGAGGTGAACGGTGGCCGGATCACACTGGACGGCGTGGACACCGCGGCTATGACGCGGGAAAACCTGCGCTCCAATTTTGGCATGGTCCTGCAGGACACCTGGCTGTTCGGCGGCACCATCGCGGAGAACATCGCCTACGGCAAGCCGGACGCCACCATGGAGGAGATCGTCGCGGCGGCAAAAGCGGCCAGAGTGGATTTCTTCGTGCGCACCATGCCCCGTGGTTACGATACCGTCCTGGGCAACGACGCGGAGAACATCTCGGTAGGCCAGCGGCAGCTTTTGACCATCGCCCGCGTGGTACTCTGCGACCCGGCGGTGCTGATTTTGGACGAGGCCACCTCCAGCGTGGACACCCGCACGGAGATCGAGATCGGCAAGGCCATGAAAAACCTGATGAAAAACCGCACCAGCTTCGTCATCGCCCACCGCCTGTCCACCATTGTGGACGCAGACTTGATTTTGGTGATGGCAAACGGCAACATCATTGAGCAGGGCAGCCATCAGGAGCTGCTGCGGGCGGGCGGAGCCTACGCCGAGCTGTACAACAGCCAGTTCGCTGCGTCATAACTTTTCGCGCACCAGCGCCTTTGGCGCTGGTAGCCCCGCAGCTTGCGGGGCGCAACCAAAACAGAGTTTTGGTTGGCGAAACTGTTGCAACAATTTTGTTTGTCGCGCACCGCGCGACCATCCGCAAAGCGGATGTCACCAGCGGTTCCATTGCTGGTGAACAAAATGTTATAGGATAGCAGGCAGAAGGATGGGAATATCGAGCAAACCCGCAACTTCTGACTTTGAAAAACTGGGAGCACTTGCAAATCGGGATTTGGAGGCGTTTTAGATTGAAATAAAGTAACATGCCAATACAGAATGTTTTTGGCCTGCTTTCAATAAAGGGGGATGTATCTTGAGGAGCCTGGTGTTAGGCCTCGGCTACCGGCGCGGCGAATACGAGGCCACGCGAAACGAGTGGCGGAAGCATGGGATAGAATTTGACTTTGCGGATGATTTTCAGCAGGCCGTGCGGAAATTGGGCGAGCGGGAGTATGTCTGCGTCGCCGTCTGTTCGGACTATCTGCCCCACGATGACATCGACGCCCTGCGCAGAGTCCGGGCCATCCCCATTGTCGTGCTGCCCGCGGAGTATAATGCCGCCCAGCGGTATGAGTGCGTCCAGCGGGGTGCCGCGCAGTACATCAGCGCCGCCCGCCATCGCCTGGAGGCCGATATGAGCGGCAAGGACAATATGCGCTACTGCCTGGACCTCTCCGACCAGGAGCGCCAACCGCTGACGATTATTACGGTCAAGGATTTAACATTTTGCCTGGAATACCGCACCGTGGAGGTGCGCGGCCAGCGCATTGACCTTACGGCCAAGGAGTTTGACATTCTGGCCCTGTTTATCACCAACCAGCGCCGGGTGTTCACCTACGAAATGATGATGGACCTGATCTGGCAGGAGGACTACAGCTACTACTCCCGAAAGGCCGTCAACAACCATATCAGCAACTTGCGGGGGAAGCTGAAAATCGCCCCGGACGTGCCTGACTACATCAAGAGCGTACATAGCGTGGGGTATAAATTCGAACCATAATCACAACAAAATACTTTAACAAGGCCACCGCGGTTTGAAACTGCGATGGCCTTGTTAATTTTCTGTGAATTTTTGAAAAAAGGGGCCCTCTTTTGGCCCCAAAATGTACGGGTATATAGAGGGGCACTTTTCTGTCCATCTGGAAAGGAGGCAAATCACATCAAAGACAAGCTTCCCGTCATGACTTATCCGCAGTACCGCAAAGCGCGGAAGCTGGTACATGAGTGCTGCAACTATGACCACGGCAACTGCATCGCGCTGGACGACGGGGAGGAATGTATCTGCGTTCAGAGCATTTCCTACTCCCTGCTGTGTAAGTGGTTCCGGGTCGCCGTGCTGCCGCTGGACAAGGAGCTGGAAACGGCCCTGTTGTTCCGCTACGAAATGAAACGGTGCATCCTCTGCGGCCAGCCTTTCCGCCCCGGCTTCAACCGGGCCAAGTATTGCCCGGCCTGCGCAGCCCAAGCCCACCGTCAACAGAGAGCCTCCAGCGAACGGCGAAGAAGGAGCCAACCGCGCCGACGCCCCGGATGAGGGGGTAGAGCGTGGACAATTAGAAACGAAAAAGCCCTGATTTCATGGGCGTTTTCAGCGTCCCTCGGCGGGTGGGAGGCAAATCCCTTACTCCCCGCCAAAACGCCCTTTTAATCGTCCACGCCGGCCCCGGCTAACCACGTTGGGGTTTTCCAAGACTGGGTTTCCAGAACGCGGCAAAACGGACGCTCTGGACACGCCATTTGGGGACTTTCCGGGCGCGGCAATCCCGACGCTCCGGCAGTCCAAATGTAGACGGTAATTAAAGAGAAGTAAGTGAAAGAAAAGAGAGTAAGACAATCAATCAAATCAATCCTGATGTATGGAAAGGATGGAAGCATGAACAACAACACTCTTTACCCCTTGAAGCACGACACCCCCACGCCCGCCTATCTCCCATTTCCCTGGTTTCTGGTATCTTTGGGTATCTCCAATGACGCCAGGCTGCTCTACGCCCTGCTGTTCGACCGGGCCAATCTCTCCAAGGACAACGGCTATTTGGAGCCGAACGGAACCGTGCGCCTCTACTTCACCGTGAAGGAAGCCAAGGAAAAGCTGCGCCGTAGCCGCCAGGTGGCGACGCGGGCCTTTCAGGAGCTGGAGCGGAGCGGCCTGATCGTGCGCGCCAAGCAGGGCCTGGGCCGGCCGGCGAAAATCACGCTGAATATTCCCGCCGCGAAGAAGGGAGGCCATAAGGATGCCCGATAAAAAGGAATTGCTGGAAAAGCTGGAGCCGGAGGTTGTGGAGCGCATCGCCCGCCACTTTCAGGACGGCGCGTTTGTGTTTGACCTGGACTCGGAAAGCCATACCCTGCGCGAGGGCAACACCGTGTACCACGTCGTCCCGCGCTTCGCGGAGCCGGGCGCGGAGAGCGTGGTGAACAAGCTGCGCCGCGTCATGGAACGGGAGCTGAAGGAAAACGAATGAAAGGGGCTGATGTAAAGAAAGAAATTGCCACGTTGGCGGGTTCGCTACAGAAGCTGTCCGAGCAGGAAGCAAAGTATTCTGCCGAGCTTGATGAAGCCTTGAAGCAGTATGCCGAGCTGAAAGGGCAAGCCACCGGTATGGATGCCGCCGAGTTGATGGACGCTCGGCTTGCCGTTCGTGAGGAAAAGGAACGCTCTGCCGTTGACCGTGTGAAAGCTGCCTACGGCGAGAAATATGATCCGATGATGATGCACGACAGCAAGCGTGATTTAGCAAATCTGCTCCATGAGGAAGCGGAAGTACGATCTGTCCGTGAGCGTCTGCGTCAGAAGCAGCAGGCACAGCAGAAGCAAAATAAGAAAAAAAGTCGATACACTTGGGAGCGATAAAATTTCAGCGGGAGTGCATTTGGAACGATGCACTCCCGCATTTCGACCGTTAGTTTCTGTCATTACATTGGCAGGGGATGTAATCAGTCAATTATGAACAAATCACGAAACTTCAGGAACAGGGGTAAGACTCCACGGGGTTGCACAAGGAGGACCGGAACAAGACATACTCGTCCATGTTGTAGATGTGAAAATGCCACAATTGTCACACTTATATCCATATTCATAATAATGACGAGAACCAGAATGATAATCATTGCCTGTCCATGTATATGTGGTAGAACCGTGGTTTTTACTGTATATCAAATAATAGATTGTACTATCATAATAGGTATCTGGCGCATATGTATCCCCTCTAAAAGATGCCTCGTTTGTCCAAGTTCTTGATGTAGAAGGCGCGTACTTATATTTCAGCGGATTGGTATTACCGGGCTTATGATACCATGAGGACGAACTTAATTTCATAAAATGAAAATCGACAGGCCCCTTTCGAATACAGATGCAAGACTGTCCAGAGGAAAGAGATGTCGGCCTTGTCGTGGTTATGGATACACACTGATTAGAAAATGAAGTCTACTTTAAGTCTGCCTTGACATCACAAGCTAAACTATAAATTGAATCTGAGATGTCAAAATCATACTTGTTCGGAACATTTGAGAATTTTCCTGGCCAATAAAAGTCGTCAGTGCGCCCAACTGAATAAGCATAGCAATTATAATTGAGGAAAGATTCGCTCCAACTTCCATATACAGTACTATCTTGGAGGGTATACGCAGCTACCGCTCGTGAGATCTGATTATTGTCTCGTTGATAATAGTTGTTAACCGCATTCTTTACTTTCATTGCAATCTCGTATGTTACGGGATTGTTGATTGCGATAGGATGATTCGGATTCTCCTCAACATGAGTAATCAATGATGTGATATACTCAGAATAGCTATGGGGAACCTCTATTCCCTGCGCTTGAAGAAAATACAACTGCTCATCTGTCGACAGACCAGATAATGTTGCTCTGTCAGATGGTAAGGAATTGGCGTCCAATGCCATTGCAGGGAAAACGGAGGTTGCCATAAGGGTTACGGCGAAAATAAATGCAAATATGCGTTTTTTCATGGTATGATACCTCCTGTTAGTTTTTGAAAAGTGTCAAATCAAGAGGGGTCCATACATGATAAATCATTTATGGCGTTACATCGCAATGCCTTTTTACGATAACACGAAGTTCTTCAAAGAAATCACTAACTTCTGCCCAACTGACGACTATCGGATGACGATTTGGATCTGCTTCTAAATCAGCAAGCATTTCACGAACCGATAATATAACTATTCCATTTGGAATGGATATGCCTTCATCGTCAAGGTACTGAATCAATGCCTCGTCTCCCAGTTCAGATAACTTCATAGTTTCATTATTGTTGGAGCAGGAGGAAAGCGAAAAAATTCCACATAACAAAATAGCGGAAAAAAGAAACAAGAAAACATTGCGCCGCACAGATATTTCCCTCCTTCGTATAGATAATAAAAGCGCATGCGTCGACCAATTAACAGTCTGACTTATGCGCCTACACAAATGATTTTGATTTGTCCCTCCCATAACTGGGAGTTACACCTAAATCGTGCGTACAAAAAGCCAGACTGCGTAGCAGTAAAACGAAGCATGATGTTACCTCCTGTCATATCGATTGTCAGTTAGCCTACACTACCTACAAAAGCATTATAGCATACTTTTAGTAAATTCACAATGATTGCAAGAAAAACAAATGCAAATATTATGTGAACACAATAAAAACGAAATGGAAAGCGTCGCATTGCTGTGGTACTTTCCGTGACATTGTAATTATTATTGCTTTTTGGAGAAAACACCCTTGACAAATCTCGTCTCAAAAGGCCCTGCTGTCCAAGTACGCCGCCGACCACGGCCTCAAGAACACTGTCTTTTTCGTTGACGACGGGTACAGCGGCACCAACTTCAACCGCCCCGGCTTCCTGGAGATGATGAAGCATGTGGAGGATTACGGCGTGTCCGCGCTGATCGTCAAGGACCTGTCCCAGCTGGGCTGGGAGTATTCCTACATGGGCCGCTTGCAGGATTTCATCTTCCCCGCCTACGACGTGCGCTTCATCGCAATAAACGACGACGTGGACAGCGCCAAGGGGGAAAACGACTTCGCGGTGTTCAAGAACGTCTTTAACGACTACTACGCCAAGGACACCAGCAAGAAAATCCGGGCGGTGGTGAAGCTGCGGGGCGAGGCTGGGGAGCACGTCGCCAGCAACCGCCCTATGGTTATGTCAAGTACCCGGACGACAAAAAGAAATGGGTGGTGGATGAGGAAGCCGCCCAGGTAGTACGGCGCATTTTTGACCTATGCAGATCGCAAAACTCCTGACGGCGGATAAGGTACTCACCGTCACCGCCTACAACGCCCGGCAAAAGGGATGGGCCATGCCGGACAACTTGTATCAATGGACTTCCAGCGCGGTTATCAAAATCCTGGAGCGGCGGGAATACACGGGCTGTACCGTGAACTTCAAGACCTATACCAAGTCCCTGAAATTCAAAAAGCGGATGGAAAACCCCGTTGAGAACCAGCGGGTATTCGAGGACACCCAGCCCGCTATCATCGAACGGGGACAGTGGGAGCGGGTGCAGGCGCTCCGGGCCAACAAGCGCAGGCCAACCAAGACAGGCAAGACCAGCATTTTCTCCGGCCTTGTCCGATGCGCGGACTGCGGGGCCAAGCTGTATTTTTGCACCTGCAACACCTACAAGGATGACAGCCAGGATCACTTTGTCTGCTCCAACTACAAGAGCAACACCGGCTCCTGCCAAATCCATTTCATCCGGGAACAGGTGCTCTACCGGCTGGTGCTTTCCTGCATTCAGCGAACCCTGGCCTATGTGCGGATGTTCTGGGAGGACTTCACCCAGGAGATGCTGGCCCAGGACGAGGCCAGCCGCAGGGCGGAGCTGGAGCAGAAGCGCAGGGCGCTCACCGGGGCGCGCAGGCGCATGGAGGATTTGGACAAGATTATCCAGCACATTTACGAGGACAATGTGCTGGGCAAGCTGACTGACGCCCGGTATCTGAAATTGTCCCAGGAGTACGAGAAGGAACAGGCGGAAATCAGCCGCCTTGCGACCGCGCTGGAACAGGAGGTCGTAAGCGAGGCCGGGCAGATTGCCGACGTGGGCAGGTTTCTGGAGCTGGTGGACAGGTACATGGAAATCCAGGAGCTGGACGCCGCCCTGCTCAACGAGATGGTCAGCAAGATCGTGGTACACAGCCCGGAGAGAATCAACGGCAGAAAGCACGTCACCATTGAGGTCTACTTTACCTATGTGGGCAAAATCCTCGTCCCCCTCCAGATTGGACGGGACGCCCTAGACCAAGCAGAACCGGCGTGACTTCCGCCACGCCGGTTCTTCCTTAAACTATTTACTTCCTTATGACCCGCCACAGAGGCACGAGGAGGTGTTTTTATGGCGCAAGTTATTGATCTCTATACAGTTAAAAATCCTGAGTGCAATATATCACCTAGTATTTTGTTACCTGTTCTTTCAAAAATCAAACGTCAAAATCCCCGTGAGTATCGAAACATTATAAAAGCTATTTGTATTTATGGAGATATACAGGTTGAGCATCTTATGAAAACGGAGAGTGACAATGCTTAATAGACTGTTAGCTCTTTATCTACCACGCTATGACGAGTGGGTTTGGCGCGAAAATCCGGAGGGCCACAAGAAAACCTATGAGGAAGAATACCGAGAACTCTTCGGTAAACCTCTTGACAAACCCTACTCAATAGGGTAGAATGATGATAGAAAATTAATCCATCCTATGAAGTGAGGAAGTGATATAATGCCTGAGATAAGTCGATTTTACGGTATCATCATAAAGATGTTTTTCAAGCCGAAAGAACACGAACCGAGCCACCTTCACGCGCTCTATGGAGAACATATCGGCATTTTCGATTTAAGAACAATGGAAATGACCGAAGGCGACCTTCCGAGGAAGGCCCAAGAGTTGGTGAAAGAGTGGATGGGGAAAAACCAGGGCGAGCTTTTGAAAATGTGGAACACTCAAAATCTCAAGAAGCTGCCCCCGTTGCAATAAGGAGGTGAACCGCATGATACCGCGCATCAGAGAGGTTAAGCCGTTACCGGACTACAACTTGAGCGTCGTGTTCGATGATGGAAAGGCGGTCATTTACGACGTGATGGACGACATCAGGCAAATCGAGAGCTACCGTGATTTGGTAGCTATTCACGGCCTGTTTAATCATGTGCAGCTCGACGCTAGCCGTACATGCGTTTTCTGGAACGACAGGATAGACCTTCCCAGCGATACGATCTATGAGTACGGGAGGCCGCAGGGAGGTTCGACCCGTGCGTAGCGAATGTAGAATTGCACCGGTCAGGGAGTATAACGGCGAAGAAGTAAAGGCTATCCGGAAAACAGCCAACATGACCCAGACGACGCTTGCTGAGTTCTTGGGCGTATCTAAAAAGGCGGTCGAGGCATGGGAAAGCGGAAGGAATATGCCAAGCGGTCCGGCCTGCCGGTTGCTTTCCATGATAGCGATTGACCCGACGCTTCCCGAACGCCTCCAACCGGCCGAATAGCAAGCCTCCCATGCGGAGGCTTTTGCTTTGCACTCCAAAATCAGAGCGCAATACGCCGTCTAACCGATTTAAGACCATCAAACTGCGGCGTTTTTCCAGAATGAATACCTAAACTTCATCATGAGGCAATAAAGCGTTATAGGCCCATTTTGAGGCCCTATCCCGCTTGACGTCGTATCTATATTTTGATAGAATATGGATATAATAAAGGTGGAGGTGAACAGTATGCCAGCCATTAGACCAAGTTCAGACCTGAGAAACAGATACAATGAGATTTCGGAGTTCTGCCATAGATACAATGAGCCGGTTTATATCACGAGAAATGGAGCCGGCGATCTTGCCGTTATGAGCATCGAAACCTATGAGAGGCTCGTCGGAAAGTTTGAGCTGTATGCTATGCTCGAAAAAGGCTTAGACGACATCGAAAAGGGAAAGGTCAAGCCGGCCGGCGATGTCTTCGACCGTATCGAAAGCAGGTTGAAAAATGATTGAGTACAAAGTGATGATTTCTGAGGTTGCCGATGCAGACCTCGAAGAGATCGTGGACTACATCGCCGTCAACCTGCAAGAGCCTGTCACGGCTCTGAACCAGATGGGAAGAATTAAAGACGCCATGATGTCTCTGCGAACAATGCCGGAGCGTCATGGCGTTGTGTCTGACAAATACCTGGCGTTTAAGGGCATCCGGCTGTTGCCGATAGATAATTACCTGGTGTTCTACACCGTGAATAAGGCGGCAGAGATGGTCGGCATCGTCCGTATGCTGTATGGGAGAAGAGAATGGGAAACGCTTTTGAAGTAGATGAAAATCCTGCGTTCCGTAAGTATAGGGGATGCTATGTTCATCCAATAGCGCGCATTGGATATAACATATGATGAATCGTGGAGGTTGACAAGCGACTGATATGCACCCAATGGCTTATGTTTAAAGCACCTTGACATATAATCGTTATTTAATATATCAAAATTGAATACTTAAAGGAGGCTCGTATGAAAACCCTAAGATCAAGGAGTATTATTACGTTGCTATGCGCAATAATCGCCCTATCGGTTTTTGCGGGGGTATTGGCTGCAAACCGAAACTCCGCCCTTGGAGCGGAGATCAGGAAGGCGTATGTAACATATGCCGAGCGTGTGGATAAAGCGGCGGAGGATATAGGCGATCCCGACGTTTACCTGAGCGAACTTGAAGAGATGGACTTTTGGTTTCCAATTCCCGACGGATTTTTAAACGCAAAGAAGTCTGGGAAGCAATACGTTTCGAAGATAAATCCCTATGATACGCCTGAAATATGGCGAAATCTTGAGATTGAAGAAATGTTTGAGGTATCCCAAATCCCACAGGAGTCCGTTAAATCCCTTTCGACTGACGATCTTATTCTTACCTGTATGAATTACAATTTTTTCAGCGATATGTACTTTTTTAACACCATCAAAGAGGGGTTTGAAAATGTGGCGTCCTCTTACAATGGCCTGCAAGAGCTGTCTTTACGGGCGGACAGCGGCGGCCGTCTGATAGACTTGTCTAAATCCATTGATTTAGACAAGTTGCTTGCCGACGACCGTTCCAGCACTATCCGCTTTCAGTACTTGGAAATGGTCCTTGCGCAGGACAGCGTCTTGGGTACGCTTACGGCTCAGGAAAGCCGCGAGCTGGCGGTTGAGTGTTATAATAAAGCCGTACAAATAGCTGAAGGTCCCCCCGATACCTATACCATATCAACGACCCTCTTTTTGGGGTTGAGCTGCTTATATAAGCATGACAGCGGCTTTGCGCAAATTATAGATGGTTCAGCAGCGGTAAAAACATATATCGAGACGGGAAGGCTAAATCTCGACGACGTAAGCGACGCCGCATTGGGAGATATAGTCTCATATTTTAAAACCGAGTATTTAGGGGATGAGCTGTAATGCGGCACTCAAGATATAGCGGCATTCGCCTGCTCTGCCTGGCTTTATCAGTTATATTTCTTACAGCGCTTTTAATGGCCTGCAGCGCAAACCCCGTAATGACCAATTCCCAAATGAGGGATTTCGTTTACAATAATTTTGGAATAACCGTAAGAACCAGGATAGTTACTCTGTCCAACGGCGCCGTTACATATGAATGGATCTCCGGCGAGCTCTCCTCTCAACACAAAAAATTGATTAACGATAGCGCGAAAAGCAAATTCCAAGTAACGGTTTTAAGAAACCCAACGGTCAAATATAATTGCCACTCCTATGCCTGGTACAGCAATAGTTCAAGCAATAGATACTGGATTGACAATCCCGCGAAGTTCCGAAAGAACTGGATAACCTCTGTCAAGGCTTCGAATACGATCCCAGCGTCCGTAAAAAACGGGGATAGTGTTGATTATTATATTTCTTCCAACGGCAACCGGCCTCATTCCGCGGTGGTATACAATAAGGCGTCCGGACTGTTCGTATCCAAGTGGGGATTAGGGGGCCTTTATGTCCATAAACCTACGAAAACGCCGTATAATGGAGGGGACGTGATTACAAAGGAATTCGGCTATTACAGGCCATAGTCAGGCATATATGGTTTCCAGGGCGCCAAAGAGGACAGCCTTGCCGCACGTTCTCCAGAACTCCGACACGCCTCGTTCCCGCTCAGGCCGTGTGCAGGATGCGATTCTGGCCGCTCATGTCGCTAAAACCGTGGATTTTCACCGCGCGCTCTAGCCTACGGTCCCGTGCGGTGAAACGCGCAAAGAACGAAAACTCCGCGGTTTTCATTCGGCCCTTACGCATATATCGTCAGAGCCGGATTTAAAGTCGAGAGCTGTGCGCCTTAACAATCCCAGGGGTTTTTTGACAGTCTGAAACGCCCTCCAGCGGCTGCCGGAGGGCGTTTCAATAGTTAAGCTAAAGGGCAAATACTAAACTATTAGCGATTAAAGCTTTCCGTCCCTATAATCAGCCGTATCAGATAGAGTGCGTCGACTATATCCAACGCCCCTGAACCATTCACGTCTGCAAGCGGGATTTGCGATTCACTGAGCTGCTCCATTCCCGCCGCGCTACGCATTATCATCATCGCATCCGATATACTGAGCTGATCGTCTGTATACACATCTCCCAGCAGACCGTATTGCGCGGTTACCTCAATATCGGAATAAACCGCTGAGAAGTCAGCATCCCAGCTGAGGAATATATACTGTGTTATTCCATGTGGCTGCGGTTGTGTCTCCGGTGAAGTTGCCGCCTCCCCCGCCGCCACGGTCTGTGTCTCGGACACCCATTCGCCGTCTACCATATAGTTAAATGTTACCGTATATTCAGTGGAGACGGTTATCGAGCCGCTTACAGCGCTGATGTCATCCCCATCAACGGAAATGGTGGTTCCGTCAGCTATGCTCGCGCCGTCAGTAACCGTGAGGTCAAGTCCGTATGTGCCTATGGCATCCGCCGATACCGCGAACTCAAGCGAGATGCACTCGCCGTCATAGTTTCCGTTGGGATTGACAACCGCGATATCCAGCATTCCAGGCTCGCTCTCGTTGATCAATACAAAGGCGTTAGCGTCAGGGTTGGTATATGTAATGTACCTGAGCGCTTCCGAATCATAGCTGATGGTGAAAACCCCGGAGGCTAGGCTGTCCATACTAATCGGTACTAATACCCTGCCGCCCTGGTTAGCGCTTACATCGCCCACCTCAACGCTGTAGTTCATAACCTCTTCGTAAAGCGCCGTTATTGTCAAATCAGAAGTCACGTTCGTGAAATCGCCGTCCCAGCCGGTAAACTCATAGCCTTCATGTTCAGGTGCTTCGGGTTCAACGGCGTCCCCTCCCTCAGGTATGGTTTGCACGTCGATTGTATCCCCCGTAAGGCCGTCGATAAACGTAACGGTGTATGTGTCGTTCAGTGAAGCGAAACGCGCTTCGATGTTATAGCTGCCCGTCTCCATGATAAAGGGGGATACCGTGGAGACGAGCTCGCCATTCTCATCGTACCAGCCTGTGAACTCATAACCTTCGTCCGCATAGGCGGCAGCGGTCAGCGGCAGGTACTGTATCCAAACCTGCTCCCTTTGAAGCTCAACATGGCCTCCCGTCTGCGAGGATACCGTTACAGGATATGCACCCATCCATTCGGAATTCGTATGGATATAGTTAAGAGGATTGCCCGATGTGTAAAGGACCTTGAGATTAGTACATCCGCCAATCTCAAGTCTCTCTATATCATTGTCCTGGCAGTACAATTCCTCTAGGTTTATAAAATTATCGACATCAAGCTCTATAAGGTTATTGTCATAGCAGTGAAGCCTCCACAAATTTTGACTGGCCTCAATCTCAAGCTTGGCTAGGTCGTTTCCATAGCAATAAACATATATGAGATTTCCGCTAAGATATAGCTCGGTTAAATTGTTATAGTAGCATTCAAGAGTATCTAAAGCGTTATAACTTCTAAGATCAAGCACTCCCGATAAATTGTTGTCGTTTATATAAAGGGATTCTATATTTACACAATCATCGATGTTCAGGCTGTTCAGGTTGTTTTCACCTGCAGACAGCAGAATCAGCGCCCCACATCCGGACAAATCCAGCTCTGTAAGCTCGTTTTCGTTACAGGATAAACTTCTTAAGCTTGTGCATCCGTCAAGCTTTAAGGTTTTCATGCCGTTTTCGTCGCAGTCAAGGCTTACTAGGGTTGTAATACCGCTGAGGTCCAGCTCCTCTATACTGCATGAATCCACGCTTATTGTCTCTATATTGGGGCAATTAGAAACATCAATGCTTGTCAGGTCCGGATTCTCGTTCGCATAGATGCCAAGAAGGGAAACGCAGGGCGATACGTCAATTTCGCTCAGCGCCGTGCTCTGGCAGTATACTCGCTCCAATGAAACACCGTCGCTCAGGTTAAGCTCGGTTAAATTAGCCATTGTATTACAATCCAGTCTCTTTAATGAAAGGCAGCCTTCTATAGAGAGTTCCGTCAGCAGATTTCTGTCTACATTAAGTTCCTCCAGTTCAGAACAGCCCGTAACATCAATGGACAATAAGCCAGAACTGGCTGCCTGAAGGGTTTTCAACGTAACCGAATCGCTTAAATTTAACGACGACAAATTATTGCCGGATAAGTAGGCGTCGCTCAGTAAGGGAAGGCCGCTTAGGTTCAAACTCCCTACGAGCCCTCTACCGCTCCATTCTAGACTGGTTATATGGCTTTCCTCGGTTCTTGGAACGTCTGACCAGCGCACACCGCACCAGGTTTCCGGATCGTCAGGATCATATGTTATCCCATCCCAAGCTACTTTATCGCCGTTCTTTACGCCATTTGCGTCCTCGGTTTCAAGAAACGCTCTAAGGGATGCCAGGTCAGGCCTGTCCACGCCAGTATACTCAAATCTGGCTTCAAGTTCATATTGTCCAGGCTCCTTCATTATATACTGGATGCTTTCAGAAACCAGATCTCCATCTCCATTGTACCAGCCTTCAAATGCATAGCTGTTATCGGCGAGCGCTACAGCGCGCAAGAAGTTTTTGTCTCCAATCCGTATAGTATCAAGAGGAACGGAGCCGTTCTCCAGAGCAGTTACGCTTACTGGAGACATCTCCATGTTGGATGAATTTAACATTACTGATTTTAAAGGGTTATTCCAGGTATACAGATTGGCCAATTCTACGCAGTTTGTAAGGTCGAGCCCAGTTAAATCATTGTTCATGCAGTTCAATGATTTGAGATTAGTACAGTCCTCTAAATCCAATGCCGTCAATTCATTCCTATTGCATATCAATCCGGACAAATCCGAGCAGCCGTCCACATTCAAATAGTTCAGGCCATTGCCTTCACAGTTTAATGTAATCAGGCGGCTGCAGCCGCTTACATTTATGCTTGTCATACCGCACAGATAGAAGTTCAGGGATCGTATCTCAGTACAATCACTTAGATCAATAGAACCGGTTACAAGCCTGCCGATCCATGTAATGTCTACTATCCGGCCGTTCTGATCCCAGCTTACGCCGACATATGTAGAAGGATCATCAGGATTATAATTAGGGTTAAGCTGTTGCCCGTTTAATCCCCCATACAGGCTTTCCTGATTGAGGAACTCACGAAGCGCGTTAACGTCATGCTCGTCGTAATTGTCGCTTGGCTTAAAAATCGCTCCGCCAGCCGCCCCGGCAATAACCGGAAGGATAAGACAGATCACGGTTAGTAAGCAGACCAGTTTTCTGATTGTCGTTTTCATTTACAATACCTCCTCCATTTTTAGGGTTCTTTCCAGAACCGATTTATGCATAAATAGCCCGTGTTCAATATGTCACTATATGGTTTTTTAATGCATCATATGTTGCTATTTTATGCACTATACATAGTTTAAACGTCTATTGTATAAATGTCAAGGCATATATGTAGCTAAGTTATAATATATTATTTAATGAATCCGATGGGGTTTGTTATTCGTCAATTAGTATTCTATATACTGTGTTAAAAAACCTCTTTATATTATTTTTATCAGCGGTGTAGTATATGATATGCCCTTCTCCCTTTTCCGCGGTAACCATGCCGCACTTGCTCAGCGCGGACATATGCCTGGATACTGTGGTAGCGTCTAAGCCGACTATAGATGCGATTTCGTACCCAAATAACCTTTTATGCTTCAACAGATGAAGTATTTCAAGCCTTTTTTTGTTTCCCAGAATATGCAGAGTGCTTTGAATCATGTCTATGCCGAGGTTTTTGCTGTCCGACACGATATCAGGCTCAACAAGCATGCCTATATACAGGCATATAATCCTGTCATTATCAGCCAGTGCGTCGGCGGTTATATAATCGCAGGGAATCCGCCAGAATGTAACCAGCATATCCCTTCCAACAAACTCGCTTTCGTCCCCTCCCTGCGAAGCGATGAGCTGAGCTATAGTAGTTTTACTGAAGTAATCGCGCCAAAATTCCGTTCGCTTGATAACCGCTTCATCCAATACCCCCAGTCTTTCAATAAGCCTGTCAGCCACCGGCCTGACTATATCCACAAGTTTGTCCAGTTCCCTGTCAAAGTCGGAGAAAGCCATGAGTATGTCCCATTTATATTGCCCTGGTATGTCCAACAGGTCAACCTGATCCCTGAGCGCCTTTTTGGGCGATTTGTCGGGGATCTTAGCGTACTCAATAAAGCCAAGATGTCCAATCCTATAGAAGCTGTATTCGGATTCCATTATATATCTGAATCTTGCCTTTATGTAGTCTATGGATTCGTCGAAGTCGGTTATCTCGATGTTCGTAAACGCATATGTCATTACCTTCGCTAGGCATATTTCCGTGAAATTTGTGTCAGCTGTATAGCGTTCAAAAAACCGTTTTATCACTTCATCCCTTGGGTCGATATGGGAACAGAGGTCCTTTGATATCCCTATAAGGGAGGCGACGTATTCATGCATCAGCCCCCTTTTTTGGTCGTCAAACCTTTCATTGTACCTTGAAAGAATCCTTTGTTCGAGGGCATCAAATGAAATTCCTTTAACATATTTATATATCAGCTCAATAGCTTCCATTAAAACATTTGGTTCGTTTATAAATTTAATGCTCATATATTTCCGCCTGAAACAAGTTTAACAGAGTTAATCTCTGTTATTACCCGTCTCTGTTTAACTTCCTTTCACTTTCAATCTATCTTATTAATACCTTAAATTGCGCTATATGTCAATAATGATTGCATTAATCAACAATTAACTATTTTAATTGCAGATATGGAAATCTCCGCCTTTGTTGAATAACGTAATATCAATAAAAGAATATAACATATTTTGTATCTTAACTTACAAAAAATAAATTGTGAATATTCTAGCACAAATTCCCATATATCATTGACTTATGTCATACGGGGTTTTAGAATTATACTGTAACGTGTTGGAAAGTGTCGATGCCAGCGCAAAATTAAAGGGAGTGTAAAGATGAACAAAAGGAATATTTTGAAACTGTGTATAGTATCATTGATTGTATGTATTTTTACCTGCGGCTGTATGATGTCGCCGGTTATTCCCCCCAGTATTGATGTGGACGCCCCAGCTTATCCTGCGAACACACCAGTTGAAATACCCATTTACACTCCTGATTCCTCTGCGCAGGCCACTCCGGTTATTACACCGGATATTACCAGCCCTTCCCCAGTTATACCCACATTTGAACCCAATTTTAGTGTGGATCCCAATAAGCCTATGGTAGCGCTTACCTTTGACGACGGCCCAAGCGCTCATGTTACGGAGAAAATACTTGACTTAATCGAGCAATACGGGATTCGGGCCACGTTTTTTGTGCAAGGACTAAATCTTACTAAATATCCGCAGCATATTAGGCGTGCGGTTGAATTGGGATGTGAAATTGGCAATCACACGAAGGATCACAAGAAACTAACAGCGCTTACCGATGATGAGATAATAGCCCAGCGCGACTATATAAACAACACCGTAATGGATATTGCTGGAGTTACGCCAACGCTGTTGAGGCCGCCATATGGGAACATGAACGAGCGCGTCAGGCAGGTCATAGGTATGCCGTTTATGCTTTGGTCGATAGATACCAGGGACTGGGAAAGCCGCAACAAGGATGCTATAATAAACGAAACGCTTAAGGATATAAAGGACGGCGACATTATACTTATGCACGACCTATATACTTCTACGGCGGAAGCATGCGAGGAGATCATTCCCGAATTGATAAACAGAGGATATCAGCTTGTTACCGTAAGCGAGATGTTCGCGGTTAAGGGTATGACGCTGGATTCCGGCGTATCCTACAGGCATGCCCGCTAATTAGGATCGGATAGTCAAAAGCCTTTTGGCCAAATGCCGAAAGGCTTTATATATAGCTTTATAAAATTATAATACTATCCATGGGTTTACAAAAGGGAATGCGTGTAGCTACATGCATTCCCTCTATGGGTTTAAATCAAATTAGTTTTCCGCCGGATTCGGGGCTCCGACAGGACATGTGGCAGCACAGGCGCCGCAGTCTATGCAGGTATTCTGATCGATGACGAAGCAGCCGTCGCCCTCACTGATCGCGCCAACGGGGCAATCTCCTGCGCAGGCGCCGCAACAAATACAATCCTGATTGATAAAATATGCCATAATTACACCTCCATATAAATTTCAATATCATTTTAGCACGAATGGCTTAAAATGCAAGTATAAATAGCGAGTACGCTTATGTTAATTTTTAAGCGATTTCTTAACCCACTTCAGGTTGAGAATAAGGCGCAGCCCATCCCCTACCACCATGCCTGTCAAATACCCATATATGTTAAGTTCCGGAACCGCGGTAAGCATCCATATAAGGCTCAGCTGCAAAAGTTCACCGATTATTGAATTCAGCAGCACACGCTTGTGCTCATATATACCGTTAAGCACGCTGATTGTGACGACAAGAAAATAGCCTATAACCGTCTTTATTCCAAGCATCACCGCTAATAGGAGGTCTATCCTTTGTTTAAACAGGGCTTGGCATAATGTGGGTGCAAACGGAATCATAAAAGCCGTTACCAAAGAGAATATTGCGGCCACCCTGATCGCCTTTTTCGACTTTCGCCTAACGCCATTTATATCACCCAGCTCGGACCTCCCTGATATTGATGGCATAAGCACTGTGCACATCGCTCCTACAAATGCCATCGGCAGCGCCATCAGCGGTTCCGCCATTCCTGAAATTACTCCAAGCATGCTTACAGACTCAGAGTTTGAGAAACCCGCCACCATTAGCCTTGCCGGGAAGATTACCGTAGACGCCGATGATAGAAGCGTGGCGGTTATAGAGGTCATTGCGGATGGAAGAGCGATATCAAAAAAACGTTTGGCGATCGGGGAGGCATCGGGACGGGAAAGCTTCCCTTCCTTTTTTAAAAATCTCAGAAATGATATGCCAAGAAAACTAACGCTGAATATCTCGCTCAACGTCATGCCAACAACTATCAGAAAAGCGGTGAACTCATAGTCGCCATTCGACAGATTGCTCAACAGCAATATTACAAGCGTAAATCGTATTCCCTGCTCTAACAGCTCCGATACCGCGGTCCTGCGGATCTTGCCCATTCCAAGAAGGGCTGACTTCATTACGTTTTCGAGTCCAGTGAGCATTATGCACAGCGGAATCAGCCATAACGCCATTGAAGCGCGGCCATCTCCCAAAAGCGTTACCGCTATTCCCTCCCTGAGCATAAGCACAGGGCACGTCATAACCGCAAGCACTATAAGAAATACGGTGGCGGCAAACCTCATAAGCCTTTGGACGCTATGTATTCCGCTTTTAATATAAAGCCTGGCGCTCAGCGTTGTTACCGCAACCGCGGCTCCCGATATGCACACTGAATATAGCACGGAGTAGACCTGCATCGACAATGCATGCACTCCCATGCCCTCAGCACCGGCCAAACGGCTCAAGACTATACGATAGGCAAACCCCATAAGCTGGAGCAGTATATTGGACGCCGCCAGAACCGCCGAACGATATGCGAGTGATTCCCTATTTATTCGCAAAAAACAATTCCCCCAAACAAGTATGAGCCAATCCAAATCAGAGGTTACGGGAGCAGGTCAGCATACCTGAACGCCTTTAAATGCGCTGCGCAGCAAAACCAGTCCTAAGCGCACGCTGGGAAGAGCGCTGGTTTAAACTGCCCCTTGCAAAAAAGCGAACAGGCATAACTAATCTATATTGAAGCAGTGAGGAAATAATGTTTATATAGAAATATATATAAATGGGGTCGGACCAAGGCGCGTTTTACGCCTTGGTCCGATCATCTTAGGAGGTTTGTTGGGGAGGTATTACTGTTACTCCTATAGTGTAACCGATACAAATGAACGTGCAATGAACGCAACGTGAATAATTTGTGAGGGTTGCCCGGACAAACTGAAGCTATCCTCCACCGCTTTATCTTATCGGCTTGAACACCTTGTGCTGATGCCAAAAAGCGTCGTCTTTCGTAAGCACAAGCAGGTCTATGTCCCCGCCGCACGTTTTTACCTTGGATTCAAACCTTTGATACTTTATAGTTACGTCTACCAGAAACTCAGAAAAGTCAATAGCGTCCTTTAACGGCATCATACCCGGGTTAAGCATCATGGGAGGCTGCGAGTTGAGCAGCTTTGTAATAGCCGTAGGTTCTCCCGACCACACGGTTGAGTATTGTATTTGGCCATTTTTCATGTTGTTCCTGGTTATAGTTTTGTTTACTGAATAGACAAAGGGCTCGTCTTGCGCATAGCCACATACAAAGAAATTCGTCGGCGGCATGCTGTTGAGCTGCTTTGACGCATACTTAAACAGTTTGTTTGCCACATCGGTTACGTCGTCGTCCTCTCGCACCTCGTTTATCTCAAATATTCGCAGATAGTCCGATATGGTCTTTCCCTCCAGCACAGCCTGTCCGCACGCGCTTATCCCTATCTTTACCTTGTTAAGCAGAACTATCTTCTGAGCATTGTCGGAAATGGAAAACATCATGCTCTTGCTCTTATCATTATTGTTTACAGCTGTCACCGTCATCCTGCTGTCCGTAGCCATAGCTATTCCTTCTGGCACGAATACCGCGCACATTACTGACATTCTAATTTCCTCCTTAAAAATTTTACCGTTATTGTATATTCATAATCAGCATACTATCTATAGGCTGACACTCCGTCATATTTTTCTTTCGCTGCCGCGGCGGCTCCTACCGTCCCCGCATCGTTTAAAAATTTTGCCTGCACAATGTTTCCGTGATTCTTAAAAAAGCACTTCCCGTCTACGTTTTTGCTCAGATGTCTGAATAGAAAGTCTCCCGCGTTGCATATGCCTCCCCCAACCGCTACGCTTTCCGGATCCAGGACGTTGATTAATGAGGCTATGTATGATCCGAGCGCGTCAATATAGTCCATAAATATTCCAAACGAATCGTTGTCTCCTGCGGCCGCCCTGTCAATTATGAGTTTTGCGGTTATTTTCTTCAAGTCGTGGTCAGCAGCATCAAATAACCTGGGGGCGCTTTCCCCCTCAGCCAGCTTCCGCCCCATTCCCGTCAAGGCGGTTGCGCTGCAAAGCGTTTCAGCGCATCCTCTAATTCCGCAGGTGCATTCTAGCCCGTGATAGTCCATCACCATATGCCCCGCCTCCGTTCCGTTTCCTAGCCCGCCGTTAAACAGCGCGCCGTTGATTATCAGTGCGCTGCCAACGCCTGTTCCAAGCGTGATGCAGATTGAAGTGCGCTTCCCCATCAACACCCCCGCGTAAAGCTCCGCATAGCCGGCGGCGTTAGCATCGTTTAGGATCAATATCCTATCCGACTTGAATGCATCGGTGAGCGCCCTTCTGAGCGGGGCATCGTGAAGGCCAAGATTATGCGCATGTACAATCCTCCCCGATTTAAGGTCTACGCTGCCTGGAACCGCAGCCCCTATACAGCTTATATCATCAAGGCTTAGGCTCAGTTTTCCAAGGGCGTTTATTACCATTGAACGTATCAGGGACGCTATATATGAGACATCCTGACCCTTTGGGAAGGGAGTCACTTCCTTCATTTTAATTTCAAGACGATTGGTTAAAATTCCTGCCGCAATTTTAGTCCCGCCTATATCTATTCCGACATAATGGCTCATCCTTCACCACATGTGTCCGGCTTGCAGATATAGTTGTCAATAACCCACTCAACCGCCCTTCCCGCGCCATAGGGCGCTGTCACGTCGGCAACCGCCTTCACCTCGGGGGAAGCGTTAGCAACGGCCACACCAAGTCCGGCGTATATCAGCATTTCGCTGTCAAGCGTATTGTCGCCAATCGCGATAATTTCCTCCCTTTTTAAACCCATATGTGACGCCAGCCACTCAACAGCGCTGCCCTTATGAACACCTAAACAGTTGAACTCGATGAACCCTGGACTCGAAAGGGCTACCTCCAGCCTGTGTTCAAAGCGTTTTTTCAGCATAGGAGCCAAATCAGCAACCCTGTCCGTAATAAACAGCACCTTTGGTACGTTCGTCCAAAGCTTTTTCCGTATATCCGGATCAATCATATAGGGCAGCCCAAGCGCGTTGCGATAGCTTACGGCACACTCGTGTTCTGTTTCATATACAATACCATCGCCTTGATAGATATGAGCGTGTACGTTTAAATCCTTAGCAAGTTCCAAAAGCTCAACGACAAGCTCAGGGCGCAACTGCGTTGAATAAAGGAGCTTATCTGTCCGTGTATCGGTAACTGTCGCTCCTCCATAGTTGATCACAGGACCATTGATTTTAAGCTCCCTCCATACCGGCGAAGAGCCAAGATACCCTCTGCCCGTAGCTATTGTAACATACACTCCGTATTCAGCCGCCCTGAATACGGCCTCCTTATCCCCGTCAGATATGCGTTTATCGGGTGGAAGCAGGGTGTCGTCCACATCAAGCGCCAGCAGTTTATAGCCCATTAAATCCCCCCATATGCTTAAATAATAATATTAATTATCTCACCCTGGACCCTTCGTGTCAAACCAAGTCGTATAAGCCTTATTTTAATTGTTATTAACCTTTCATTCCCCGTCGTCCGGCTTTTCATGGAAATAGTTATATACGGCCTCCGCGGACGGCCCGCTCATCCCCTTTACCGCGGCCAGGTCTTCAATAGAAGCCTCCTTTATTGAGTTAAGCGTAACGAACGCGTCGAACAGGGCTCTGCGCCTTTTATCCCCTATTCCGTCAATCCCGCTTAGTACGGACAACAGCGCATTCTTTTGCCTCAGACTTCTGTGATAACTTATCGCGAACCGGTGGGACTCGTCCCTGATTCTCTGCAGCAAATGCAGGGAGGGACTTTTTCTTGGCAGAACCAGCGGCTCGTCCGCAAAGGGAAGAATAACCTCCTCGTTGCGCTCCGCCAGTCCTATCGCGGGCACATGCGGAATACCAAAGTCCTCAAGAACGCGCAGCGCGACGTTAAGCTGCCCCCTCCCGCCGTCTACCATGATCAGGTCGGGCAATTCTTTGAACTTCTCGTCCCCGTCCTGAGCCCTTTTAAACCGCCTTCTCAGCACCTCGTCCATGGCAAGGTAGTCGTCGCCGTTCGCTTCCGCCTTGATTCTAAACCTCCTGTACTCCTTGCGCTCGGGCTTTCCATCGATGAATACGATCATTCCTCCCACGGCGTCCCTGCCCTGTATATGCGAGTTATCATAGCATTCAATACGGTGCGCAAGTACATCCAGTCCTATTATGGCGCATAGCTCGGCCAGCGCGCCTTCGCCCCGCTCCCATTCCCGTCGCTTAAGCTCCTTTTGCTTATTAAGCGTATCCTTTCCGTTTTCAACAGCCATTTCGATGTATTTTCGCTTCTCTCCCCGCTGCGGCTGTACTATAGACGCTTTTTTGCCCCTTAAGCCGCTCAGCCATTCAGAGAGGGCGTCAAGCTCTTGTGGAATATCGCTTACAAGTATCTCCCTGGGAACGTTCTTTGTTTCAGAATAAAACTGCTTAATAAACGACTCTATTATAAGGCCGTTTGCCTCGTTATCCGCGGACATATAAAATGGTTCGGCTCCTATAACCTTTCCCGACCTTATGAACAAGGAAAATATAAGGATATTCAGCTCATCCCTGCATAGCGCGAAAACATCGCAGTCCTTATCGGTTACCGTAATAGCCCTCTGCTTTTCCCCCAGCCTGGAAATCGCGCTTATCCGGTCGCGCAGTTTTGCCGCCTGTTCGAAGTCCAGTTGTTCCGCGAACTCGTTCATTTGTTCCCTAAGTTCATCCAATAACCGTTCTGTATTACCCTCAAGAAACGCAACTACTTCATCAATCATTCCGTGGTAGCGCTCCCTGTCGATTTTACCTGAACATGGGGCGCAGCAACGTCCCAAATGGTACATCAGGCATGGCCGTTCACCTCTCGCTATCGCCTTGGCGATGTCCTTTTTGCAATGCCGGATTGGAAAGTGATCCCTGATTGCCTCCAGGGATTCGTTTAGCGTAAAGCCGCTTATGTAAGGGCCAAAATACCTCGCGCCATCCTGTTTGATACGGCGAACGACTTCAAACCTTGGATAATCCTGCCTCAAATCCGCCCTCAGGTACGGGAAATGCTTATCATCCTTAAGCAATATGTTGTACCTTGGCCTGAGTTCCTTTATAAGATTGCTTTCAAAAGCGAAAGCTTCCGCCTCGCTTCCGGTCAAAACATATTCAAAGTCCGCAATGTGGGATACCATTGCAATAACCTTCGGCTCCATCCCCTTTTGAGACCCAAAGTATTGTCGCACACGGTTTTTTAAGCTTAACGCCTTACCGACATATATTATGGTCCCTTTGCTGTCATACATCTTATAAACGCCGGGCTTATCAGGCAGCAGCTCCAATTTTTCTTTAATGATCGTGTTCATATGATAATTATATATCAGGTAAAATAATATGGCAACGGCAGCATGCCGCTTTTAGTTATATTATTTGCTTAACTGTATTTTATGTTAATTGCAACCATATGCCAAAAAATTTCGTTTTATTGCTGTAAGGATTTTATAATGTATTATCAACTTGGATTGGAGGACTTTAGGGATGAAAAGGGTAAAACTGCCTATGCTTTTGCTCGTTCTGCTCATTCTTACTGGATGTGCGCCTTCGGAAGCGCCAAAGCCTACACAGGCAGGTGATGGAGCGGATGGTTCTGAAACCGGTGCGTCGACCATTCCAGGCGTAGCGTCCGGTTTTTTAAGCCTCTCGGGCTCCGCCGGGTATACCGGAAGTGTGGATAGCGGGTTTATCAGGGACAGCTATGCTTTTTCTCTAAACCTTATAGAACAGCTAGGGAATGATTGGACTGGCGCCGTATCTCCGGCGGCGCTTTCAATGGCGCTGCAGATGGCCACGCTCGGCGCTGACAGCGAAGCGCTCAGCGCCATGCAAACGGCAATGTGTACGTCGCTTTCGGCAGAAGACCTTGCCAAAAACAATGCCGCTCTATTGAACGCATTTGACAAAATTTCAGGGATACGCATGGCAAACGCGGTAATCCTTGATAAGCGGTATGCATTGGCCTCAGAGTTCTCCCGCATGATAACGGATTACTACAGTGCGCAAACGGGTACGTTTGACTTTAGCGACACTGAAAAACTCGTTTCAGTCATCAACAACTGGGTAAGCGATAAAACAAACGGTCGTATAGACCGGCTTTTTGATAGCGTTATGCGCGACAGCGTTATGTATCTTTTGAGCGCCATCGATTTTGATATGAAATGGAAGATCGGCTTTGATTCGGCCAAGACCATATCAAATGCCGTATTCTATGGCGCAAGCGGCAAATCCGATGCCGATATGATGTACGGCAGCGGCGAATATAAATATGCGGAACTTGACGAAGGCTGCATCGTATTGATACCATACGAGGGCGATGAATTCTATATGGCGGTAATGCTTCCAAAGGATAAAAACGTAGCTCCCGCACAATTTATGAAAAAGGCAATCTACGAGCTTGATAAATGCGTTCCCGAACAGGCGAATATATGGCTCCCCAAGCTGTCAATACAAACCCATCTTGATCTGTGCCAGCAGCTTTCAGCCATGGGAATGGGAGACGCGCTGATGGGCGGGAGCGGAAGCTTCCCCAGCCTGCTGTCCGGAACGGATGAATCCACCCTCCAGATTGGTCAGATAGCAACCGCAACCAATATGAACATAAATGAGGATGGTACCCAGGCTTCCGGAGCCGCTGGAGTAGGAATTGCCAAAAGCAGTATGGCCATGACTGAAAACAATATCAGGTGCGACAGGCCGTTTGCCGTTGCCGTCATACATGCTGATTCCGGCGCTGCGCTGTTTATGGCAACGATAAACGACATAGAGTGATGAGCCTAGACCTGGTGTCATTTTTGTGAAGCAAGCCGGAGGTAACGCCATCTGCGTCCTCCGGCTTAAACTTTCAAGTCCCATGTATGGTTATTGAAGCGTCTTTATATAGCATCTGCGCCGTTTATGCTGATCCACCTCAAAGAACTTCCACTGTGCGATTACCTTATCATTGGTTTCAAGCTCCGGCCCTGTTTCAGCATATTTGATCCCGCTCTTAATGGCATTGTTCAAGACATGGTTCAAAATAATGGAATTTACCCCGCTTCCCTGCATATCCGGCCTGACCGCAACCAGGAACAGGTCAAGCGTATCGTTTTTCCTGCATGCCTTCAGAACCCTAAATGCGCCAAACGGGAAAAGCTTGCCTCCGCTCTTTTTAAGAGCATTGGCAATGGAAGGCGCCGCTACGCCGAACGCTACAATCTCTCCATGCTCGTTTTGAACAAGGCACGTATATTTCATGTTGATAAGCGGAAGAAATTTTTTTGTATACCGTTCCACTTGAGCGTCGGTCAGCGGTACGACTCCGTACAGGTCGGCATACGCGTCGTTAAGCAGCCTAAATACGCTGCGAACTACAGGTTTAAGGCCGCTCTTGCTGGAGATATTCATAACCCTCAGCTTAAAGCGCTTCATTACCATCTCCGTCAGCCGCTGCAGCCGCTCGTTTGGCTCCTCAGGTATATTTATCAGATACTCTATCCAATCCACATCCTTAACATAACCAAGCCTGGCAAGGTGCTCGTTATAGTAAGGCATATTATAATAGGTGATAAACATGCTCTTTCGGTCAAAGCCTTCAACAAGCATGCCCTCCCTGTCCAGGTCCGTAAAGCCAAGCGGACCATGAACCTCTGTACAGTCCATCTCCTTTGCATATGACTCGACCTGTCTGAACAGGGAAGAGGAAACCTCTTCGTCGTCAATAAAATCTACCTGTGTAAACCTCATTCTCCTACAGTTGAACTTTTCGTTGGCCTTATGGCTGATTATTGCGCCAATCCTGCCAACAATCTTACCATTGCGATAGGCCAAAAAGCACTTAGCGTCGCAATATTCAAACGCGGGATTCCTGTTTCTGTCCCAATCCTCCAGATCATCCGCGTATATAGCCGGAATAAAGTACGGATTGTCTTTGTACAGCTTATTTGGATAATCCACAAACTTTCTCAGTTCGCGTTTGTTAGTTACCTCCCTGATTTCAACCATGGTTCCCCCTTAAGATAGCTTAAAATCACAATAACCCTTAATTAATCATGCCGGCGCTATATTGAGCGCAATCTCCATCATCTGGGTAAACGATTCCTGGCGTTCAATGGCGGTGCAGGCTTCACCCGTAATCAGATGATCGGAGATGGTGCAGATACAAAGCGCGTTTTTACCCAGGTATGCTGCGTTCATATAAAGCGCCGCAGCTTCCATCTCAACAGCCATAACGCCCATAGTGCCCCATTTCGCCGTCGTCTGCGACGCGTCGTAGAACGTATCGGACGACAAAACGTTCCCAATCATATAGTCGGCGTTCATGCGCTCGCATTCAGCTTCCGCCGCCTTCAACAGCTTATAGCTCGCTATGGGAGCGTATGCGCCCGCAAGTCCATACTGAGCGGCGTAGTTGGAGTTTGTGCAGGCCCCCTGCGCAAGCACTATGGACCTAAGCTTAAGCTCAGGCAATATTGCCCCAGCAGAGCCTATCCGTATTATATTTTCCACCCCATAGTACTTGAAAAGCTCGTATGAGTATATTCCCATCGACGGCATACCCATACCGCTGGCCATAACGGACACACGCTTGCCCTTATAAAAACCCGTGTAACCGTTTATTCCCCTTACATCATTTACACATTCCGAATATTCAATAAAGGTTTCGGCTATAAATTTAGCGCGAAGAGGATCTCCTGGCATAAGCACTGTCTTTGCATAGTCGCCCAAATCACCGCGGTTATGTGGCGTTGATATACTCATTGTTCGCTCTCTCCTTTGCTGATATAGAAGTATTATAGTCCCATTGGACAAAGTTTACAACGGCAAACCGGTAAACTTGCCAAGCTGCAGGCCATTTAAGATATGAATATGGCAAAAAAGCGGCATAGCATGCCGCTGCAGACTGTCAAAAAGCCCTGGGATTGTCAAGATCCGCAGCCCTTAACTTTAAATCCTGCGCTGACGGCATTCGCGTAAGCGCCGGATTTAAACCGTGTTGTTTTGATTCTTTCCGGGTTTTGCCGCACGGGAACCCCAAGGGCGGGAGGCAAAACCCATAACCTCAAATAAGTGGCGCGGCCGCTTTTTTACACAGGAAGCGGTACGGTATGCCGCAATAATTACAAACGTATGAAAAGCAACTCAGCCCGCAGTAAACTCGTGAGGCTCCTCATCGCCCCTCATTACGCGCAGTCCGCCTTCAGCCAGAGCCTCCATCTCATACTCGCCCGCCATGACCTCAACAGGCGCTATCCACTCCAC
>ULXL01011182.1_pt1 | contig 38131 bp, 30 predicted proteins | sample 1961241 | NCBI WGS metagenome assembly ULXL01 (sample SAMEA4835837, study PRJEB28245) | human gut metagenome | biome: gut microbiome; material: fecal sample | place: Denmark | collected 2008
TATATTATTTATTTAATTGTATTAGATTTGATAATGTATTTTTCAAATCTTTTCTTTCAACAATTTTATCTATAAATCCATGTTCTAATAAAAATTCTGCTGTTTGAAATCCTTCTGGTAATTTCTCTCCAATAGTTTGTTCAATAACTCTTTGACCAGCAAATCCTATCATTGCACCTGGTTCTGCTAAAATTATATCTGCTATACTTGCAAAAGATGCTGTTACACCTCCATAAGTTGGATCTGTTAGAACAGATATATATAATAATCCTGCTTCATTTAATTTAGATATAGCTGATGTTGTTTTTGCCATTTGCATTAATGACATTATTCCTTCTTGCATTCTTGCACCACCAGAAACGCAAAATATTATTATTGGAAGTTTTAATTCTATTGCTTTTTCTATTGAATATGTAATCTTTTCACCAACAACTACTCCCATACTTCCCATCAAAAATCCGCTATCCATTACACATATTACAACATCTTCACCATTTATTTTTCCTTTTCCTGCACTTACTGCTTCCTGCAATCCTGTTTTTTCTCTTAAAGCTTTTATCTTTTTAGTGTAATCTTCTAAATTTAATGGATTTGTTGTATCTATATTCAAATCAAACTTTTGATATGTTCCTTCATCAATTATGCTTTCAAGCCTTCTATTTATATGCATTCTAAAATATCCACCACAATTAGGACAAATATTCATGTTTTCTCTGATTGTTTCTTTATAAATTATTTCTTTACATTTATCACATTTTACCCATTTTCCAACAGGTATATCAACTTTGTTTTCTTTTCTTTTGGCAGTAGGTTCTCTTTTTTTTATTTTGTCTACTATCATATTTAACCTCTTTCAATAAAATTATTTCTTCAATATTTCTTTTTCAATAAAAGAAGTATCAAAATTTCCCCTAATAAAATTAGGATTTTTAATTATTTTAAATAAAAAGTCTATATTTGTATCAACACCTTCAATCACAGTTTCTTCTAAAGCTCTTTTCATTTTACTAATTGCTTCATTTCTACTATCTCCATGTGTTATTATTTTGGCTATCATTGAATCATAAGTTGGTGGAATTGTATATCCTTCATATATTGCTGTATCTATTCTTACACCATTACCTCCTGGCAAGTTTAATCCTGTAATTGTTCCTGGACATGGCATAAAATTTTTACTAGGATTTTCTGCATTTATTCTACATTCCATACTATATCCTCTAAATTCAACATCTTTTTGTTTTAATTTTAATGTTTCACCTGCTGCTATTTTTATTTGTTCTTTTACTATGTCTATACCTGTTCTTTCTTCTGTTATTGGATGTTCTACTTGAATTCTTGTATTCATTTCCATAAAATAAAAGTTTTTATCACTATCCACTAAAAATTCTATTGTTCCACAACTTGTATATCCTGCAACTTTAGCTGCTTTTACTGCTGCTTCTCCCATTTTATTTCTTAATTTATCATCTATTGCTGTTGATGGTGTTTCTTCTAATACTTTTTGATTTCTTCTTTGAATTGAACAATCTCTTTCTCCTAAATGTATTACATTTCCATGTTCGTCTGCTAATATTTGAATTTCTACATGACGAGGATTTTTTATGAATTTTTCCATATATATTTCATCATCATTAAAAGATATTTTTGCTTCTTGTTTTACTATATTATAATTTTTTTCTAGTTCTTCACAATTATTTGCAATTCGTATTCCCTTTCCACCACCACCAGCTGCTGCTTTTAGCATAACAGGATATCCTATTTTTTCAGCTGTTTTTATTGCATCTGTAAGCCCTGTAACACTTCCTTTTGAACCTGGTATTACTGGAACTCCTGCAGATTCCATTAATTTTTTTGCATTTGATTTATTTCCTAATAATTCTATTACTTGATATTTAGGTCCTATGAATTTTATATTTGATTCTTCACATATTTTTGCAAATTGACTGTTTTCTGATAAAAACCCAAAACCTGGATGTATTCCATCTGCCCCTGTAATATGTGCTGCCTCTATTATGTTTTTGAAATTCAAATAACTTTTATTTGAGCTTGCTGGGCCTATACAAATTGCTTCATCTGCAAGTTTTGTATGCATTGCATCTTTATCTATTTCTGAATATACTGCTACTGTTTTTATATTCATTTCTTTACATGCTCTTATTATTCTGACTGCTATTTCTCCTCTATTTGCAATTAATATCTTGTTCATTTATATTCCCATCCTTTTCTCTATTGTTTCAAGTTCACACATATTAACAATTTTTTATTTGTTATCAACTACTGCAAATGTTAATTCACCTTTTGCTACAATTTTACCGTCAACTGTGGCTATTGCTTCTCCAATTCCAATTGGACCTTTTCTTTTTACAATTTTTACTTCTAATTTTAACTTATCTCCTGGAACAACCATTTTTTTGAATTTCATTTTGTCTATTCCACCAAATAAAGCATTTTTTCCCTTATTTTCTTCCATACTTAATATTGCAATTGCTCCTGCTTGTGCTAGACTTTCTGTTATTAATACACCTGGCATTATTGGATTTCCAGGAAAATGTCCTTTAAAATACCATTCTTCTTCATTTACATATTTATATGCTACTGCACTTTCTCCTGGTATATATTCTTCTACCTCATCTATCATTAAAAATGGTTCTCTTTGTGGTATTATTTCCTTTATTTGCTCTTTATTTAACATCTTTATTTTCCTTCCTTTTATTTTATCTTAAATAATGGCTTTCCATATTCAACCATTTCTCCATCTTTAACAAGTATTTCTGCAATTTCACCATCAAATTCACATTCTATTTCATTCATTAATTTCATTGCTTCTATAATACATAAAATATCACCTTTTTTTACTTTTTTTCCAATCTCTACATAAGGATTTGAATTAGGATCTGGTTTTAAATAAAATGTTCCAACCATTGGTGATTTCACAATTTTGCAATTATCTTCTTGTGTTTCAGTTTCTACAATTTCATTTACTTCTTTTTGTTCAATATGTTGTATATTTTTTTCTTGTACTTTTTCAACTACTTTTACTTCTTTTTTCATTCCAATTTTAGTTCCATCTGGAAAATCTATTGAAATCTCTGTTAATTTAGAATTCCCCATGTCATCAATTAATTTTTTTATATCTTCATAATTCATTTTTATATTCCTTTCTGTCAGCAATATTACTCATATTTTTTTAGAATAATACTTGCATTATGTCCTCCAAATCCTAAGGAGTTTGACATTGCAATATTTATCTTTTCATTTCTTACTTCATTTGGAACTATATCTAAATCACATTCTTCATCTTTTTCTTTATAATTAATAGTTGGTGGAACTTTTCCTTGCTCAATTGCTTTTGTACAGAAAATTGCTTCTACTCCACCTGCTGCTCCTAATAAATGACCTGTATTTCCTTTTGTTGAACTTATCATTACTTTTGAACTATATTCTCCTAATGCTTTTTTTATTGCCATTGTTTCGCAAGAATCATTTAAATGTGTTGAAGTTCCATGTGCATTTATATAATTTATATCTTCTGGTTTTATTTTTGCATCTTCTATTGCTCTTGTCATAGCCCTTGCTGCACCTTCTCCATCAGGAGCTGGTGATGTTATATGATAAGCATCTGATGTTGCACCATATCCAATTATTTCAGCATATATTTTTGCCCCTCTTTTTTGTGCATGTTCTAGTTCTTCTAAAACTAAAACACCTGCACCTTCTCCCATTACAAATCCACTTCTTTCTTTATCAAATGGAATACTTGCTCTTGTTATATCTGTTGCACTTGATAATGCTTTCATATTTTCAAATCCTGCAATTCCAATTTCACATATTGATGCTTCTGAACCACCTGCTATTATTACATCTTCTGAACCATATTTTATTGTTTTATATGCTTCTCCTATTGCATGTGTTGATGATGCACAAGCTGAAAGTATTGAAATTGATTCCCCTTTTGCACCTAATTCAATTGCAACATTTCCTGCTGGCATATTTGCAATTGACATTGGAATAAACATTGGTGAAATTCTATTATGTCCTTTTGTACAATTTATTGTACATTGTTCTTGAATTGTGCTTAACCCTGCAATTCCTGAACTTACAAATACTCCTACTCTTTCAAAATCTGTATTTTCTTTTGTAATTCCACTATCTTTAAAAGCTTCTCTTGAAGCTATAATTGCAAATTGTGAACTTCTGTCTAATCTTTTTGACTGTTTCAAATCAAAATATTCTTGTGATTCATAATTTTTAACTTCTGCATCTACTTTTGTTTTAAATGTAGAATTATCAAATAAAGAAATATTATCAATTCCACATTTTTTATTTAATATACTATTCCATGATTCATTTACATCTTTTCCTATTGGAGTTATTGCTCCAAGTCCTGTAATTACTACTCTTCTTTCCATATCTTTCTCTCCTATTTTTTCACTTATTCAAATCACATAAGCATACCACCATCAACATTAATAACTTGCCCAGTAATATAAGAACTATCATCAGAAGCTAAAAACTTAACAACATTAGCAACATCTTGAGTAGTTCCCATTCTTTTCAAAGGAATATTTTTGGCAATTTCCTGTTTAACATCATCTTTTAAAACATCAGTCATATTTGTTTCAATAAAACCAGGAGCAACAGCATTTACTAAAATATTTCTTGAAGCAATCTCTTTAGCTAAACTCTTTGTAAATCCGATAATTCCTGCTTTTGATGCAGAATAATTTGTTTGACCTGCATTACCTGAAATTCCAACAACAGATGAAATATTAATTATTCTTCCAGAACGAGCTTTCATCATATATGGCACTACATTTTTTGTAACATTAAATGTTCCAACTAAATTAGTATCTATTACTTGTTCAAAATCTTCTTTCTTCATTCTCATAAGTAACATATCTTTTGTAATTCCTGCATTATTTACTAATACATCTATTTGTCCAAATCTTTCTATTACTTGTTTTACAAAGTTTTCACAATCTTCAAAATTTGCAACATCACCTTTTACTGCTATAACTTGAACTCCAATTTCTTCAATTTCTTTTTTTGTATTTTCTAGTTCTTCATTTTCTTTTCTATAATTTAATGCAATATTATAACCTTGTTTTGCTAATGTTATTGCTATTTGTTTGCCTATTCCTCTTGTTGCACCTGTTATTAATGCACACTTATCCATTTTCTTCCACCTTTCTTATTGAAAAATAATTAATTTTTTTCCAAAACTTGATATAAAACGTTTTTCAATGTTTCCACATCTGTCACATTAAAAATCCTAATCTCTTTATCTGTTTTAATCTTTTTAGCAAATCCAGACAATGTCTTACCTGGACCTATTTCAATGAAAGTATCAACACCAAGTTTAATCATATTTTCTAAACTCTTTGAAAATCTTACTGGACTTATTATATGTTTTGCTAAAATATCTTTCATATCATCGTTTTCTGTATAAACTTCAGCATCTATATTTTTAATAACTTTTGAATCTCCATTATTAAATTTTATTTTATCTAATTCTTTTCTTAATTCATCAGATGCTTTTTGTAATTTTATAGTATGAAAAGGGCCTGATGTTTTTAATTCAATAACTCTTCTAGCACCATATTGTTTAGCTATATTTTCTGCTTCTTTTATTCCATCTTTATCACCTGAAATTACAATTTGACCTGGGCAATTAAAATTTACTGGTACTGCAAATCCATTTTGAACTTTTGAACATACTTTTTCAACTTCATTTTCTCCCATTCCAAGTATAGCTGACATTAGCCATTCACCATCAGGAACTAAATTTTGCATATATTCTCCACGTTTTTGAACTAATTTTACTCCATCTTCAAAATTTAATATTCCACTATATATTAGTGCAGAATATTCACCAAGACTTAAACCTGCTGATATTTCTGCTTTAATTCCATTTTTATTAAGTATTTCTAATATTGCTAAACTCATTGTTAAAATACAAATTTGAGTATTTTTAGTTTGATTTAACTCTTCTTCAGGACCTTCAAATGATATCTTTTTCACATTTACTCCTGTCAAATTTTCTACTCTATCATATATATTTCTAACTTCCTCATATTTCTCATATAAATCTTTTCCCATTCCAACATATTGTGAACCTTGACCTGGGAACAAAAATCCTATTTTCATATTATTCTTCTATCCTTTTCATTAATCTTTTTTCAAATATTTTGCAAAATTCATTTACAATAAATAAATTATCAACATCTATGTTAAATTCTTTTTTAATTGATGTTGCAATATTTCTTATATCATCACTAAAGTTCTTCCCATTAGTATTTATGCCTATTCCTACAACTATATATTTCGTTTTTTGTCCAACAATTTTAGATTCTGTTAATATTCCACCAACTTTTTTTCCATTATAATAAATATCATTTGGAGCTTTTATTTGAAGATTTATTCCATATTTTTCTTCAAAAATTTGTATTAATATTTGTGCAATTTCTATTGTTATTCCTTCAATTTTTTGTGGCTTACACTCTGTTTCAATATAAAATGAAAATGCAATATTATTTTCATTACCTGTATGCCAAACTCTACCATGTGTTCCTTTTCCATTTGTTTGTCTATTTGCCATTATAATTGTTCCATTTTGTATTTTACATTTTTCTATTCTTCTATGTATTTCTGTTTGTGTAGAGTCAATTTCTTCATAATTTTCAAATACATTACCTAAAATTTGTTTTGTCATTATAACTCCTTAATTATTTGTTCTAAATTTTTTTCTCTTTTAATTTTATTTGTTGTAGTTTTTATTAATGGTTTGTCTGAAATAATAATTCCTCTAATTGCTTTATAATGTGGCATTGTTTTATTTATTGATTTTATTTTTTCATTAAAATATTCTTTTATTTCAGTTTCTGTTTTTCCTTCAAAACTTTCTTTGTTATAAACAATTTTTACAAAAATCTTTATATCATTTGGATCTTTTGAAATTGGTTTTCCAAAAATAAATGATTCTTCTACACCATCTTCTTTATTAATTAATGTTTCCATTTCTTCTGGAAAAATATTTTTGCCATTTTTTAATACAATTACACTTTTCTTTCTTCCACAAATAAATATATAACCCTCTTCATCAATTCTTGCTAAATCACCAGTTTGAAACCATCCATCTTTTAATACTTTTTCTGTTGCTTCTTTGTTTTCATAATATTCAAGCATTACATTAGGTCCTTTTACTGCTAATTCTCCAATTCCATCTTTATTTATATCTAATAATTTTACTTCATCACTTGGAACACATTTTCCAATAGAGCCTGTTTTATGATATTTTTTATTTCCTATTGCAACAACTGGTGATGTCTCTGTTAATCCATATCCTTGAACCATATTAAATCCAAGCCTTCTAAATTTTTCTTCAATACTTGGTTCTAAACTTGCAGCACCACTTATAAATAGTTTTATATTTCCCCCAAGTAAATCATGTATTTCTTTAAATACTTCTTTTTTCTTTTCCATACTTGAATCTTTATATTTTTCTTCATCTTTAAGTATTTGTTCAACTTTTCCTTGTTTTTCCAAGTGCTTTTTTATTATTTTGAATAATCTTTCATATATTGCTGGAACAGATGCCATTACAGAAACCTTATATTCAGCTAAGTTTTCTGGAATATGTCTAATTCCATCACAAAATACTGTTTCAGCTCCAACATATAGTGAAAATAAAAATCCAACTGTACATTCAAATACATGATGTAATGGTAAAAATGATAAAAACACATCTGATGAATTTACATCTAATATTGATGATATATCCATTAAATTTGAGCAGATATTTTTATGTGAAAGTGCCACTGCTTTTGATATTGATGTTGTTCCAGATGTAAATAACATTATACTCATTTTTTCATTATCAATTTTTGCATTTGTAAAACTTGTATCTCCAGATTTTACTAGTTGTATTCCTTCTGATATAAGTCTTTTTTGTGATATGATTCCATCATTATCATTTTCTAAATCCATTGAAATAATATATTTTAATTTTGTCTTTTTTAATATTTCGACATATTTTTGTGAACATATTATTGCTTCTGCTTTTGATCTTTCAATTAAACTTTCTAATTCATTTTCTGGTAATGATTTGTCTAATGGTACTACTGTTCCTGTCCCACAAACTATTGATAAATACGCTATTTCCCATTCATATCTATTTTCACCTATTACAGCTATTCTTTTATCTTTTAATCCCATATCTATCAATTTTGTTCCAAGCCCATCAACCATTTTCCTTACTTCACTATGTGTAATTTCTTTATATTCATTTTCTTGTCTTATTTTATATGCTATTTTTTCACCATATTTTTCTCCTGATTTTTTTAGCATATCTTTTAAATCTGTTATTTCTATATATTTATATAATCTTTCCATTCTTTTTCCTTATTTTCTTAATTTTGTTTTGGTTTCGTTTGTAAACCTTATATATTTATACCATTTTTTTGATGTTTTTTGATTATACTGGGAGGTCAGTACAATTTAGTATTTTAAAACAATTTTCTTACCATTGACATTTTTTTATAATTATGCTAATATAATTATAGCAATTGCAAACGAAGTCTTAAAAGATTGCACATAAAAAGACTAAGAACCTCCAATTCTTAGTCTTTTCTTTATGCTATTTGCTCAAATACTTTATTATGTAATAAACTATTATGAGTTTTAGCAAATCTACGAAGTCTTTCAATGACTGCACCTCCTTTCTACCTTTGGGCGAAAGGCATATTTAATATATACTCAACCATAGATTTTGTCAACAAATTTCGTCATACATAATTTGACATTATATATCAAAAAAACACTTCAAACGAAGTGTTTTTTACTATTATTTAACTAAATATATATTACAAGCATTTAATCCTTTAATCCATTTCCATTCATTTAATCCTGTTGCATTTTTTATTTTTTCCATCATTTCATCATTATTTTGCCCACCATTTATAAATACTAAAATTCCATTTGATAAATCTTTACCATTCAAAATTTTATTTATATTTTCATCTGTACATTCTACATCTTTAGCTATATATGAATTATCTAACTTTGAAAATAACAATATATCATCTAAAAATCTATTTTCATTAGAATTAAACATATAAATTGTTGGAACATTCAATTCATTTTGAACCTCTTCTACAATATCTCTTTTATCTAAAAATTCTTCTTCTGGCTCCATCTTAAATATTATAGGTGTTATCAATATAATTGCTAAACATACTGCCAAAACTCTAAATACATTTTTTTCATTAAAAATATTTTCCAAAACATTTTCTAATAAATATATAATTAATATAAATACTAATCCACATACTGGCATTATATATCTTAATTCAATCCAAGGGGCTGATAATGAAACTAATAAAGTATAAAATGCTGTTGGAATTGCTATATATTTTATATACTGATTTTTGTTCTCAAATATTTTCTTTTTATTTGCCTTTTTATAAATTCCTAATCCAACTATCAATGCTAGTAAAATAAATAACAATCCATTAAATGCGTGTCTATTAAATTTCTTTATATACATCTTTATGCTTTTTAAAAACTCTGAAATTTGAGTTAATTTGCTTAAGGCTCCTTGTCCTCTATATCCAAAAAATAAATGTTTTATTGAATATGGGAAAATTATTAAAGATGTTACACCTGCTATACACATTGTTACTATATATGCAATTAATTCTTTATATCTTTTTTCTTTTATATATTTTATTGCAAACATTATAAACATCATTGCTAAATAAAATAAATAATAATAATGTGTTAATGAACCTGCAAGTGCTGAAATTCCTATAAATATTAATAACTTATAATCTATTTCTTTCTTCTCTAATAGCATTAAGTGTAAATATGTTGTAATCAATACATTTAGTGTTGATAATGCATACATTCTTATATATATTACATTTGTTATTGATGCTAATACAAGTGATGATACCATAGCTATAATTGCAGATTTTTCTTTATATTTGTATTTGTCTTTTAATATTTTGTTTAGTATCAAATACATAAATATTGTTACAAATGCATATATTATCATATTTATTATTATTCCTGGCCATTTTGAATAACTATTTTTATGGAATCCCATTGCAAATCTTAATATTAAATAATATAAAGGTGGATGAACATCATTTTTTTGATTTTCATATACTTGTTTATATTGACCAATTTCATCATCATTTACACATAGATAATCTTCATAATATTTTCCATCATGCCATATATTATAAAAGTTTTCATTATCTTGTATTTCAACTTTATCATAACTTGCAAGACCTAATGAATATGCTTCGTCCATATGAATATATGATTTATTTGCTCCTACTATTATAAATATTATCGTCTGTATTATTAATATTATTGATATAATTATTTTTTCATATTTCTTTTTCTCCATCTTTTATTTTCCTCCTTTTGTAAGTCATTCTAATTTTAACATATGAAAATAAAAATCTCAACAAATATTTATTAATATTTTTTCCAAATTTAGACTTGTTAAAATTAACTAACAAATAGCACAAAGTGGCACTTATCCTTTACAGGAAAGTGCCACTCTATTTTTATATACTATGAAAGTTCTTCGAACTTCCTAGTATATAAAAGCTATAATCGCTAGCCCTTTGAGATTTTCTCCTTTTAGTCGAAAACTCAAATCGGGCGAGAACAAAGGGCGACTACGTCGCTTTGTTCTTTTATACTTTTGTTGTATTCTTATTTTCTTTTTCAGCCATCTTTTTTTCTTTTTGCTTAATTTTCAAGTTGTCTTTAGCTACTGTCATAAGAAGTTTAATTCTATTTGTCTGATTTGCTTCACTTGCACCTGGATCATAATCAACTGGTACAATATTTGCATCTGGGAACATATCTCTGATAGTTTTTATTACACCTTTACCAACAACATGATTTGGTAAACACGCAAATGGTTGAACACAAACTATATTTTGAATACCATTTTCCATATATTCAAGCATTTCAGCCGTCAAGAACCAACCTTCACCTGTTTGATTTCCTGTTGATAAAACTGATTTTACATTATCTGCTAAATGCCAAATATCACAAGTTGGTAAATATCCTTTTTTAGATTTTTCTAATGCTTTTTTAGCATCTTTTTCAAATGAATTTATCAATTTTATTGCAACATCAAATAACATTGATTTCAATCCATTATTTTTTAATAATTGATGTGATATTACTCCATTTGCTGCAACATATTTAACAAATCCCATAAAGTCTGGTAAAACAACTTCTGCACCTTCTTTTTCCAATAAATTTGCTACATAATTATTTCCAAATGGATGATATTTAATTAAGATTTCTCCTACTATTCCTACTTTTGGCTTTTCTTTTCCTTGCTTCCATTCAATTTTTTCAAAATCATCAACCATCTGATATATACTTTTTGAAAATTCTTTTGAATTACTATTTATTGCAAGTTTTTTTGCTTTTTCCATCCATTCTGCAAATAATTTATCTGTCTCACCTTTATTTTTTTCATAAGCTCTATTTTTATATAACATTTTTTGTAATAAATCTGCATAAACCATTGATTTTAATAGTTTTTCAACTAATGGTAATGTTAGCTTAAATCCCGGATTTTTCTCCATTCCAACAACATTAAATGAAATTACTGGAACTTGTCCAAATCCTGCATCTTTTAGGGCTTTACGAATAAATCCTATATAATTTGTTGCTCTACATCCTCCACCTGTTTGTGACATTATTAATGCTGTTTTATTTACATCATATTCTCCAGATTCTAATGCTTCTATCATTTGTCCTGTTGTTATAATTGAAGGATAACAAGCATCATTATTTACATATTTCAAACCTGTTTCAATTGTATTTTGTGTACATTCTCTTAAAAGTTTTGCTTTATATCCTTCACTTTGCAAAACTGGTTCAATAAAATCGAAATGAATTGGTGCCATTTGTGGAATTAAGATTACATATTCTTTTTTCATTTCTTCTGTAAATGGATTTTTCTTTAAGAAATATTCACCTGTTTCTTTTTCTTCTTTTTTATTATTTAATCTTTTATTAATACTTGCAAGTAATGAACGTAAACGAATTCTTACAGCTCCTAAGTTATTTACTTCATCAATTTTTATTAATGTATACATTTTTCCAAAACTTGTTAGAATTTCTTCAACTTCATCTGTTGTAACAGCATCAACTCCACAACCAAACGAATTTATTTGAACAAGCTCTAAATTATCATGTCTGCCTACAAAATCTGCTGCTGCATATAATCTTGAATGGAACATCCATTGGTCAACAACACGAAGTGGTCTTTCTGGTAATGCTTTATCTGCCACACTATCTTCTGTTAATACACACATTCCTAAACTTGTTATTAATGTATCTATTCCATGATTTATTTCTGGATCTACATGATATGGTCTTCCTGCTAATACAATTCCTTTTAAATTATTTTTTTCAATATATTCAATTGTTTCTTTTCCTTTATCATGTATATCTTGTCTACATTTTTGATATTCTTGTTGAGCTTTTTCTATTGCATTTTTTAATTCTTTTTTGTTAAAATTATATTCTTTAAATTCAGGTAATTCCATCATTCTTTTTAATAATGCTTTTGATTCAAATGGTAAAAATGGGTTTATGAATTTAATATCTTCACTTTTTAATTCTTCAATATTATTTTTTAATACTTCTGAATAAGATATTACAATTGGACAATTATATCTATTATTTGCATCTTCATACTCTTTTCTTGAATATGGTATACATGGATAAAATATTGTTTTAATTCCATTTTGTATTAGACTTATAACATGTCCATGTGATAATTTTGCTGGATAACATACAGATTCAGATGGCATTGATTCAATACCTTTTTCATATATCTTTCTTGTACTTTTTTCTGATATTATTACTCTAAATCCTAAATTTGTGAATAATGTAAACCAAAATGGATAGTCTTCATACATATTTAAAACTCTTGGAATTCCTATTGTTCCTCTTGGTGCATCTTTTTCTTCTAATGGTGTATATCCAAATATTCTATCATATTTATATTTTACTAAGTTTGGTAAATCTTTGTGTGAATTTACTATTCCTTCACCTTTTTCACATCTGTTTCCAGATATATGTCTTTTTCCATTACTAAATCTATTTATTGTTAATTGACAATGATTTTCACATCCATTACATCTTGTATGTGTTACTTTTATGTCTAATTTATCAATTTCTTCAATTGTTGCAAGTGTTGAATGATATTCCATGTCCATATTTGCTTCATATTGTTCACATGCAAGTAATGCCATACCATAAGCTCCCATAAGTCCTGCTATATCTGGTCTTGTTACATTTCTTCCAACAATTAATTCAAATGCTCTTAATACTGCTTCATTATAGAATGTTCCACCTTGTACAACAATATGACTTCCTAATTTTTTTACATCTCTTATTTTCATTACTTTTTGTATTGCATTTTTTATTACTGAATATGATAAACCTGCTGATATGTCTCCAACTGAATATCCTTCTTTTTGTGCTTGTTTTATTTTTGAATTCATAAATACTGTACATCTAGAGCCTAGATCTACTGGATTTTGTGCTTCTAATGCTTCTTTTACAAATTCTTCTATATTTAAGTTCAAACTTTTAGCAAATGTTTCAATAAATGAACCACATCCTGATGAACAAGCTTCATTTAACATTATATTGTCTATTGTGTTATTTTTTAGTTTAATATATTTCATGTCTTGTCCACCAATATCAACAATGCTTGTTACTTTAGGTTCGAATTTTTTGGCAGCTGTATAATGTGCTATTGTTTCAATTTCATTTAAATCTACATTTAATGCTGTTTGTATTAATTTTTCTCCATATCCAGTTACACCACTATAACGAATAACTGCTTCTTTTGGCATAACAGAATATAATTTTTTTAACATTTCTATTATACTATCAAGTGGTTTTCCACCATTTCCTTGATATGCTGAATATAGTAATGTTCCATCTCTATCTATAACTACTAATTTTGATGTTGTTGAACCTGCATCTATTCCAACAAAACAGTCTCCTTTATGTTCTGAAAGTGGTTTTTTAGCTACTTTGTCTTTTTCATGTCTAGCTTTAAATTCATCATATTCTACATTTGTTGAAAATAATGGTTTTAATGGTACTGTTGTTGTGTCATGAGAATGTTTTAATACTTGTATTTTACTTTTTAATTTTTCCACACTTATTGGAGACTCATCTTTTGCTTCTAAACATGCTCCTTTGGCAACTAATAAATGTGCTTCTTCTGGCACTATTGTTTGCTCTGGTGTTAAATGTAATGTTTCAACAAATCTTTTTCTTAATTCTGGTAAATATGTTAATGGCCCGCCTAAAAATGCTACATTTCCTCTAATTGGTCTTCCACAAGCTAATCCTGATATTGTTTGATTTACAACTGCTTGTAAAATAGATACTGCAATATCTTCTTTTGCAGCACCTTCATTTAATAATGGTTGCACATCTGTTTTTGCAAATACACCACATCTTGATGCAATTGGATATATTGTTTGATATCCTTTTGCAAGTTCATTTAACCCTGCTGTATTTGTATTTAATAATGATGCCATTTGGTCTAAAAATGCTCCCGTTCCACCTGCACATGTTCCATTCATACGTTGTTCTACAGATCTTCCAAAATAAATGATTTTTGCATCTTCTCCTCCAAGTTCAATTACTACATTTGTTTGTGGAATATATCTTTCTACAGATCTTTTACATGCAACAACTTCTTGAATAAATGGTACATCTAAAAATTTAGCTGTACTCATTGCCCCTGAACCTGTTAATGCTATTGTAAATTCTTTATCTTTATATTTTTCTACTAATTCTTCTAATACTTTACATACTGTATTTTTTGTATCTGAATAATGTCTTTCATATGATGTATAGATTTCTTTTAAATCTTCGTCCATTACAACTATTTTTACTGTTGTTGAACCTACATCCATTCCTATATGTACTATTTTATTCATATTTTTTTCCTCTACATTTTTCTTCAATTCTTTTGATAATATATCATATTAGTGTATTTTTTTCAAGTTAAAGTTTTTAACTGACTTTCCATTTTAATGTAGTTTATTATATCTTATATTTATGAATTATGTGTGAATTATATATTTTCTTTAACAAATTTATATATTAAAAAACGGCACTCCAACAGTAGGAGAGCCGCCGTGTGCTATTTGTGTTTATGTTCGAGTTTTAGCTTTTATTCACCGAATTCCATCTGGAAATCAGTGCTAAGCTTACCGTCTTTTCCTACCTCATAGGGTACAGAAAAGAACTTGTCATTGAGCGTTACATATCCAATATAACGCCCATTCATGCCATACCGAGTCAGCCCCATAACCTCATCAGCAATAAAATAAAGCTGTTTCGTTTTGAGATTCATCAGCATAAGATTATTGTCGAGAGTCACAAAGTACAGTGCGTTATCCTTCAGGTCGCAAAACTTCAGATAACTATAATCAGTATCGACATAGTGTCTAAAGTGAATGCGCTCTGCCTCTTCAGCACAGCACCCATCGTGAATTTTGCCACACTTAGGGCAAACCTCAAGAAGGGCATCAGGATCTTCTGTTTCTTCCATAGAAGAAATCTCTTCCGGAGTCAGAATCTCAAATTCTTCTTCCTCCTTCATAAATTTTCCCGCGTTTGAAACCTTGACCACGACATTTTCCTGAAAAGTACTTTCAGAAATCTGTTTACCGTTGTCTGCCGCAAATGCGGAAACCGAAAGTGTTACCAGTGCAATAAGCACAATTGCCATACTCATAATTTTTTTCATTTTGTCTACCCTCCGTATGATTTATAGCACACTAAAAGAGATTCTTTCGAACCTATTTCTATTATAGCATATTTTCCCTTATATGTCAAAAAGAGCCCCCACTATTAAAATAATAGTGGGGGCTTTCAAGGAGGGTAGGCAGTGGGCCAAAGATTACACCCTATATGAATCAAAGAATTTCTATCATATATATATATTCAAAGGAGGAATTTTCATGATGTCTTTTAATAGAAATCCTTTATCTCTTACTAACAAATTGCACTTGGCAATACGTTTTACACTTTTATAGTATAATACATATTTACATAATTGTCAATACTTTTTTATATTTTTTTACATTTTTTTCAATTTATATGCTAAAAATATTATTTTTCCAAATATTTCTTTAAAAATTTTCCTGTATAACTTCTATCGTTTTTACAAATTTGTTCTGGAGTACCTACTGCAATTATTTCTCCACCTGCATCTCCACCTTCTGGACCTAAATCTATAATATAATCTGCTGTTTTTATTAGGTCTAAATTATGTTCTATTACAATTATAGTATTTCCTGTATCTACAAGCCTTTGCAAAATGTCCACTAGTCTATGTACATCTGCTATATGCAATCCTGTTGTTGGTTCATCTAATATATATAATGTTTTTCCTGTAGCCTTTTTAGAAAGTTCTGTTGCTAATTTAACACGTTGTGCTTCTCCTCCTGATAGTGTTGTTGATGGTTGACCTAATTTTATATAACCTAATCCAACATCATATAATGTTTGTATTTTATTTTTTATTCTTGGAATATTTGCAAAATATTCTAATGATTCCTCTACTGTCATATCAAGAACATCTGCTATACTCTTTCCTTTATATTTAACTTCAAGAGTTTCTCTATTATATCTTTTTCCTTTACATACTTCACAAGGTACAAACACATCTGGTAAAAAATGCATTTCAATTCTGTGAACACCATCACCTGAACAGCTTTCACATCTTCCACCAGGTACATTGAAACTAAATCTACCTTTTTCATATCCTCTCATTTTTGCTTCATTTGTACTTGCAAAAATATCTCTTATTAAATCAAATGCACCTGTATATGTTGCAGGATTTGAACGTGGTGTACGTCCAATTGGTGATTGATCTATATTTATGATTTTATCTATATTTTCTAATCCTTTTATTGTTTTACATTTTCCTGGCTTTTCTGTTGCTCCATTTAATTGTTGAGCAATATTTTTATATAATACTTCATTTATTAAAGTACTTTTTCCTGAGCCAGATACACCTGTAATACAAATAAATTTACCAAGTGGAAATTTTACACTTATATTTTTTAGATTGTTTTCTGTTGCATTTACTATTTCAATATTTTTCTTGTTTCCAGGTCTTCTCTTTTTTGGTACTTCAATCTTCTTTCTTCCACTTAAATAAGCTCCTGTTATTGATGTTGGAACATTTTTTATTTCTTCTGCTGTTCCTTGTGCCATAACTTGACCACCATGAACACCTGCACCTGGTCCAATATCAATTATTTGGTCTGCAGCATACATTGTATCTTCATCATGTTCTACAACTAATAAAGAATTTCCTAAATCACGCAATTTTTTTAGTGTTGCTATTAATTTATCATTATCTCTCTGATGTAATCCTATACTTGGTTCATCAAGTATATATAATACTCCTGTAAGACCTGATCCAATTTGTGTTGCAAGTCTTATACGTTGTGCTTCTCCTCCTGACAATGTTCCTGCACTTCTTGATAATGTAAGATATTCAAGTCCTACATCTATTAAGAATTGTAATCTTGCATCTATTTCTTTTAATATCATTTCTGCAATCATTTTTTGTGAATCTGTTAATTCAAGTTTTCTTAAAAATTCTTGTAAACTTTTAACAGATAAATCTGTCATTTCATTTATATTTATTCCACCAACTTTTATTGATAAAATTTCTTTTTTTAATCTCGCTCCATTACATTCATCACATGGAAGTTCACTCATGTACATTTCATAAAAATCTCTCATTCCTTGTGATTTTGTTTCATTATGTCGTCTTTCTAATGTTGGAATTACTCCTTCAAATGGTGCTTTGAATTTTCTTGTTCCAAGTGATGAGGTATATTCAAAATCTATTTCATCATTTCCTGTTCCATATAATATCTTATTTATAAAGTCTTTTGGCAAATCTTTTATTTTTTTGTTTTTGATATCTATTCCATAATGTTTTCCGACACTCTCAAAGTACATTTTTGCCATTGTATCGCCTTTTTTCATTGTACTAGCTCCAAATGCTTTTACACCATCATACAATGTTTTAGTTTTGTCTGGAATTATTAAATCTTCGTCCATTTTCATTAAATATCCAATTCCAGAACATTTTGGACATGCTCCATAAGGGTTATTAAATGAAAACATTCTTGGAGTTAATTCTGGAAAACTGAATCCACAATCTGGACAAGCATAATTACAACTATATAAAACTTGCTTTTCTCCTACTATATCAATAAGTACTAAATTATCTGCTTGTTTTAATGCTGTTTCTATTGATTCTGTAAGTCTTCCTACTATATCTTCTTTTATTACTAATCTATCTACAACAACTTCTATTTCATGTTTTTTATTCTTGTCTAATTTTATTTCATCAGATAAGTCATATATTTCTCCATCAACTCTAACTCTTGCAAATCCATCTTTTTGCAGATCTTCAAATAATTTTGTATATTCTCCTTTTCTTCCTCTTACTACAGGTGCTAATATTTGAATTCTTGTTCCTTCTTTTATTTTCATAACATTGTCTACAATTTGGTCTATTGATTGTTTTTCAATCTTTTTACCACAATTTGGACAATATGGTGTTCCAACTCTTGCATATAGTAAACGAATATAATCATATATTTCTGTTACTGTTCCAACTGTTGAACGTGGATTTTTTGATGTTGTTTTTTGATCTATTGATATTGCTGGTGATAATCCTTCTATTGATTCTACATCTGGCTTTTCCATTAATCCTAAGAATTGTCTTGCATATGATGACAAACTTTCAACATATCTTCTTTGTCCTTCTGCATATAATGTGTCAAATGCTAATGATGATTTTCCTGAACCAGATAGTCCTGTTATTACTACTAACTTGTCTCTTGGAATTTCTAGATTTATATTTTTTAAATTGTGCTCTTTTGCACCTTTTATTATTATTTTATCATTCATATTTCTATCCTTTCCGACAATATTCTACTACATTTTATGTATAATTGCAATAACAAAAAAATGATGCAAAAAGAAGTTGTTGGAAAAGAATTAAATTTTGGCGAGCACTGAGGCTGTTAAAGCTTTGCTTGTTACAGCCTCAGTATGTGTAACTGAAATTTCATTTAAAAGGCAAAGACACATACGAGTTGTATGTAACCGCGTTTTAAATGAAATTTAACACAGCCAAAATTGTAATTATTTTACAACCTCAACATCAAGCATCAATTTTTCACCATTAATACTTACTTCTGTATAAGTATCTCTTTGTGTATTGAATACAATATTTTCTGTTAAAGTTTCTTTCTTGATTTCTGATTCGAATTTCTTTACAAGTTCTTCTAACATTTCATTTTCAGATACATATAAGTTTATTTTATCTAATACTTCAAATCCTTTATCTTTTCTCATGTTTTGAACTTTTGATAAAATTTCTCTTACATATCCTTCTTCTTTTAGTTCAGGAGTTATAGTTGTATCTAATACTACACCAATTTCTCCTTCACCAGCAAATGCAAATCCTTCTTTTCCTTGCATTGTAACAAGTAAATTTTCTAATGTTAATTCTATTTGTGTTCCATCAATTTCTATATATTCTACTCCACCATTTTTTACTTTATTTGCTAAATCCATTTGATTTAATTTTGAAATTGCTTCTCTTATTTTTGGTATTAATTTTCCATATTCTTTTCCTAATACTGGTAAATTTGGTTTTATTTCAAAATGAACATATTCATTCATGTTTGCACCTAAATCTACTTCTTTTACATTTAATTCTTCTTTTACTATATTTCCATAGTATTCAGGTAAAGTATCTACAGATATTAACATTTTTGAAAGTGGTTGTCTATTCTTAATATTTGCTGAATTTCTTGCACTTCTTCCTAATTTTACTAATGAATAAGCTAAATCCATTTCATTTTCAAGTTTTTTATCTATTGCTTTTTCATCTACTTCTGGCCATAAGCATAAATGAACACTTTCAGGTGCTTTTTCATCTAATCCTACAACTAAGTTTTGATAAATTTCATCTGTCATAAATGGTACAAATGGTGCTGATATTTTTATTAAGCTTACTAATACTTTATATAATGTTGTATATGCTCCTATCTTATCATCTGTTAATTCTTCTCCCCAGAATCTTTCTCTATTTGTACGAACATACCAGTTTGAAAGTTCATCTGTAAAGTCTTCTATTTGTAGAGCTGCACTTGTTATATCATATTTGTCTAATTTTTCTGCAACTTCTTTTATTAAAGTATTTAATTTTGATAATATCCATTTATCCATTATATTTTCTGATTTGAAATCAGCATATTTATTTGGATTGAATTGGTCTATTTCTGCATATAAAACATAGAATGAATATACATTCCATAATGTACTTAAAAATCCTCTTTGTGTTTCTTGTACATTGTTTAATCCTAATCTTGTTGGTAACCATGGTGCTGAACATGTATAGAAATGCCATCTTGTTGCATCTGCTCCAACTTGGTCTAATAATACCATTGGATCTACACCATTTCCTTTAGATTTTGACATTTTTTGTCCTTTTTCGTCTAAAACATGTCCTAATACTATACAGTTTTCATAAGGTGTTTTATCAAATAAACATGTTGATACTGCAAGTAATGTATAGAACCATCCTCTTGTTTGGTCAATTGCTTCTGAAATAAATTGTGCAGGGAAGTGTTTTTCAAATTCTTCTTTGTTTTCAAATGGATAATGTAATTGTGCAAATGGCATTGATCCAGAATCAAACCAACAATCTATTACTTCTTTAAATCTTGTCATTGTTTTTCCACATTCAGGACATTTTAAATGTACATTATCTATATATGGTTTATGTAATTCTATTTCATCTGGACAATCTATTGCTTTTTCTTTTAATTCAGCAATTGAACCTATACATTCTTCATGACCACATTCACATTTCCATACTGGTAATGGTGTTCCCCAATATCTGTCTCTTGAAATTCCCCAATCTATTACATTTTCAAGGAATTTTCCAAATCTTCCTGTTCTAATTGTATCCGGATACCAATTTATTTTGTTGTTATTTGCAACTAATTCGTCTCTTAATTTTGTCATTGCAACAAACCAACTTTCTTTTGGATAATATAAAAGTGGTGTGTCACATCTCCAACAATGTGGATATGAGTGTAAATGTTTTTCTTTTGCAAATAGTTTTCCATGTTCTGCAAGCCATTTACAAATATCTTCATTACAATCTCTTACAAATCTTCCTGCCCATGGTTCAACTTCTGGTACAAATTTTCCTGATTTATCTACTAGATTTACAAATGCAATTCCATTTTGTTTTGCAACTAAACTATCATCTTCACCATAAGCTGGTGCTATATGTACAATTCCTGTACCATCTTCTATTGTTACATAATCTCCATGTATTACTTCAAATGCTTTTCCATCTACTTTTGCAAATGGCATTAATTGTTCATATTTTGTTCCTAATAATTCTGTTCCTTTGAATTCTTTAACTATTTCATAAGGTGTTTCTTTTAATACATTTGTAAGTAAATCTTTTGCTAATATATAATTTTCATATTTTGGTTCATCATCTGTTCCAATATTTGCTTTTACTTCAACATATGTATATGCTTTGTTTACACATAGTGCTAAGTTTGATGGTAATGTCCATGGTGTTGTTGTCCATGCTAATATATATTTATCTTCTCCAACTACTTTGAATTTTGCAATACATGTTAAGTCTTTTACATCTTTATATCCTTGTGCAACTTCATGTGATGAAAGTGCTGTTCCACATCTTGGACAATATGGCATTACTTTATGTCCTTCATATAATAAGCCTTTTTTCCACATTTCTTTTAATGCCCACCATACTGATTCTATATAATCATTATGATATGTTACATATGGATGTTCCATATCTACCCAAAATCCGACTTTATTTGTCATTTGTTCCCACATGTGTACATATGTGAATACACTTTCTTTACATTGTTTTACGAATTTTTCTACACCATATTCTTCTATTTGTTCTTTTCCTGATATACCAAGTTTTTTCTCTATTTCAAGTTCTACTGGTAATCCATGTGTATCCCATCCTGCTTTTCTGTCTACATGATATCCTTTCATTACTTTGTATCTTGGTATAATATCTTTCATTACTCTTGTTTCGATGTGTCCAACATGTGGCTTTCCATTAGCTGTTGGAGGTCCATCATAAAATGTGAAATATCTTTGACCTTTGTTCATTTCAAAGTTCTTTTTTATTATGTTCTTTTGTTTCCACATTTCTGCTACTTCATTTTCCATTCCTACAAATCCATTTTTTAGTTCTACTTTTTTGTACATAATTTTTTTTACTTCCTTTCCTAAGTTTATATTTGGTTTTGAAATTATAATTATTATTTTTCAACCTACTTTATTTGTTTTTTACACTTTTAATATTTTGTAATTCAAATCTATATTTTTGTTTTATATCTGGATATTTTTTATGATCTACTTCTGATAAGAACATATCTTTTGGGCGTACCCATAATCCTCCATCTTCATATAATCTTCTATAAATGACCATTTCTTCTTGTGTTTCAGAATCTTTTGCAATTCCTTCAACTAAGTAGTAATCTCCTTTAAAATGTTTATAGATTCCATTAATTTTTAGTTCTTGCATAATTTCCTCCTTTTTTTCTAACAAGTGTTTTTCGCGTAATTAATTTGAAAGAACAAAGTGACGTAGTCGCCCTTTGTTCTCGCCCGATTTGAGTTTTCGACTAAAAGGAGAAAATCTCAAAGTGCTAGCGATTGTAGCTTTTATATATTAGGAAGTTCAGTGAACTTTCCTAATATATAAAAAAGTCCTAATATACATTTCTGTATATTAGGACGAATTCTCCGCGGTACCACCTATTTTAATATAATATAATTTATATTCTCTTATTTTTCTTTAACGCAGATATACGGCAAAGCTTACTTTAAATTGTTCAGCTTTACAACTTAACTTAGGTGATAACAAATAATTTTTACTTTCAAACTTTCACCAATTGTTTGATTCTCTGCAAAGATATTTTATTATCTGTCTTGTCCTTGTTATTGTTTTTTTGTTAATTTGAAAGTATTATATCACTTTTTTTTAACTTTGCAATAGTTTTTTATAATTTTATTCTCTTTCTTTCTCTTTAGCATCTAATGATACTGTTGGTTCTACAACACTAGAATTTAATTCTAAGCTATCTATTTGAAATGACTTTTTTCTATTTTTAATACTTGCTTCATTTTCTTCAAGTCTTTCTTCTAATTTGGTTATATAATTTTCTGATTTTTTAAAGGTTTCTATCTCTTTGCTTGAAAAATATCCATTTTGTCCTAATGCAACTAAATAATCATTCCATTCTTTGTTTTTTTCTATTTCATCAAATCCAAATAGTTGTCTTAATGTAGTTTTTATATTCTTTAATACACTATTCATAATTTTTATTCTAATTTCTTAGAATCTCCTCTCTTTATAAAATTACTATGTAACATTATATCACTATTTTCTAATAAAATCAAGTGTTTTAGCCGAATATTTTTGCAATTATGTAAATTTCTGTGTAATTTTCTATTTTTCTTTTACATATTGATGATATAAAATGAAACTGTGATCTTCATTTTATATCACAGAAATCTAAAAGCTCCCTGGAAATAATCCAGGGAGCTCATTTACTTTATAAATTTTTTAGAGCAACATAGATGCTCTTTTTGCAAGCTCACTACGTACAGATTCATCATCAGTCATAGTAATCTGCCAGCAAGTTTTTTCTCCTTTCATTCTTTCAGAAGCATAGCTCAAACCATTATTACGTTCATCCAACTCAGGACGATCAATCTGTGCTGGATCTCCAAGCAAAATAAGTTTTGTGCCAGTTCCGACACGAGTAATAATCGTTTTGATTTCAACAGGGCTCAGGTTTTGTGCTTCATCAATGATTATATATGTGTCACAGATAGATCTGCCACGAATATAACCAACTGCTTCTGCCTTAATATCATTCCTTTCAAAGAAAAATGTTCCGTCATCAAATTCTGGCTTTTCAGAACCTCCAAAATTATTTTTTCTCTTCTTGAAGTTCGAAACTTCACTAGTTGTTTCGTCCTTCTTTGTGTTAAGAGCTGTTATGTTATCCATAATACCTCTCAAATATGGAGAAATTTTATCAATTTCTGTTCCAGGAAGAAATCCGATTTTTTCTCCAGTTTCAGTTGGACTTCTGGAAATAAGAATCTTGTTAGGATACTTATCTTTTTCTTGTACCAATTCAAGTCCAACTGCAAGAGACATAAATGTTTTTGCAGTTCCAGCAGGTCCTTTAAAAATTACCAAAGGGGCCTCTTTAAAGTCTGCCATAAGAGCTTCAATCATAAATTTCTGACCATTATTTTTAGGTATCACACCATACGGATGGTAATTTTCATACTGCAGTTTTACAATTTCTCCTCCTTTGACTCTTCCAAGAGCCCAATCCCAATTAAATCCCTTAAACTCAATAAACATATTTTCATACATTTCACTGAGTTCTTCTTCTGCAACTACTTCAGTAATTGCAATTTTTCCATTCTCTCTGAACTTTTTTACTTTTTCATCAGAAACTTTTAATAATTTCCGTCCAGAATATTGTTCATTGAGCTCTGGTAACAGTTCATCTCTGAATGTTTGGGCTTTAATCCCCAACATTTCTGCTTTTTTACGAAGAGATGCTTTTTTACTCACAAGGATAACAGGTTCATTCTCAGGTACCTGTTTTTGAATTCCAAGACAAGTCTGCAAAATTCGAATATCTAACTTAGACAAGTCGGACTTTAAGACTTTTTCATTGATTTCAATGTCATAAAAATTATTGGGTACAATCAAAATACTGCTATTTTTTTGAATAACACCTTTCTTTAATTGATCATAATGAAATGACCCTAAATATGTTAAAGTTTCTCTGGCAATTTTGCCTCTTTCATTAACTTGGTCCCAATACTTTTTCTCGATTTCCTCCATGACTGCCATCGGAACATACACTGTGTTGTCAGTACCAAAACTCTGTGTTACTTCCCTTTTAGATACCAGTGTCCGAGTGCTGAGAACAAAATGCTTTCTCATAGAGATTTCACTCCTTAATAAAAATTTACAAAGTATATTTCCCATGTATACATAGGAATATCATATTTGTATGCCAATATTATATTACAATTTTTCTCTATTTGCAATACTTTTTTATGTTTTATGTAGATTATAATATTCCACTTGTTGGAATATATGTTTTATTTGGTGGTAATACAAATATATTTTCAGGCATATCAACTTTTTTTATTTCTGTCACTTTTATTATAGGAATTTCAGAATTATGATATTTTCCTTTTGTAATTTCTCCAACAATTTCAATCCACTCATCATTTTCGAATTTTTTTATTTCTTTGTTTTCACATAAAAATCCAACAACTACTGATTGATTGTTTTCAGTATTTATTAACATGTCTCTTCCTAATACAAATTGCTTTTCATTAAAGTCTAATATTCTATAAACATATCCTGAAAACTTTATTTTTAAACCAATATATGAATCTAAATCATCATGTACTGCTTGTAATATATTTGTATATTCATCTGCATTAATTTCTTTTATTTCATTCTGTTCTATTCTATCTTTTACAAAGAATTTTCCACTTGAAAAAAATATTTTATATATACTAAATAAAAATACCATAAGCATAAACAATGACAATAATATAATAATAATCTTTAGTGCTTTTCCTCCATTTATTTTTATATTATATATATGCATAAAAGCCCTCCACTTAAATTTATTTATTTAAGTTTATGAGCTTATTATAAAAAAAGAACATTTTTAGAAAAATCTATTATAAAATCCTTCATCAATTTCTTTTGCAAATATACTTTTTAATATTATTAGAACAATTGGTCCTACTAACATTCCCATTATCCCTATTAATTTAAATCCTGTATACATTGCTATTAAAGTAAATATTGGATGTATTCCAATTTTTCCACTTACTATTTTGGGCTCTAGAAATTGTCTTACAACTGACATTATAATCCACAAAACAATTATTGATATACCTAGTTTTAAATCTCCATTTAATGCTGATATTATTGCCCATGGTACCATTACTGTTCCAGACCCTAATATTGGTAGTGCATCAACAAATCCAATTGCTAATGCTATTAATAACGGATATTTTATATCCATTCCTATTACTTTTAATAAATATAATCCTATTACAGATATAATAAATGATATTAATATTAATGTAGCTTCTGCTTTTAAATATCCACCTAAACTGAAAGTTATTTCTCTTATATGTTTTCCTAGTTTACGTACCCACTTTTGTGGCATATGATGTTCCAGCAAATCTAACATATATATTTTATCTGTACACATAAAATATAATGACATTATTGTTATTACTACATATATTGCCATTGCTGGAATTGATGTTATTATTTCTATTAAATTTGTCAAAAATTGTGTCATCCAATTTGATAATTTTACTAATATTTCTTGTGATGTATTTTGAAACATGTTTATAATATCTTTTGATACATTTAATTTTTCTATACTTAGCTTACTTATACTTTCTTGAACTTGTGTATATGCTTTGTTTATATATAAATTAAGCATTTGCAATAAATTTGTTGATTCTGATATTAATGAAACTATTGCCCATGTAACTGCTCCAATTATTATTGCAAATACTATTATAAATATTATTATAGAACTTATTTTTCTGTTTGATTTTGTTTTATTCATAAAAAACCTTATAGCTGGCTCTATAATAAGTGAAATTACAAATGCTATTAAAAATGGCATATAAAATATTGCTAACTTTATTCCAAAATACACTCCCAATATTATTAAAACTATATTTATTATTTTTCTTATTACTGTACAAATATAGCTTAAATCTTCTGACATTTTACCTCTTTTCTATGTATAGCAGTTCTATTGAGAACTGCTTTGCATTATTAACGATTATTTTTATGTCCACAATCACAAATTTCTTCAAATGTGTTACTAAAGTTTTCTTGTCCTGTTTTTTGACTATATTTTGCAAGATCTCCTAATGTTAATATTCCAACAACTTTATTGTTGTCTACAACAGGTATTCTTCTTATCTGATTTTCAGCCATTTTTTTCTCTGCATTTTTTACATCATCATCCTGATTACATGTGCAAACATTGCATGTCATTATTTCACTTGCAGTTGTGTTTTGTGCTTGTTTGTCACATGCTAAACTTCTTAATATAATATCTCTATCTGTTATCACTCCTACTAGATAATTTGAACTATCACATACAGGAACACAACCTATTCTATTTTTTTCCATCAATTTTGCTACTTCTGTTAGTTTTGTTTCTGGTTTTACACAACATACATCTCCACACATACATTCTTTAACTTTCATTTTTTCACATTCCTTTCACTTTATTTTTGGCATGTTGTACATGCTTTTATATATTGTAGTCAAAAAAATTTTAATTTATTCTTATTTTTAATTTTTTATAATATAAAAAGAGACTGACTTTCATCAGCCTCTCATTTGGAATTAGTTTGGAATATCTACAGGAGCAACTTTGTTTCTATCAGGTGTGGCACCATCCTGAAAATGCCACCATTCAGACTTCAAGCTCTTCATACCAACCTGTTTCATTACTCTTGCAAGATATCTTGCATTTTCACAAGCAGGTGCATCAACATTAACCCAATTATATTCAGCAGAGCGATAATCAAGGTTATGCATTGCAGTAGGCATATCCATAATATTACCAGTTTTCAAATCACGCAATGTGATATCAACTGCAATACCATAGTTATGAGAACTTGCTTTCTGTGCCAAGAACCAGCTTTCACCCAAAGTACCAAACCACTTCTTTTTAAAAGAAGAAGATTTAGTATTCAAATATGCTCTATAAGTACTCTGAAATTCTCTTGTCACAGCATACGGACGATATGCATCATTTACAACAATACATTTTCCATCTTTCAGGAAAATTTCTTGTGCTTTTGCCAATTTCTTGGCAGCTGCAACTGTAAGCCATGCTTCAGTTCCATTTTCAGAACCAGATCTGTTATAGAACTTTTCGCCCCAAAGTCCATGAATTCCTTCGCCAGCCATTTGGAAAATAGCCTTGTCAGCCATTACCAAATTCACTTCAATGCTAGGAATATAATCCTTTACATTGATAAAAACCTCATTCGAGTCAATCCAATAGTTTTCTCCGTTTACCTCAATTGCAAACTGACCATTATCTTCACTCAGGATTGTGAAAATATTGTCCTCTGCTACCATAATGGTATTAATACCATTGCTTGCAGATGTTGCATGAGTTGTCCGAATTTTGCATCCAACAAATTCCGTTCCTTCTGCATTTGCAGAAAGCGCCATAATCATGACCATAATCATAGTCACAATTGCCATTGTCAATTTCTTCATTGCCGTCCTCCTTGGCATAGAATCAAGTAAGAGCAACCACTCTTGTTTTTTCTTAATTCTATATTACATCAATATATCTATATTATAACACTTTTTTTATCCAAAAACAAGAAAAGCTAGCAACCATGCTAGTTTTCTTGACAAATTAATATTCATATATATCATAATCTTGTTCATACATACTTCTATTAAATGGTGGTCTACCAGGTCCTGGTCCCATTGGAGGACGAGGTGGTCTTCCCGGTCTTGGTGGAGGTGGTGGCGGAACTGGTGGTCTTGGTGGTGCAGGTGGTCTTGGTCTAAATCCAGAATTATTTATTAATTCTCTTATTAATAATATTTTTATTAAATCTTGTAGTCCTTGGTTTCTTATTTGTCTATCTTCTTTTGAACTACTTTCTTGCCTAATTAAATTTGTTTTATTTTCTATAGACTTTGAGCTTGTTTTCACATCAATACTTCTATTTTTGATTTCACTTGTTCTATTTTCATTTAAACTATCATCTTCTATTGCATTATATATTTCATTTGTAAGTTCATCTACTAAATCACTGCTTAATGCTCTATTATTCTTTGAACATGCTTTTTTTACCATTGGATATACTAAATTATATATATCTGGATAACAACTTTCTAGCCTTGATGTCTCTATATTTGTTTCAAATTGTTGTGGTATATTGAAATTAGAATAATTCATGTAATCATTATATTCTGCATCATATGTATCTCTATATCTTATCGGCTCATATCCTAAAACATTTCTCATATATTCTTCATATACTGAACTCATATTATATCACATTCCTTTCTTAAGTTATGATATATAATATGATTTGTTTATTTATATGTTACAAAAAGAGGATACTATTTTGATAATAATATCCTCTTTTAAAAATTAATCTTTTAACAATTCATCCATAGAAACATTAAAAAATTGTGAAAATGCATAAAAATTACCTAAACTTATTCCTCTCTGTCCACTTTCAAATTTACTATAAGATGCTCTATCCATACCTATTTCTTTTGCCAATTCCCTTTTTGAAACTCCTGCTTCTTCTCTAATCCGCTTCATATTCTTTCTCATTGTTTCATACAGAGCTTCTAAGTCTTTCATTTTGTTTTCCTCCAATTTTATTATTATGAATTGTATTATAAGAATTAAATATTTATTTAATTCTCATAAGTCATTTACATAAAATATAATATCATATATTTAAGGTTTTGTCAAAAAATTATTTTTCCTTTGTTGGAACCTTTATTACAACTTCAGTACCTTTTCCAACTTCACTTTTTATATCAATACTGCCACCATTTCTATCTAATAAATCTTTGGCTATTGAAAGACCTAATCCTGTTCCACCCATTTCTCTACTACGAGCCTTATCAACACGATAAAATCTTTCAAAAATCCTGCTTAGATCTTCTTCTGGAATTCCAATTCCATTATCAAAAATTTTTATATATGCATCATTGTAAACAAATCCAACATATATTTTGATTTCCCCACCTTCTTTAGTATATTTAATACTATTTGTCATTATATTTAAGACAACTCTTTCAATATCATCTTTATCTGCATAAACAAGTGGTACATCTGCTGTTACAAAACAATTTACATTATGATTTTTTCTTTTTATTTCTATTGCAAGCTTGTCCTGACATTTCTTAACAAGTTCACCTAAATCAAATTGTTCTTTTTTTACAACATTTCTATTATTATCATTTTTTGATAATGTTAATAAATCTGTAACTAATTTTGCCATTCTTCTAGCTTCTGATGCTATAACATTTAAAAATTTACTTTGTGTTTCTTTATCATATTCTTCTTCTAATAATGTGTCTGCATATCCCATAATTGATGTTATTGGTGTTTTTAATTCATGTGATACATCTGCAATAAATTCTTTTCTCATATTATCTAGTTTTACATGTTCTGTTATATCTTGCAATACTGCTATAACTCCAACAGTTTTATCATTATCTTTTTTAAATGGTGCAAAATATACATTTAAAAATCTATCATCAATATTTATTCTTTCTTCAGTATTTGTCCAGTTTTCAAGATATATTATTTTTTCTAGATTTATATGCAATCTTCCAAAAATATCTTCAAATGTTGTATCTTGTGGAGATATATTCATCATTTGCTTTGCTGCTGGATTTATTAAAATAACAACACCATTTCTGTCAAAAGCAATAATCCCATCTGTCATGTGTAAAAATACACTATTATTTATATCTAAATCATCATTTGTAACTCCTGAACCTTTTATTAGTCTTGTCTTTGGAAATAACATTTTTCTTTTTAAATACTTTTTCATTAAAATTTCACTTATAATTAGTATTATTATGTCTATAATAATCATTAATATTATAAATTTATAGTTTTCCAATTTTATTTTCCACCTTTTACTATTTTTTTAATCTCTGCATATATTTTTTCTTGTACATTTTTTACTGATTTAGTAGATGCTTTTTCTCCCATTTCTTTCATTTTTACTTTGTTTAATGCTATTTCTATTATTTCTTTATTTAATATATCTTTTTCTAATTCATTATTTAATATAATTTGTGCTGCACCTATTTTTTGTAATACTTCTGCATTTCTTAGTTGATGATCTTGGCTTACATTTGGAAGTGGTATTAATATTGATGGCTTTCCTAAATTTGATATTTCTGTTATTGTCATTGCACCACTTCTTGCTACTATTATATCTGATATATTCATTATTTCTTCCATATTATAAATATATGGAAGTATTTTTGCATTTTGTACTTTTTCTATGTCTATTGAAGATTTTTTTAATTCTTCTTTTACAATATCAAATTGTTTTGGCCCTGTTGCCCAAACTATTTGATATTTTTGATTTAATTTTTCTTTTAAAATTCCAATAACTGCTTCATTTATTTTTTGTGCTCCTTGACTTCCTCCAAATATTAAAACAATTGGTAATTTTCCAGATAATCCTAATTCATTTAGTATTTTGCTTTTTTGCTCACTTGAAAATTCTCTTTTTTGAATTTTTACTGGTGTTCCTGTAAAAACAATTTTTTTAGCACTATGTATTCTTTCTCTTGCTTCTTCAAATGATATTAATACTACATCTGCTTTTTTTGCAAGAAATTTTACTGCTTTTCCAGGAAAAGCATTACTTTCATGTAATGCTACTGGTATATTTTCTTTTTTGGCAGCCCATACTACTGGTCCACAAATATATCCTCCTGCTCCTATTACTACATCTGGTTTAAATTCTTTTATAATTTTTCTTGCTTTTGATGTTGCTTTTAATGTCTCACACATTTTTTTCATATTATCAATTGAAATTTTTTTGCTTAATCCATATGCTTCAATTGTTTTTAATTTATATCCTGCTCTTGGAACTAAATCGTTTTCTAGTCCTCTTGTTGTTCCAATAAAAATTATTTCTGAATCTTTTTCTTCTTCTTTTATTTTATTTGCTATAGCTAAACCAGGATTTATATGTCCACCTGTTCCAGCTGCTGCAATAATAACTTTCATTTTAAATTTTTTCCTTTCTTATAGCTCAAAAATCTGGTTGAAAAAATTAGATTTTACCATAATTATTTTTTTATCTATTTACTCTATTGTTTTGAACTAGCCCTAGAAATGCTCAGTAAAACTCCCATTTCACAAAGCAATAAGAATAAAGCTGTTCCACCATAACTAAAGAATGGTAATTGCATTCCTGTTACTGGCATTGATGATGTAACTACTGCTATATTTATTATTACTTGCACTCCAACTAGTGATGTTATTCCTATTGCTACTAAACTTCCAAACATATCTGGTGCTTTCATTGCAATTAATACACCTCTCCAAATAAATATTGCAAATAATAAAAATACAACTAAACATCCTACAAATCCAAGTTCTTCTGCTAATACTGCAAAAATAAAGTCATTATGTGGTTCTGATAAATATAAGTATTTTTGCTTGCTTTCTCCTAATCCTGCTCCAAATAGACCTCCTGAACCTATTGCATATAAACTTTGAATTATTTGCCAACCACTATCTGTTGCATCTTTCCATGGATCTGTAAATGTTATAAATCTTGTTACTATGTATTGAAATTTATTTCTAAACCATTCGCTTGCTAAATATAAAACTGTGGCAATTCCACCACCAGCACATATTCCAACAAGTCCTGTTGCTGCAAATTGCCAAAATTTACACCCTGCCATTATCATCATAATACAACATGTAATTATTATTACCATAGATGTACTAACATGTGGTTCTAATAATAATAACAATATTACTGGCGCTAAAAGTACAACATGAAATACAAGTCCTTTAAAATATTTTCCTAATGTCTCTCTATTTCTTACTAAAATTCCAGCATAAAATATTATCATTAAAAATTTTACTATTTCAGATGGTTGGAATGAAAGACTTTTAGTTATTTCTATCCATCTTTTTGCCCCATGACTTTCACTACCAAATGCTAATACTGCAACTAACAAGAGAATTGACACTCCATATGCAAGCCAATAAAATCTTTGATATATTCTATAATCTATTTTTGAAATAAACCACATGGCTATAACTCCAGCAACTGCAAATATTAATTGTTTTTCAAAAAATTTATAACTATTTCCATACTTTTGTAATGATGATGGTGCACTTGCTGAAAGTACCATTATTAAACCTATAGAAAGCAATAGCAAAATTGTTATCAATAATGTAAAATCTATTTGATTATTTAAAAAACTTGAAAAGCCTTTTACTTCTTTTTTGTTTTTTTCTTTTCTTGCCATTATAGCATTTTTCCTTTCTTATGTTTAATATATTTTATATAATCTTTAGTCCTATTACACAAGATATTAATGTTATTACACTAAATAACATTACAACTTGATTTTCTCTCCAACCTGATAGTTCAAAATGGTGATGAAGTGGTGCCATTTTGAATACTCTTTTTCCAGTTTTCTTAAATACTGCAACTTGAATTATTACTGATAATGTTTCAAGTACTGGTATAATAGCAATAATTAATAATAATAGAGGCATTTTTAAGTATAATGCTATTCCAGATACAACTCCCCCTAGAAATAGTGAACCTGTGTCTCCCATAAATGCTTTTGCTGGATATATATTAAACATTAAAAATCCTAATGTCGCTCCTATTACAATTGCTCCAAATACTATTATTTCTTTTGTTCCAAACATTGTTGCTATAATTGTTAAACATGTAATTATTATTGTGCTAACACTTGATGATAACCCATCTATTCCGTCTGTTAAGTTTATTGCATTTGTTGTTGCAAGTATTACTAAAATTGCAAATGGTATATATAACCATATTGGAATTGTTACATATTTATTAGCAAATGGTATATATGTTTCTGTCCCTATCTTTAATCCCCATACTAAATATGATACAAATGCAATTGATATTATTAATAATCCTAACATTTTTAATTTTGGTTTTAAACCTTCTGTATTTTTTAATACTAATTTTTTATAATCATCTATAAATCCTATTATTCCAAATCCTGTTGTTAAACAAAGTATTGGAATTAAATTTTGTGCAAGTGCTGCATCTTTTCCTTTATAATATACATATGCACAACATGTTGCAATTATTATTCCTAACATGATAATAATTCCACCCATTGTTGGTGTTCCTTGTTTTTTTAAATGTGATTGTGGTCCATCTGTTCTTTCTATTTGACCTACTTTTAGTTTTCTTAATATTGGTACTATTATTAATCCAAGCAGTACTGTTACTGCAAATGTTCCTAATAGCATTTTTGTTTGAAAATCCACTTTTATCAACCTTTCTTCTGTTTTATTTATCCTATAATTTCTTTTACTATTATTCTTTCGTCAAATGGATATTTTGTTCCATTTATTTCTTGATATGGTTCATGACCTTTTCCTGCAAGTACTATTATATCTAGTTTGTTTGCCATTTCTATTGCTTCTTTTATTGCTTCTTTTCTGTCTACTACTACTTTGTATTTTCCGTTTGTTTTTTTCATTCCTTCTTCAATTTCTTTTACTATTTCTTCAGGTTCTTCTGTACGAGGATTATCTGTTGTTATAAATGTAAAATCTGCTATTTTTCCTGATATTTCTCCCATTAATGGTCTTTTTCCTTTATCTCTGTCTCCTCCACATCCAAATACTGATATTACTCTTCCTCTTGTATAACTTTTTACTGCTGATAATATGTTTTGTAAACTTTCTGGTGAATGTGCATAATCTATCATTATTGGTATTTCTTTTTTATTTGGTACCATTTCAGATCTTCCTGGTACTTTTATTTCTGCTAATGCTTCTATTACTTTGTCTGATGCTATTCCTAATTTTTTTGCTACACATATTGCTGCAAGTGCATTATATACACTGAATCTTCCTGGAATATCTACTTTTACTCTTTCATTTCTGTCAGATACTTTTACTCTGAAATCTACATAAGAGTTTGTTATTGTTATGTCTTTTGCTAATACTTCACAATAATTGTCTATTCCATATGTCATTATTTTATTTTCTGGTAATAATCTTGGTATTTTTGATACTTGTAAATCATCAACATTTATTATTCCATTGTCACACATTTTAAATAATTTTAATTTTGATTCAAAATAGTCTTTCATATCTGGATGTTCTTTTTCACTGATATGATCTTCTGAGAAGTTTGTAAATACTACTATGTCAAAATTGCATCCATCTACTCTATGTAATTTTAAGCTTTGTGATGATACTTCCATTACTACATATTCAACACCTGCTTCTACCATTTGTGCAAATGTTTTTTGCAATTCTATACTTTCTGGTGTTGTTCTTGCACTTTCTGATATCATTTTTCCGTTTATATATGTTGCTATTGTTCCTATTAATCCAACTTTATGTCCTGCTTTTTCTAATATTTCTTTAATCATATATGTTGTTGTTGTTTTTCCTTTTGTTCCAGTTACTCCTATTAATTTGAATTTTCTTGATGGATTTCCGTAAAAATTACAACTACATATTGCTAATGCTTCTCTTGTGTCTTTTGCCATAATTATTGTTACATCTGCTGGTAATTTTATTTTTTTCAAGTCACAGCCTTCTTGAACCATTACTACTTTTGCTCCAGCTTCTATTGCATTGTTTATATAGTCATGACCGTCTACACTATAGCCTTTTATTGCTATAAACATATATCCTTCTTTTATGTTTTTGGAGTTACTTTCTAGTCCTGTTATGTCTAAGTCAAGGTTTCCTTTTGCTTTTAGTCCTTCTAATCCTACTAATATTTTTTTTAATTCCATATTTGTCTCCTTTTGCCTACTCTTTTTTATAGGCTCTAATATAAGGGAATTTGTCAATTGCCATTTTTCCCATTATCGCATACATTATATAACTATTTTTTCGTTTTGTATAGTGAATTCGAAAAAATCACTTAATAAATTTTATTAAGTGATTTTTTGTTTTATTCATTTGATTAAAGTGTTTTTATAAATTGCTTTTGCATTATTTTTGATAGTTTTCTCTATATAGTTTACTTTTATAAGTGATTATTCCATTTTTGGCAAGTCTTCCAACAATAAAACTCATTGGTATTTTTTCTTGAATTGATATTTCTTTTAATGTTTTTTCGTTTATTTCTCCATCAACAATCTTTTTCCAAATTTTTTCTGGAATCATTACTTCTAATGCAAATTTATCTGCTTTTTCTTCTTTTAAATCATTTCCATCTATAATTACTTTATTTTTTCCTTCATTATAATCTGATTTACAATGTCCTAGTTCATGAAATAATTCGAAGAAAAATGAGTCTTTTCCAGCATAGTTATCTGTTACATAAATTGCTGGTTGTTTTCCTTTAACTCTAAAACAGCCTCTTATTTTTGTCCCTGTTAAGGCTTTTTCACATGCAAAATAAATTCCATATTTATTTAATAGTTCTCTTACTTTGTCTATGTCTATTGAGTTATTGTAGGCTAATTCTTGCAAATCTTTTATTAATAACATTAAATTATAACTATTATATTCATTTACATTTTGTTGTTTTATTGTTTCATCACAATGTGCTATCCACAATGCTATTTTGTTAAAGTCATTACCTGTTTTTTTGAATAGTATTTGTTTTTCTAATTTTGGAATTATGTAAAAGTCTTTTACTTTTAAGAAGTCTAATAAATCTATACATACTTGTAAGATGTCTGTTTCATCTTTGAATTTTATCCAATTTCTCTTTTTTATTTCATCAATATGATATTTTATTGTTATTTCTTTTTTTAAGTTGTCTATGTTACCATATTGTTTTAAAATGTTTTCTTTTAATATTCTTGAGTTTTCTACATTTATAATAAATTCTGATTTGATTCCTGTTAATCTTTCTATATTTCCTGCCATTTCTAATGTTATTCTTGTTTTTCCATTTATTATTTCATTCATATGCTTTTGTGTTATTCCTATTCTTGTTGCAAATTCTGTTTGTGATATGTTGTTGTATTCTAAATAGTCTTTTAGGTATTTTCCAAAATAAATCATATCAATCATCTCCTATCCTTCTCCATAGTGTTGGTCATCTATTTCTCTTAATTCTACTTCCACTATTTCTTCCAACTTATATGGATATTCGCCTATAGGCTTTATATACATTCTTAATTTCATATTTATATTTGCTGTATATATTTCTTTTAAATCTCCTTGTTTCTTTTCAATATTATATACTATTGATAAAGGGTTTATCATTACTTCTTGCATATTTTTACTTTGTATCATTAATTCTTCTATCGCTTCTATTGTTTCTTGTTCTTTTTTCTTATGTTTGTTTTTTATTTTCTTTTGTAGGTCTTTTATGTATGTTTTTGTTTTTATTATTTGCAATAATAACCCACTCCTTTGTTTTTAAATATATTATAACATATAAGGTTATAATATATCAAGATGTTTATAACAAATAAGAAAAATTTTCAATTTTTCTTTAATTTGTTCTCGCCCGATTTGAGTTTCTGAGCGAAGCGATGAAATCTCAAATGGCTAGTGATTGTAGCTTTTTATATACTAGGAAAGTTATACTTTCCTAGTATATAAAAAATCACTTAACAAATTTATTATTAAGTGATTTTTTGTTTTAGTCTTTCTGTGTTATTTCTTGTTGTTCATGAATTAATTTATTTAAATCCGTCTGCGCTTCATCACATTCTTGTACTGTTGCTGTATATGATACTTGTCCTATTGATTGCCCTGTGATTTTCTTTTTGACATCATATTCTTCTATTATTCTTTCATATCTTTCTACTAGCGCTATTTCTCCTTCTCTCATTCCGTATTCTTGTTTTATTTCTTCTCGACTTAGTCCTTTCTCTTTTCCTTCTTGATAATTTTTCCAGATAGTACTTTGTTTAAAGTTGCTTAAAGCTTTTCCTAATCCTAACTCTCTTTCTTCTTTTGCTGTCTTTATTCCTTTTATATTTGACCTTGGAATCCTTCTACTATATTCTGGCTTTCCTTCAAATTGCTCTTTACACCATTCTTCTATTTTTATTATATTATCCCCCTGAATATTTAAGTTGCCATAAGCATATTCTTCTATTATTCTTTCACATCTTTCTACTAGTGCTATTTCTCCTTCTCTCATTCCGTAT
>ULXL01027014.1_pt1 | contig 37945 bp, 41 predicted proteins | sample 1961241 | NCBI WGS metagenome assembly ULXL01 (sample SAMEA4835837, study PRJEB28245) | human gut metagenome | biome: gut microbiome; material: fecal sample | place: Denmark | collected 2008
GGCCGGGCAAAAGCGACCCGTGCAGATAGCGCGGGTCGTTTCCTTATTCTAAAAGAAAGTGAGATTCCTATATGAACGAAAACAACTGGAGCATCCTGCAGGGCGATTCCCTGCAACTGCTCAAAGCCTTTGAATGCAATACCTTCGACGCGATCATCTGCGATCCCCCGTATGCTTCGGGCGGGCGCACCCAGGCCGAGAAGGTGAAATCGACGACCCGCAAATACAGCAGCATGGGCGACGCCGCGCCCCCCGCCTTCGATGGCGACGCAAAGGACCAACGAAGCTGGACGGATTGGGCGGCGGAATGGCTGTCCGAATGCCGCCGCATCTCAAAGCCCGGCGCGCCTGTGGCGGTGTTTATCGACTGGCTGCAGCTTCCGAGCCTTACGGACGCCCTTCAGTGGGCGGGATGGATATGGCGCGGCATCGCCGTGTGGGATAAACAGAACTGCCGCCCGCAGAAGGGCAGATTCAAACAGCAATCCGAGTTTATCGTATGGGGCAGCAACGGCGATATGCCCATATCTCGCCCCGTACCCTGTTTGCCCGGCGTGTTCCGTTACCCCAATCCGCAGAATCGCATCCATCTGACCGAAAAGCCCCTGCAGCTCATGCGGGATATCGTGAAGATCACCGAACCGGGCGGGCATATACTCGACCCGTTTTGCGGCAGCGGCACGACCATTCTCGCCGCCGTGCAGGAGGGATATCAGGCGACAGGCGTAGAAATGAGCGGCGAATACGCAAAGCTCGCATCGGAAAGGGTTAAAACCGCTCTTGGATCGGCGTGAGCATCATGTGAGCATCACTATCGGCACTATTGCACCGGGTTTCAAGTCTGTGAGCATCAAGTGAGCATCACGGCGCCGAATAGATAACCTCAGATAAACGTAAGCGGGATTGCGATTCGCCGCCATCCCGCTCTTGTCTCATCTACGGCAGGTATCGGCACGGCTCCGGCCCCGCCGACGAACCACGGCTGGGAATCAGATCTCAAGCATAGTGAAAGAGCGTCCACATCGCCGCCCTTTCACGCTTTCAGAGGGCTTGCCGCCCCCTAACCCCCGGTATTACGACGCTGGAAAGGAACGATGTATATGAACGAAACCGAAGGAATGAAAACCACTGCCGTCAAGCGCAAACGCAGTAAGCGCATTATCGTATATCTGGACAAAGACGAGCTTGCCAAGGTCTCGGAGCGCCGCGACCGCTCCGGCTTATCCTTGCAATGCTATTGCAGAAAGGCGCTGCTGGATAAGCCCATCGCGGAGCGACCCTGCGAACACCACGCTGAACTTCTTGAAAAGATGAGCGTCCTTTCCAACGACGCGCAGGAAATACTCAAGCGCCTCACGGAGCAGGGCGCGCTCACGGAGAATGAGATAACGGCGTTCCATAACGTACTCGACAAGACCTGGCTCTTGATCGCGGAGAAATACTGAGATGGCATGGACGGGGATACACGCGATACGCTTTGATATCGGCAGCTCCATCAACTACACCATGAACGAGGAAAAGACGGCGCTCTCCAATGCCGTGGATTACGCTTTCAACCGTAATAAAACCGAGAAAACCGTATATGAGAGCGCCATCGGCTGCGGCAAGGGTACGGCATATCGGGAGATGATGGATACCAAGCGGCATTTTGACAAAGAGGACGGGATACAAGGTTTTCACCTCGTCCAGTCCTTCGCGCCGGGTGAGGTTACGTCAGATCAATGCCATGCGCTTGGCGTGGAGCTTGCCAGACGTTTACTGCCCGAGGGGTTTCAAGTGGTCATATCGACCCACCTTAATACCGAGCAGCTCCATAACCATCTAGTCTGGAACTCGGTCAACAGCATAACGGGCAAGAAGTATTTTATAGGGGAGAAAGACCTGTACCTTACGATCCGACGAATATCCGACGAGCTATGCCGTGAGAACGGCCTTTCGGTCATCGACCCCAATCCCGGCAGCCGGGGCAAGCACTATACCGAGATACTCGCAGAGCACAACGGCGAGCCAACACAGCGGTCTGTGTTGCGGGAGGCTATCGACCGGGCCATCGCCAGCGATAAGGTGTTCAGCTCCCAAGCTCTATTGGAATACTTGGAGGAATGCGGCTACAAGGTTGACGCGAATCCCCGCCATAAATATGTGAAGGTGCTTCCTCCCGGCGCACAGCGGTATATCCGACTGAGCGATAAAATGGGCGAAGGCTATAGTTGGGAGGAAATCCTCCAACGACTGGCCGATAAGCCCATCCCGCGCAGAGCAGACCGCACGCCTTCCCGACCGGACGAAAATGTGCCGGAGGGCTACACGGTTTCGCCCCGCAAGAGCGGCGGCGTGAAATACCGGCGCATTTATTTGCGCCCAACATCCCTCCGTGCGGTGTTTTCCCTGCGCGGACTCCGTGCGCTGTATTTCGATTATGTACGCCGCATAGGTGTGCGTCCCGGCAGCCGCCGCATTGAGCCGGAGGAAAGCCTTGCGCTCAAAACGGACATCACCAAGCTGAACCAACGCATCCGGCAGATGAACTACCTCTCCCGCACGGGATATGAAACGGTGGGGCAGCTCCATGCCCGCATTGCGGAGTTGCAGGAGCAGACGAAGCCATTGCTGGCGGAACGGAAAAAACTCTACCGTAAGCCCGGCAACGAAGCTGAGATCGCGGCTATCAACAAGCGGCTCCGGCCCGTATGGGCGGAGATATTCCTGTGCAGGGATATAGAGCGGCATTCCGAGGATATCCGAAAGAAGCTCATGGATGTGCGGGAGGCGCAGCAAGGCAGAGCGCATGATGTCATGGAGCGAAGGGAATTTCATCCAGAACGCACAAAGGGAATTTCATCCAGAACGTAAATCGCTTGATAATCTCTCAATATTATGCTAATATTAAGTAATGAATATCGAGAGGCGGTGAACGTATGCCAAGTATAAGACCGATATCGGATCTGCGGAACAGTTCTAACGAGATCAGCGAGTTCTGCAAGGCGACGCGGGAGCCGGTCTTCATCACGCGAAACGGCGTGGGCGACATGGTAGTCATGAGCATGGAGACCTATGAACGCCAACAATCGCAGTTGGAGCTATACGCAAAACTGGCGGAAGCGGAGGCTGAGATCGCGTCCGGCGCGAAAGCCATGGACTTTCAGACCTTTGCCGGTCAACTGAGGACGCGAGTACATGGAAAAGTATAGGGTCGTTATTTATCCTGTCGCACAAAACGATCTCTTGGAGATCGTCGACTATCTCAACACGCTGTCCCCGGACGCCGCCATAAAATACTATGATCTGCTCATTGAGCAAATCGGCAGTTTGGCGGAAATGCCGGAGCGCTGCCCGCTGGTGAAGGACGCACAGCTTCGGTTGAGGGGATACCGCACGTTGCTGGTAAAGAACTACATTGTGTTTTACGTTGTTAATGGAAAGTGCGTAGAAATTCGACGGATACTATACAACAGGCGGCAATACGACGCCCTGTTGTAGGTGGAAAATCAAATCAAAGAGCGGATGCTTCGGCGTCCGCCTTTTATTTCAGAGGAGGAAATCGATATGCTAAACGGTTCCGACGCCGCCGATCAGGTGGTGCGGTATACATTGGAGGGTACGGAGGTCGCGCTCAAGATTTCAGGGCTTGCAGCCAAGAACGTGGCTGCCTATCTCATTGCCGTACTCAATGAAAACAAAAAGACCCGCGGCAGGGCAGGCATTGAGCGCATGTTGCGGGAGGGGAAGCCTATAAAGCTGTTTCAGATACCCACCGAGCAGCTCAAAGCGTTCGCCAAGGAATCCAAGAAATATGGGTTCCTCTTTTATGCCATGCTTGATAGGCGCAATCCCGCGTCCGAAACCGACCTTATGGTGTTTGCCAAGGACGCAGCAAGGGTCAACCGCGTGCTCGACAAACTGAGCCTCGCCGTTGTGGATACAGGCGCCATCGAGAGCGAGATCGTGGAAAGCCGCGGTGAGCAAAGCCCTTTCGTCCAAGGGAACGGGAATCCATCCGAGATTTCCTTGCGCTCCAGCAGCGACTCAGCGTCCCGCCACGACCCCGGCGACGGCGGCAGGGATAGGGAATCTGTCAGACAAACGCTGGAGGAGATCCAGCAGGAAGGCAAGAAGCTCAACGTCAAGGATGGAGCACAACTCACGCGATCCCAGCCCCATATAGCGCCGAAACGCAAAAAGTCGCCCAAGCTGAAAGCAAGGTGAGCCGCATGGAAGAAAAACACGAAGTCGAATTTGACAGCTATGAGCGCGGGCTTGTGATCAACGCCTTGAACCATTTCCGCAACGATCTGCTGAATGAAAAACGGGACTCGTCCTCTGTGGATGAAGTCCTTCTGAAGATCATCCGCGCCAAGGGCAAGCGCCGGCGCAGGCATGACCGGGAAGCGCGGTGACGGCATATGCGATTACCATCCACCAGCGGCGGCGGGAGCAAACTCCTGCTGCCGCTTTTTGGTTGCCTGCCAGTAGCATGGCTGGCCGTGCTGTTCGCGCAGGCAGTATCTCCCGGCCTGAATCTTGCCGAGATGATGGATTCTCTCACGGCAGCATTCTCCGATCCGTTCTCTCTTATATGGACGGAGCGCACCGCAAAGTGCATACTCTTGTTCCTCTTGGCTTACGGGATAGCGATAGGGGTTTATTCCTCCAACCAGCGGAACTACCGCAGGCGCGAGGAACACGGCAGCGCCGTGTGGGGCGACGTGAACCAAATCGTCAAGCGGTATCAAGCCCCTAAGTCAGAGGATAACCTTCTGCTGACCAAGCGTTTCCGCATGGGGCTGGACGGCTACAAACACAAGCGAAATCTCAACGTGCTAGTCGTAGGCGGCAGCGGCGCGGGTAAGACTCGGTTTTATGCGAAACCGAATATCATGCAATGCAACTGCTCCTATATCATCACAGACCCCAATGGGTACAATTTGGGAGGATGAAAACTCAATACAGTGTTCATTCGGTACATAACTCTATAAGGAAGGAGGTAGTCAAAATATGGCTAAGAAACCAATAAAACCGCTGATTACAGCACTTTATGAGCGTCTTTCAAAGGACGATGATCTGAAGGGCGAGTCCAACAGTATCACCAACCAGAAGAAATATCTCGAAGATTACGCAACGAGAAATGGCTTCACCAATATCCGTCACTTCACGGAAATGTAAACACGAGATTTGATACAATCTGATTATTCCTATACCTTTTGATTTTCCCTACCCTCGGTAGGGTTCATTTTTTATGTAGGGGTTCATTTTCGGAGAAGGGTTCACAAGACAGAAAAAGGCACTCCGCGGGAAACGGAGTGCGCTGTGCTTACATCCTGATTTCTGTGCCGTTCTGAAATGTGAATCGGATGTCGTCCTTGCTGTGAATGGTCACATGGTCGATCATGCTGTACCAAAGTTCATCGGTGAACTCCGTGACCGCATCCTGCTTGGCGAGTTCTGAAAGGAACTGTTCGACCATTTCACGATGAGCCTGCTTTTCCGCAATCGACCGCTCCACGGCTTCGAGGCGGTCTTTCGTGCGGTCAAAGCGTTTAGCGAGGCTGTCGTAGCGTTTTTGGTATTCGCCCTGATCCTGTGCGATGCGGGCGTTCTCCGCGATGCATTCCTCGATGAGTCCCGCCACCGTGTTCATATCGACCTGCAGGTCTGTCCGTTCCTGCACAAGCGCGGAGGTGTCGAAGACCGTGTCCTTGATGGCTTCAAAATCCTCGATCAGCGCATCCTTTTCGGTGATGAGGATGTTCATTGCTTTTATGAAAAGGCTCCGTATCTCATCCTCGGTGATGTGCGGCGTTCCGCATTTGCAATCCCCGTCGAATTTGTGGTTGCATTGCCAGATGACCTTTCTGTACTTGTCATTGGAGTGCCACACCTTCGAGCCGTACCAGCTACCGCATTCGCCGCACTTGATTCTGCTTGAAAAAGGGCTGATGCTGCTGTTGCGGTTCTGACCGGGATGTCTGACCGCCATGAGCTTCTGAACTCTGTCGAATACTCCCGGCTCGATGATGGCTGGATGATTGTTCTCCACATAGTATTGCGGAACCTGTCCGTCGTTCTTGATTTTCTTCTTGGTAAGGAAATCTTCGGTGTAGACCTTTTGCAGAAGGGCGTCGCCTTTGTACTTCTCGTTCGTGAGGATGCTCTTGACCGTAGATGCCGACCAGGTCTTTTTCTTTCCGGGCGTAGGGATGCCCTCGGAAGTCAGCACCTTCGCAATCGCATACGGTGAGCGTCCCTGTAGGAACAATCCGTAAATCCTGCGTATGATCTGTGCCTCGTCCTCGTTCAGTACAAGGTTGCCGTCCTCGCCGCGGTCGTAGCCGAGGAACCGTCCGAACGGAACCGTGACCTTTCCGTCTTGAAACCGCTTTCTCTGTCCCCATGTGCAGTTCTCCGAAATGGAGCGGCTTTCTTCCTGTGCAAGGCTCGACATGATGGTAAGGAGAAGCTCTCCCTTGCCGTCGAACGTCCAGATGTTCTCTTTCTCAAAATAGCACTCCGTGCCGTGTTCTTTCAGCTTTCGGATGGTCGTAAGGCTGTCCACTGTGTTGCGGGCGAAACGGCTGACCGATTTTGTAATGATGAGGTCGATCTTGCCCGCCAGCGCATCCTCCACCATGCTGTTGAAGCCGTCACGCTTTTTTGTGTTGCAGCCGGTTATTCCTTCGTCCGCATACACGGAAACGAACTCCCAATCATCCCTGCCTTGGATGTAGGTGGTGTAGTAGTCCACCTGCGCTTCATAGCTGCTTTGCTGTTCCTCGTGGTCTGTGCTGACGCGGGCGTATGCTGCGACCTTCCGTTTTTTCTTGCAGGACAGCGGCGTTGCCGTGTACTTGCTCTTGGTGGCAGGAATGGTTATCACACTCTTTGCCATCTCTCTGTCCTCCCTTTGTAAAAGTGGTATTCGAGGTTGCCGTCCTCAAGAACGGTGATGCCCTCGATCTGTTCTGAAAAGACCTGCTCATCAAAATCCTCCAAGCCGAGGATGTGCGCCGTGATTTGCCGTAGCTGGAAATCGGTGTAATTGATGTTGTCGCAGGTCATTCCTTTTTTCTTCTTTCCCATGCAGTACCAGTACACCCACTTGTTTGCGGAATTGACGCGGTGGTAGGTGTTGCCGCACTTGGCGCATCGTATCTTGCCCTGGAATGCATCCGTGAGCGTGACCTTATGCCTTGGCGGATTCAGATGCAGGTTTTTCCATCGCCGTGTCTCGCCGCCGACAAGGTGGAACTCTACATCGCCGTTCTTCAGAACAATGATGTCCTTGACCCGGCTCTCGAAAATCTCCTCATCGAAAGAATCGGTCTCAAGGACATCGGCGCAGATGTTTTTCAGTTCTTCCTCGCTGAAGTTCACGCTGGAACAGGTCATCCCGGTTTCCTTCTTGCTCCGGCAAATCCAATGTACATAGGTCTTGCCTCTGACTTTTCCTTTCTTGCGGGTGAACTGCGCTCCGCAGGTACCGCAGCGGATTTTCTTGGTAAAGCAGTAGGTGGGATTGAGGAGCGAGGCTCTGCGTTCCATCTCTGCCTTGACCTTTGCGTAGGTGTCGCGGTCGATGATTGCCTCATGGCAGTCAGCCATGTAATACTGTGGCAGTTCGCCGCGGTTCGGAACCTTGTCCTTTTTGATTGGATCGGACACATAGCATTTCTGCCGTCTGATGTCCCCGGCGTAGACCTCGTTGAAAATAAGCTGCCGCACCGAGGCTTCCTGAAAATCGTTACCGAGGATGGTGCAGATGCCTGCGTTGTTCAGGTTATCTGCAATGTCCCGCAGGGTAACGCCGTCGATGTACATCTGAAACATCCATCTGACCGATTCGGCTTCTTCGGGAATGATGATGTACTTTTTCTGCTCCTCATCGTATTGGTAGCCGAGGATGTGCTTGTTGGCCACGCCAATCTCGCCGCTCTTGAACCGCTTGTGGATACCCCATTTCACATTCTCGGAAATGCTGCGGCTTTCTTCCTGCGCGAAAGAAGCGAGGAGCGAAAGCATCAGTTCTCCGTCCTCGGAAAAAGAATGGATGCCTTCCTTCTCGAACCGCACCTCCACGCCGATGGATTTGAGGTGGCGCACTGTTTCCAAAAGGTCGACCGTGTTCCTTGCGAATCGGCTGATTGACTTGGTAAGTATGATGTCGATCTTTCCGGCTTCACAGTCGGTGAGCATTCTCTTGAACTCGTCCCTCTTGTAGGTGAGGGTACCCGTTATTCCGCAGTCAACATACACGCCTGCATATTCCCATTCGGGGTTTTTCTGTATCAGTTCGCTGTAGTAGCTGACCTGTGCGGATGCGGAATGCAGAAGCCGCTCCGTGTCCTTCGAGACACGGGCATACGCTGCGACCTTTTTCCTTGTCGGAAGGGCTGTCTTTTTTGGCTCTAACCTGGTGATTTTCCGCATAAAATCAACTCCTTTCCGACACTATATATCACTCTAAAAGCCAGTTATATCAAGGGTTTTCCCGATAATAATGTAGACAAAGTCGGGCGATATTTTTCGAGGAGTTTTGTCTTGATCTGGTGGTATTCCTCCTCCGAGATGGAACCCTTTTTGAGAAGCGCATCCGCAATCTGAACGGCGGCCTGATACCGCATTTCACGGTCAAATTCCTGCTCACTCATGGCATCCACCGCCTTTGAACCGAGCCGTGATGTAACAATCGTGGGAGCAGTATTTCCTGTGGCTGTTTCCGTAGGCGGAGAAAGGCTTACCGCATCCGGCGCAGCGGAAATCATACACGGCTCTTTTCTTTATCTGCTCCGGGTGAGAATGCCACCAGTTCTCACGGCATTCCCTGGAACAGAAAATCCGCGTCTTTTGTTTTTCTGTCTGCACGAGAGGTGCGCCGCATTCCCGGCAGACGGAAGGAGCGGTATCAGAGGCAGGGGTATCCTGCGGAGCGGACAGATTATTTCTGCGGCAGTAGCTTTTCACGGTATCCTTCGAGATACCGAGCGCCTCGCCGATTTTTGCATAGGTCGCACCTTTGGAGCGGAGTTCCGCTATGGTGCGTTTCTGTTCATTGGTCATGAAGATTCCTCCAATCCGAGGATTCCTATCCTCATGGTTAAACAGAAAAAGGCGGCCGGGATTGAGGGTATGCAAATAAAAAAAGCCTGTGAGCATTCCGAAGAACACCCACAGGCAATCGTATGCGCAGATATAAAGTTTTAGACGCGGGTACAAAAGTCGAGCGAAATCCAGCCCGCGCCGCTTTTCAGCCGTCCCCAGCCTGCGGTCGAGCCTTTGCCAGACTTGACTTCCACGATGGTGTAGATGCCGACGGGAATGAACTGCGTCCTGTCGTAATCCGTCCCCGGTCCTTTGCGGATATTAAGGTCGGAAATGCTGACCTTCACAAGGAACGGAACACCAGCCGATGCCGCCGGAGCAGTTGTTTTCGGTGTGTAGATGTTTACACCGTCCACATCGAACACACTATATCCCGGATTGGCGTCCGCGCACTTCTTGGCGTTTTCCAGAATCTTGAACGCACCTTTCTGCGACTTGGAATCCGCCCAGGTCTTACGGACGCGGTACCATGCGATAGGCGTTTCGGACTCCTTCACATCGTACTGCGTGAGGTTCCACCGCTCGATGATGGAGCAGAGGTTCTCCACATAGGTAAGGCTCGTGGCGTAGCCGCCATCCTTGATGATCTGCACGGCTTTCTTGTAGTCCGTGCATCCCTTCAGCCCTTCGTAGCGGAGCTTGTTTCCGTTCTTTGCGCCGAGCAGATAAGCGGAATGGTCGGCGATGGAATCCTCCACGCACGGATATTTGCGGAAGTCCGCCGTGATTGTTTCGTAGCTGCCGTCCGTGTGCTGCTCCTTCGTCTGCTTGGTGTACTTGCTCTGTCCGTCCCATGTCGAACCGCTCCATGTGTTGCCGGAGAGGGAGCATTTCATACCGAACACATTATTTGCGTTCTGCGCCAGTTCGGATTTGCCGTAGCCGGATTCGAGGATAAACTGCGCCATTGAAACCGATGCGAGGATGCCCATTTTCTTCTGATCGGCAGTAAACAATGTCCCCACACTCTTTACAACATCCGCCTCGGAAAGCCCGGAAAAGGCAGAAGCCTGTGTTCCCTGTGTAGTTGTGGGACCATCGGAACCCCCGGTACCACTACCGAGAGCCGCCGTGACCTTCTCTGCAAGATCGCCCATCCTGGCATACATCCAGTTGCCGGGACAGCTTTTGTTTGCGAACCACCGATGAACGGTCAGGATCATCTCGCCGGACTTCGGCTCATAGTTAAGCGTCTTGTCCTTATCGCCGAACCACAGCAGCTTGTCCTTGCCGTTTCGCTGGCAGATGTCCACGCACAGCTTGATAAGCATCTGATAAACGATGTCGCGGAACGCATACGGCTCTGTGGTATCGGACGCGCACTCGATGGTGATTGCCCTCTGGTCGTTCGCGCTTGAGGAAGAACACCAGGAGCGGTTCTTCTCCTCAACATACATCCCGACGCGGCCGTCCTTATCAATGCCGTAATTGCTGGACGCTTTCGTGGAAGTTTTTTCAAACCACTCGCCAAGCCCCTCTGCGGTACACTGTCCCACGACACAGTGGGGAGTGATGCGGTCGATGGAATGCGTCCGCTGCCCGGAATGATTCGGGCTGAGTTTGGTGTAAGCCACCATAGGGCTGTTCGTGTAAGCCATTACTCGTCACCGTCCTTTCCATCGGTTTCGCGGTCATGGAGCTGCTCCAGCACCGCCTTCAGCTTTTCGGGGATTGGAAGTCCCAGGTGCGCAGCGTTCTCCGTAAGGCTCACGCCCTCGTTGGAGATGTAAAAGAAAATGACCGCCGTGCGCAGGACGCTGCCCGTGCCGATGACCTGCACATCGAGGATGTTGGCGATCCCCACGAGCAGGAAAATAAGCACCTTGCGGCAGATGCCCTTGAAGCCCACTTCGCTTGAGAGCTTCTTGTCGGCAACGGCGCACATGACGCCCGTGATGTAGTCAATCGCCACGAAAGCCACAAGCGCGATGAGCAGACCATCACAGCCGCCGAGAAAGTAACCGAGCCATCCTCCGATTGCCGCGATGATCACCTGAATCGTGTTCCAGAACTCTTTCATAAGATTTGTCCTCCTTTGCGTTTTTGGTATGAAAAAAGCGACTGCCCGTAAGCAATCGCCGTTTTCCGAAAGATAGTGTGTCGTATTGTGTTATATTGTCATACCTGTTTCGGCAGCCACTCCCACAGCCGCAAATCCTCCTGCCCAAGGGACCACATACACATCCCCCGGAGCTTCCACCGATAAGCCGCCTCGTTTGCCCAATAGACGAGGGAGTCCACGTCTTGGTAATAGAGGATGGAGAATCCGTCCGCATCGCCGAGGAACAGCCGCGATATCCAGATGTTGATGTCCACGGGTATGACCGTTGCCTGGTAGTCGTTGCCGCAGGAAAGCGAGAGCATATCGTCCGAATGGAAGAAGTCGTAATCCATCGAGATGTCCTCGCTCCTCGTGGATGATTCCTCCACATCAGCCGTCAGCGTGAACACCTGGAACTCGCTGTCCCATGTGCAGTTGCTCCTGCTGATACGGCCGTAGGATTTCTGCGTTCCGTCCGGCATGACCACATCGAACCGCTCATACGGCTCGTATGTCCAGGCGTCCCCCAAACGCATCAGTTCACAGACCGTGCGGTTGTCGGAGCGGTATCCCGCATAACCGCCGGAGAAGCCGCTGACCGTTGCCGTGAACCGCAGCGTATAGGAAGAGCCGGAATAAACGCGCACCCTGTTTCCGCGGATACGCATTTCCACCGTGTACATATTCGGATCGTCACGAAGGTTGGCGTTCGGCGTCCGCAGTATCTCCTGACCGTAGCTGCCGAGGAGCGTGGAGCCATTGTATAACTCCACCGTCTGACTGTCGTAATTGAGACAGCAGAACAGGTTACCGCAGAATACGCCCGCCCGTCCGCTGCCGTTAGCGGGGAACGCCAGCCTTGCCCGGAGGTGGATGTCCGAGAAACCGTCATACTGCCACGCAAGCTGACCCTTGCCGTCAAGCTGTGAGTAAACGCGCTCCGTGGAGTATTCCTCCGACCGCCACACCTCAAAGGAGCCGGACAGGATTTTCCAGTAGTTTGTTTCGAGTACGCCGTAGTCCCGGAAGTCCTCGTACCACACGAGAGCCGAGTCGGGCTTCCTGCGGAGCATTTCAAGCGTGAGACGGAATCCTCTGTCGGGACCGACCATGTTGCCCTCCACATCCTTGAACTGCCTCGGCGAGAAGGAATAAGTCGCGTCTCCCGCGGACGGTGCTTCCGAAAAAGACGAACAGACGCGGAAACCGTAAAACTGTACGCCCTTCACATCGACAGAAATCCTTATCGTGTGCGTTCCCGCCGAAAGGCTCACGCCGCTTGCAAGCGAAGTCCAGAAGGTGCTTCTCCAATACGGCCACCACAGGCGGCGTTCCGTATAATGCGTGGTCGCTCCGTCCAGCGAAACATAGATGCCGTTCTTGTCCCAGAAGGGATAACAGAGCCGCACCGCCACATCGTAGGTTCCCGCCGTGCTGACGGTAAAGCGGTATGTGACCGAGCCTTCGTCTCCGAGCGTGGCGATGCCGTTCTCGATGGACACGATGCCGGATGCGCTGGCGTAGTCACCGCCATCATGGTCGATGATGATATTCTCAAACTCGGTTTTCTGCTGCTTGCTATACGCCGTCAGATAGTGCCTGCCGTTATATGTTCCGCTCATCTGCGGATAGGAATAGCTGTCGGCGTCCCGTCCTTCCATGTAGTCGTACACATGAGGGAGCGCCCACGGCACTTTGTTGTTATCGTCCCAATATCCCACGAACGGGATGAACGGCTGCGGCGGCTCGTCATCCGTGAAGTTATACACGCCCTTCAGCCAGTTCTGCGCGGCGTAGTAGGTCTGCGAGGTGCCGCGATAAGTCTTGCCAATGTTGGACGGCAGGTCATATATCTGCCAGTTCCATCCGTAGGCGGGCATTCCGAGGAACACCTTCTCGGTATCCATGACCTGGGACGCATAGTCGTAGATGCCCTCAAGCCAGGAACGCGGGGAAACAGGTCCCGGCGCGGAGCCTGCCCACGCCATGCCGTAGCTCATGATGGACGCGGTATCGCAGTATCGGTTAAGGTCTGCGTACACGCACCAGTTCTCGCCACCGACCGAACCGTTGACCGAAGTCATACCCGGAAGGCAGATGTTCATCATCTTGGAGGGATCGTAGGCTTTGACCGTATTGTAGATGTTGCGGAACATCGCCGTGGATTCCTCGTGCGTGGAATACCCGTCGCCTTTCTCCAGGTCGATGTCGATGCCGTCACACCACGGATATTTCTGCATGATGCGGACGATCTCCGAGAGGAACATATCCTGCGCGCCGTTCGTATTGTCACGCAAGGCGCGGAAGATGCTGTTCGTTCCGTCATTCGCCACGGTAAGGAGCCAGTTGATGTGCGGATAGCGGTTGATGTAGGTGAGCATACTGCTGATCGACACGCCGCTTTCGTAAATCTCCCCGGTAGCCCTGACCTTGAAGGAGAAAAGACCGATCTGGCTGATGCGGTCACCGTAGTCCCGCAGAGCGTTATACATCCTGGTGTTGCCCATAAAAGTCCACACCATGATTTTCTTTCCCTTTAATGTGTCCATCAGAGCAGTCCACCTCCATCGTCCATTTCCTGCATCGAATATAAAAGCTGCGCAGATTTCCCCTGCGGAAGGGACACGATGTGCTTGGAATCCCACGCCGCGCTGTACTGATAAAATCCGTCCTTCGTTTCCTTCACGCCGTTCCTCGTGCATTGCCGGGTAGACGCCAAAAGAGCCACATCGTCCCCGGCGTTCATAGCGAACGGGAAGGTCGCTTTCTGACCGCCCACTCCCTGGGCAAGCGTGACCGAGCCGCCCTCCATGTCCTGTTTCGGATGGAGGTGGATGTCAAGCCCCGCCGATGTGCCGCCGAGGTTCAAGAGGATCACCGTCTCTTTTGAGCGGACGATGCCGTTGAACCACACGGGAGCGTTCTCCGATTCCTTCAGACAGATTTCCGTGTGCGGAGCGTAGCCCGTCAGAGCGGAGCCTTCCTGCAGTTGAATGTCGGTGAACCATATCCTGCCGGAGCAGTCGGTGATGGTAGGAACCACCGTGACGCTCACGACCCGTTTGTCCTGCTTCTTGTTTACGACCTCCGCAAGACGGATGAATCTGACGTTACCCATCAAGCGTCCACTTTATCTCACAGGGATGTCCTACCCATCCCGTAGCGACCGCTCCCGCCTGGAGGAGTATGTCTGTCACATACAGTTTCCCCGTGCAGTTCGTGATGCAGATTCGGACGGTGATGGACTTGACCCTTGCGCCATAGTTTTCCGGCGCGACCTTCGCCTGTGTTTTTGAGAAAAATACCATAGCCCACCTCCGTCAGTACAAGTCGATGAACCGGCTTTCTGTCGAGCCGTCCTCATATTCGATGATGACCTCGATGCCGACCTGCGAGGAATCCGAGAGCTTCTCCAAATCCTCCGAGCCGATCTGCGCCGAGATCGTATAGCTGTCGCGGTTGGCGGGATACACGGTCTGCGACAGGCATTTCGTCCTGCCCGACACGCCCTCCGCCATGAAGGACGCCGTGCCGGACGCTCCGTTCTCGCCGTCAGCCACAAAGCCGGAACTCGTCCAATAGGCAAGCCCGTTGTCAGCGCGGGAGTTTCGCAGAAGGTTGAACGGCACCATTTCACGGATATCGTCATTGGATACCATGCTCGTGCCTTCCAGCGTGTCGGCGGCGTTGTCCCATTGGCTTGCGGAACTGCCGAGGTTCTTCAGCGTGGTGGAAAGCTCCAGCACCGTGTTCCACGGCTCCTGCAGGTTGTATTCCCGGCGCACGATGCGAGTCGTGACCGAGATGCCCAGCTCCTTGTCCTCCACGCGCACATAGTCCCCAAGTTCCCACGCCTCATGCTCGTAGCCCGTGAGGACGGACAAATCCATAGCGTTCAGCACATAGGAAATGGTGGGCTTGGCATACTGCGCCAGCCGCATCTCCGTGTACTCCTTCATCTGGTACGGATTCGTAAAAGACGAGCAGTCCAGCGTGGAGATGCGTATCTCGTTTGTATAGGTAAAGTCCTCCACATAGGGCTTGCCGCCGTTGATATCGGCGAAGGTCAGCCCGTCCGCGCCCACGGCATAGAGCCTGGTCACAAGGCTGCGGGTATCGACCACCCTCTGTATGGACTTCATGTTCTTTCTGTAGGCAAAGAGCGCGCCGCTGTCCTTGCCGTTGACGGTCAGCAGATGCACCAGCCTGTTCGGGCAGTCGAAAACAAGATCGCCGCCGTGCAGGTCTGCCACGTTTCGGAGGATGGAGAGTGCGTTCTTCTCGCTGCTTGTCCATGTCCTCTTGGTGCGCACATTGACCGTGCCGACAGACCACTCCGTTCCGGCAAGAGCGTAAGCCATCGCCGTTTCCGCATACTCCGCTTCAAAGGTGCGTTCCTCTTTTCGGACGGAGAAGGTAAGGTCGTAGAACTCCGCCTCGGCGTACACCTCCGTGACGGAATTGCCCTCGGTATCCTTGCTGTCCGTGACCGTGCGTACCTTGTAGATATCGTCCACGATCTGTATCTTTTTCTCGCTGTCGATATGGACGCGCTTGCTGTCCCGGAACGGTATCTTGAAGGACAGCGTGTCCTCGCCGTTGATTTCGCCCGTGACGATGATGTCGTAGGCGTTCTCAAGCACAGCCTCCCACGCGCCGTTGGAATCAAGCACCACGGGACGGGAATAACCGATCTTCTCATACGGCGATTTCGGTATGTCGTAGAGCCGGATGTCTATCAGTTTCGGCGTCTTGCTCGTATCGCTTGTCGTAAGCGTCACCCGGAAACGGATGTATTCCTTGTTGGGAGACGCCAGCTTTCCGTCAGCGGGAACTGCCACCCAATCGCTCCATGTGATGAGATCATCGCTTGTGGAAGTCTCCACCAGGGATACAGCGGTCGTGCCGGAGATATACTCGCTCGTCACGGACACGCGCCCTGTGCCGGAGAGACTGCATTCCGCAGCCGCCGTTGTGAGGACGCCCTCGGTCGGATATGCACCACTCGACTTGCGGAGCGTGACCGTCCCAGGCTCGGTGATGCCGTCAACCGCTCCCGTGGTGTCTCCGGCGTTCGCCATGACAGCGGAGCGGAAATAGTCCATGAGATCGTCAGCGGTAAGAGCCGAATCACAGTCCAGGAACCACTCGTCAAAGCCGCCTGCGTACCAGTAGGAATTGTTCAGCATCCCCCAGACAAGGTCAGCCGTGCAGGAGCGGTTCAGTTCTCCCGATATGGTCAGCGCGGAGGATTTCCATACCGTGCCTGCCGCCTTATCGCCGACCACATACCAGGCTTTTTTGGTGTTTGGCTCGATCACCGCCGCGATGAAGTACCACTTGGCGTTCTCCAAAGAAAAGGACGGCGTGACCGAGGTATCCAGTATCAGAGAGCCGGAGGAATTGTAGAGCATGATCCTTGGCTTGCCACGGATGAGCGACAGATAGAATATCGGATTGCCCGTGCCTGCTCTCGTGGAAAGGAGCGGCGTGTATGTGTTACCCACGGAATAGGTGGTCGGACGCATCCAGCCGCCCACGATGATGCGCTCCCCGATATTTTCAAATATCGAGCCGTCATTCGTCACGCGCAGATAGGTCTTTTCGGAGGACGGATTGTTGATGTTCATGCGGAAGTATGTGCCGAAAATGCCGTCCGTCAGAGACGCGGTCGTTCCGCTCCAGTTGTTGATATATGCCTTCCGTCCCTTGCCGGAGGAATCGGCAAGGCAGGTGTCGGCGTCGGGAGCGTCATCATTGAAACGCCACAGGCCGTCCTTCGCAATTTCCGCAAGGAACTCGCCCGTGAAGTCCGTCTCTTTATTGAGTATCGTTTTTAAGGACATCCGCCGTCACCTCCATCTGCTTTTTGCCTGGATATCAAGCCTTGTAAATGTGGCGTTGTTCGCCGCCACAGCGATCGTATTGTTGCCGACTTCAAGAGCCGGGAAATTAAGCTGCGAAAGATACGGCAGACCGTTCCGCAGCACATTGCCGTTCGAGTCCTCCACCCAGGCGGTCATCATGTCCGTATCGACCACCAGCGTTTCCGTGGACGCAAGCGTAGCGTTCACGACCTTAAGCTGTGAACCGTTCGTGGTGATGGTAATGTAATTGCTCACACCGGAGGTGATAACGCCCTTGATGCGGTAAACGGGATGGGACTCGATGTTTCCCTTCGTGCGCCTTACCGTATGATTTCCCGTGGTGGTGATGGAAAATTCCTCGTCCTCCACGGCGTAGGCAAACGGATCGGGACAGAGGAACTTCAAATCAAAGCTGCCCGCCGAGCGGATGAGCAGCCTTTCGCAGTCCACCTTCTCGGAGAGCCTTGCCATGAAGTACCTGTCCGGCACATCGTCAAAGATAAGCTGTTTCAGACCGTCCGCGGGATCGAGCCACAGCGCGATATCGTCCAGCACCGACACGAGAGCCGCAAAGGTTCTCTTCGGAGGGATGCTGCAAGACACATTGATCTCCCTGTAGTCGAAATCCGCACCGAAGTCCGCGATGCCGCTTTTGCCGGGAATGGACGCGGTATAGTTGCGGAGATTTCCGCACACCTGCCAGGAGGTGAGCCGCGCCTTCAGACCCATATCCGCAGATGATGTGTCGTTGTATGTAAAGCCCATTCAGCCCACCTCCTTAAGCCGTTGAAAAGCGTCCCTGCGCACGGGAGCCTGTCTGTATCAAATCGTACAGTTCCTGTGAAATCCTGCGGATATCGTCCTCGCTGCGGACGATCATCTGACCGACCGAAACGAGCGCGCCGTAGGAACTGCCGCCGTTCGTACCCGTTGCCCCGTTCACAGCGGAGCGGACGGTCGCATCGGCGTCAAGGTTGAAGTTGCTCGGCACGGCGGTCTTCATATCGTCCGCCAGCCCGTCCATCACATCCATGATGCCCTTGTTCAAATCCTGCGCGGCGTCAATCGCTACCTTCGCCGAATCATCGATACCGCCGGCAAGACCCTGGGTAAGCATATCGCCGACCCACGCCATCTCCTTGGACGGCGAGGATATTCCGAAGAAGCCCTTGATCTTACTGAGCAGGTTCGAGCAGAAGCCGCTGACCTTGCTCCACAGCCAGGACGCGGCGTCCCCGATGCCGTTCCAGATACCCTTGATAAGGTTCAAGCCGACCCGCGCCATCTGTGACACGCCGCCTGCAAAGCCCTTCACGATGGAGGAAATGATCTGCGGCACGGCTTTCACGATTGCCACAATGATCTGCGGCAGGTTCTGTATGAGAGCCACGAAAAGCTGAACGCCCGCCATGATGATCTTGTCGATGTTCCCGATGAGCGCATTCACGATAGATGTAATGATCTGCGGAATGGCGTTCACAATCGTGGTGATGATGGTCGGCAGGTTCTCTATCAGAGCCACAAGCAGCCGGACGCCCGCGTCAATAAGCTGCGGTATTGCGCCGAGGACGGCGTTCAGGATGCCGTCAATGATCTGCGGTATCGCCGCCACGATTGCCGAAATGATCTCCGGCAGAGCCGTGATGAGCGAAGTCAGAAGCTGAATCCCGGCATCGATGATCTGCGGGATAGCCGCGATGATGAACTCCACAATCGCCGTGATGATGTCCGGCAGAGCCGCCACGAGGACGGGGATCGCGTCAAGGAGTCCCTGCGCCAGCCCCATAATAAGCTGAAGGGCTGCGTCCAGTATCATCGGGAGGTTCTCGATCAAGCCCTGCACGATGGTCACGATTGCCTGCACCGCCGCGGGGATGAGCGTAGGAAGAGCCTCGCCGATACCCTGTACGAGCGTAGCGATAAGCTGCACGGCGGCTTCGATGAGGAGCGGAAGGTTCTCTATGATGGCGTTCACTATCGTCATGACCGCCTCGACCGCCGCCGGGATAAGGCTCGGCAGCAGATTCAGCAGCGTGGTAAGCACCTGGGAGAAAAGTTCCGTGACCGTCTGAAGGAGCGTAGGCAGAAGCTCCGCTATCGCTTCAAGCAGCGCGCCCGTTGCGGTAGGGAGCGCGGACACGATGTTTTCAATGATCGGAGTTACATTCGCAACGACATCCTTGAATGCGTCCACGACATTATTGCAGAGCTGCTCCATATCCGCATCGGCGTTGCCGAATCCCACAACAAGGTTCTGTATCGCCGCCTGCATGGAATTGATGGAGCCGGAAATGGTATGTTCCGCTTCCCGCGCGGTCGTACCCGTGATGTCCATGCTCGTCTGGATCACATGGATGGCTTCGACCACATCCGCATACGAATCGATGTTGTATTCGACCCCGGAGATAGCCTGCGCATCGGCAAGCAGGCGCTCCATTTCCTGTTTGGTGCCGCCGTAGCCGAGTTTGAGGTTGTCGAGCATGGTGTAGTTCTGCTTGGCAAAGCCCTGGTAGGCGTTCTGTATGGACGCCATGTCGGTACCCATCTTGTTGGCGTTGTCCGACATATCCGTGATGGCCATGTCAGCGTATTCCACAGCCTTTTCGGTATCGCCGCCCAGGGACGAGATCAGGCTTGCGGAAAAGCTCGTGACGGTTTCCATGTAGTCGTTTGCGGACATACCCGCCGTTTTGTATGCGTTCGCCGCATACTGCTGGAGCTTCTGCGAGGAATCCTTGAACAGCGTGTCGACACCGCCGACAAGCTGCTCATAATCCGCATAGGCAGAAATGACTTCCTTGCCGAGTTTTATCGCGGCTGCTCCAGCGGCCACCACGACCGCGCCCATCGCCGCGCCGACAGACTTCAGCACGGTTCCAAGCCCCTTGAATTTGCTCTCGGACTTTTCGGCGGCGTCCCCGGCGTCATCGATCTCATCGCCCATATCGTCCGCGCTGTCGGTCACATCGTCCATTTCGCGGTCCATGTCCTCAAGCGCGTCCTCGGCTCTTCCGTAGTTGGAATTTGCCTCTTCCAGAGCGGCGTTATTGTCGCTAAGTTCCCGCTCCATATCGTTGAGCGCGGCTTCCGCGTTGTTCAGTTGAATCTGCCAGCTCTGTGTCCTGCGGTCTGTCTCCCCAAAGGAATCTGACGCATTCTGGAGAGCGGAACGCAGCGTCTCGATTTTCTGTCTCTGTGCTTCGATTTCCTTGTTCAGCACATTGTTCCGCGCGGAAAGAGCCTGCACGGATTTGTCGTTCTTATCAAACTGCGAGGATACCAGCTTCATTTCCGAGCCGAGTACCTTGAACGACTGGTTGATATCGGCGAGAGCCTTCTTAAATTCCTTCTCGCCCTCCACGCCGATCTTCAGACCGAAATTGTCAGCCATGCGTCTTTACCTCCTTCCCGTCAGATTCCGTATGGGATAACATCGTCTATCGTGAGATTCTGTTTCGGCTTTGAGATGCCGTTATACTGCTTATGGCATTCCCACAAATCCATAAACAGACCGAACGGCATCAGCCAGAACTCATCCTGCGTAAGATGAAGCTGACTGATGCCGTAATATAAAAGCCGGGTAAATAACTCCTCGTCACTTACCCGACTTATGCGTTTTTTGAGTCCGGCTCACTTTCCACGTTCCGCTTTGTACCTCTGTACATAGCTTCCATGATGGCGTCCTTGTAGTCCGTCAGTTCCATCGGCGAGGTGAGAAGCTCAACCTCCTCCGCGGTCAGTTCCGGCTTTTTCTCATCCGGATGTTTGAGGTTGTGGACAAGGATAGTCTGGTTGCAGAGCAGTGTGATGAGCCACACGATCTCATCGAGAGCCATCTCGAAATTCTCCGACTTCATCAGCTTATCGCCCAGGTTTTCCAAGCCGCCGTAGCGTCCCGCGATTTCCTTCGTTGCCTTGGTGGTGAGGAGCATCTCGTATTCCTGACCGCCGATTACTACGATTGCGCTTCTTTCATCCATGATGCGTTACCTCCTTAACCCTGACCTTCATAGGAAGGCTCGTAAACGCTCGTGTACCAGCCGGAGATCGTCTCGGCGGTCACGCCCGTATCGTCCTCGGACACCTCCGCTTTCCACGGATGCTTGCCGAGAGCGTCCACCTTGTTCCTGCGGTAAACCGTACCCTCGATGGTAGGCGTGGAGAACTCGATGCTCTCGCCCTTGGTGGTAAGGTTCGTGGCGGGAATGCCGAAGATCACGCGGTAGAGCCAGAAATAGCGGTACTTGCCGTTCGCCTTTTTCGCGCGGAAACCGATAGCCACGGGATCGCCGCCGTCCTCCGATGCGGAAACAAGTACGCCGTTCTCATCAACGACAGCCCCGGTAAGGTCAGCAGCCACAGAAAGGCCGATGTTATCCACGCCGAGGGAGAGCGTCCCGCTCTGGAACTCCTTCACGACCTCCGCAGCGCCATCGTCCGCATAGAGCGTAGCCTCCGCAAGTTCCACGGACAGTTCCGCGGTCATCGCCTTGGCGAGAGATGTCGGAGTACCGTAGGTCTCGTTGCCGTTTGCGTCCTCCGTGATCTTGGAATAGAAAAGTTTATCAAGACCGATTGTTGCCATAATGTTCAATCCTCCGTTTCATAAAGTTTCGCCACGTCAATGGCGTAGTGGTGGAAGCCGGTATCGTCCTCGTGTCCGATGTACCGTCTGTCCGTGACAGTAAAATCAGCGGCAAGGAGCGCATTGCAAAGCTGCTTCTTCCGCTGCATATAATTTCCCTTGGAGAACAGGGAGAGCCGCGCCTCCTGCATCTCGTATCCGGGAGCATCGTCCGCATGAATCTCGTAAGTGTCCGCAAGCGGAGTCACCACGACATATTCATCCGGCGGCTCATCGGAAAACACGCCCATCTCCACGGAAAGACCGCAGCCCGTGACCGCAGCCTTGATCTCAGATAACAGGTTCATATGCCGTTTACCTCCGATTCCAGTTTTGCCTTCATCGCTTCGATGCAGGCGCTTTTCGATGCGGACTTCGCGGGCTTCAGGAACGGCTTTGCAGGCTGTCCGCTTTTGCCGTATTCGAGGATGGTCGCTATCTTGGCATTGCTATCGCCGTCAGACCTCGGCTCGGCAAAGCCGACCTTCACATTGAAATCGCCGTTTTTGTCCTGCTTGGCGGGCGAAGTTCCGAGAGCGGACAAAAGCTGACCCGTGGAGCGTGACGGCTCCTTGGTGCCTTTGCCGATAACGGATGAGAGGTTGGAGCGCACCTTGCCCTCTACGACCTCCGCGCCAGCCTCCAGCACCTTCGGCAGAATCTCATCCGTCTTGTCCGCAAGCCTGGAAACCTTCATAAGGAACTCCTCCGGCATTTTGAATGTCGCTTTAGCCACTCTTTTTCACCTCCGTCCCCAGCACCTCAAGGTACATACCTTTTCCGCGCACATCCTCAACGGAAGTGATTTCGAAGGTATGCCCGTCGCAGAGTATCTTCATTTCCGTGGTGACCGTAACGCTGGGTATCACGCGGAATCGGAAAAGGTCGGTGGCGGTCGAGTATGTGGCCATGTTCGCCCATTTCTCGCTGCCGTGCCGGCCTTCCCGGTAGGCGCGCACCTCCGCAACGGTCACATCCGTTTCCGTCTTAAAGCCCTCATCGTCCTGCGTGAACTGCTTCTCCACGATGGAGATAAAGGTATTCATACTCCCGAAACTCATAGTCACACCTTCCAATCCCGGTCGAGCCGAAGGAGGAGGTTGACCGTGTTCCATACCTGCTGCGCCGCACCCACATGGTCGAAAAAAAATCCGCCCGTGGAGCCGTCCCGCGACTCATAGAAGTGGCTTGCCAGCATAATGACAGCCTGCTCCGTGGTCGCGGGCATGGCGTTCTCCGAGTAGTAGCCCTCCGCAATGTGCTGATAGCTCTCCGCATAGGAAACGGCGGCAGTGATGTACTGCGTGAGCAGTTCATCGTCCGCGGAATGTTCCAGTATCAGATTCGCTTTGACTTTCTCAAGCAGGGTATCCATCACCGCCGCCTCCTTTCCTTATCACGAATTGCCGGTCTTCATCTTGAGGAGCTGGATGCCCTCCGGCAGGATGACCTTGCCGTCCACGCGCTCCGTAGCCACATAGCCGATCTGGCCGTTGGTAGCGTACAGTTCGTTGAGTCTCTGCACGGTACGGCCTGCGCGGTCACCGATCCAGTAGTTCTTGAAATCGCCGAACGCCACGGTAAGCGCACCCGCCGCCATAGTCGGAACATAAGGCGAGGTGTAAAGGTCGTAGCCGAGCAGTCTGTCGGGCTGACCCGCCTGGAGCGAAGGCTGCCACAGGTAAGCGCCGTTCTGATCCTTCAGCTTGCGGATGGCGGAGATGGTCGCATCGTTCATGAGGAACTTTGCGTTCCTGCGGTACGGGGACTTCAGCGCATAGACAAGGCTGATAAGCTCGTCCGCAGTGATGGCGTTGTTGGCCGCCGCCGTAACGCCGACCGTGCCGCCGTTGGCAGTGAAGATGCCCGTAGGCTGGTTGGTGCCGGTACCCACGCAGAACGCCTCCTCCTCGGCGATGCCGAAGGCTCTGGCAAATTCCTTCATGAGGTAGTCCTCGATGTCGAAAGCCGCATCCTGCAGAAGTTCCACGCTCACACGGCAAAGGTCGGTCAGCTTGAAAGCGTCGATCTGCTTCTGACCGAAGGTGGGATTGCTCTCGGTGTACGCGGCGTTCTCCGCAGTCCACTGTGCGGTAGAGTGTCCCGTGGCAACGGGAATCTTGCGCTCATGCTGCGTGGTGATGACCTTGGCAAGGGAACGGATCACGTTCTCCTCCTCAAGAGCGGTCACGATGTCGCGCTCGAAATCCTCCGGCACGAGGTAGCCGCCGTCAGCATCCACGCCCTCGGACAGCACGTTGTGAACGAGAATCTTGCCGCGAAGGTGGCGGTCGAAGTCCTCCTTGTAGGCATCGGACGCGCGGCCTGCCTTGTCGGGCTTGATGGACGCAGCCCTTTCGGGAGCCTCGGTGATCGGCTGGTTTACGGGCTTGCTCAGTTCCGCTTCGATGGCGTCCCTGCGCTCCATGCGCTTGATCTCGTTGGTGAGGCTGTCCAGGTCATGCTCCATCTTGGAGTAGGTGGCGTCATCCTCTGCGGAAAGGACGCCCATGTCGTTCCTGTGGGTATCGAGGAATCCCTCCATCGTGTTCCACAGCTTGGCTCTCTTGTTTCTCATCTCTGTAATAGTCATGGTAAAAATCCTCCTTGCTTAAAGCAGTTTTTTGTAAAGAGACGCCCTCAGTTCATCGACCGGGCGTCCTTCGGGTTTCTTCTCCGGCTTGACCTTCGCCTTGCCGGAAATCTTGCCTACGAGGGAGCGTTCCACCGCTGACGCGGAGAACTCGTAGCCCTCGGCTGCCGCTGCGGATTCGCACTTTTCATCCGTTAAGATGCCGTCCGCAAATCCAAGTTCGATGGCTTTCTTGGCGTTCATCCAGGTGGTATCGTCCATCATGTGCGAGAGCTGCGTATGCGTAAGCCCCGTCTTGATCTCGTAAGCGTTGATGATGCTTTCCTTGACTTCGGAGAGCATATCGATTGCCTTTTCCATGTCCGCATGATCGCCGAACGCCATCGTTGCCGGGTTATGGATCATCATCAGAGCGGTAGGAGCCATCAGCACCTTCGTACCCGCCATAGCGACCACCGATGCCGCAGACGCTGCGATGCCGTCCACCTTTACGGTCACATCGCCCTTGTAGTCCATCAGCATGGTGTAAATCTGACTGGCTGCGATGCAGTCCACGCCGGGCGAGTTGATCCAGATGGTGATGGGACCGCTGCCCGCGAAAAGCTCCTCCTTGAACATTGCCGGAGTGATATCATCATCAAACCAGCTTTCCTCGGCTATTGTGCCGTACAGTTCAAGAACTCGCTCTGCGGACGGTTCTTCGTCCGTCTGATTTTTCCAATTCCAGAACTTCCTGTTCTTCATCGGATTCGTCCTCCTTTCCGTTGTTGTCTGTATCTGCAAAAGCGCCCGCCTGTGAAAGCGGGAGCATATTGCCGTTAATGAGATAGAGGTCGCCGCCGTCCTCCGCAGGAATGCGGTCGAGGTTTTCCAGTTCACGGATGTCGTTGGCGCTCATCCATCCGTTCTGTCTTGCCGTGGCGTATCCGTTCATGCGGCTTGCGTAATCGCCACGGAGCAGTCCTTCCACATTGAATTTCACGAAGTAGCTCTTTTTCTCTGTGGGCGAGAGGAGTGTCCTCTGTATTGACTGCTCCCATCTGACCACCCACGGATCGAGCGTGTATTTGACAAATTCAAGCGACTGCTGCTCGATATTGGAAAAACTGGATTTCTCAAGGTCGCCGACCATGTGAGGCGGCACCCGGAATATCCTCGCTATCTCATTGATCTGAAATTTCCTGGTCTCCAGGAACTGCGCCTGCTCCGGCGAGATGGAAATGGGCGAGTATTTCATGCCTTCCTCCAACACAGCCACTTTGCCGGAATTGGAACTGCCTCCGAACTGGCTCATCCATGCATCCCTGACCTTCGCCGGGTCCTTGATGGTTCCCGGATGCTCCAGGACGCCGGAGGGAGCAGCACCGTTTGCAAAGAACTTGCTGCCGTATTCCTCGGTCGCAATCGCAAGCCCTATGGCGTTCTTTGCCATCGCAATCGGCGAGTAGCCCACAAGCCCGTCAAAGCCCAGCCCCGGAATATGCAGCACATCGGACGGCATCAGAATGACCGTATCGCCTTTGGCAAGATGCGCTTCATCCGAGGAGCGCGTGTATTGGTAGTAGAGCTGCCCGTTGGTGTCGCGGTTGACGCTCATCTTGTTTGCCATGAGCGGGTACAGTCCGATGATCTCGCCCTTGCCGTTACGGATGATCTGCGCATAGGCATTGCCGTATAACAAAAGATGAGTCATCAGCGTTTCTCGGAACACGAATGAACTCATCTCAGGATTCGGCTCGTCATGGAGCAGAAGGTATAACGGATGGTCGATGGCTTTTTCCTTGCCGCCGTCCTCCTTGTAGCGGTACATATGGAGAGGCAGTCCCGCGATAGCCTCCGACAGGATACGCACACAGGCATATACCGCCGTCATCTGCATGGCAGAGCGTTCGTTTACGATCTTGCCCGCGGACGAGCCGCCCATGTAAAAGGCGTAGCTGCTGCCGGGAGTCCTGTTTTCAGGCTTATCCCTCGACCGAAACAGTCCGCTGAATATTCCCATAAAGATCACCGTCCTTTCAGATAAACAAAAGACCGCGGGTGTCGTAAACACTCTCGGCCGTGTCATTGCCGCAGCGGATAGCCCGGTCAAGAGCCATCACGGTCGCCACGGCACCGTCTATTTTCTCCGTTGACTTTTCCTTGTCGGGCTTGATGTTCCCGGCAGGATCAGTCCGCACATATATGTTGTCCATCATCCAGCGCAGGACGGGATGCCCGCCGTGCGCGATGCGTTCCTCCAAGGTCAGCTTCATCAGTTCCTTGGTCGGAGGGGACATATCCTTGAAGCCCTGTCCGAACGGCACGACCGTAAAGCCCATGCCCTCAAGGTTCTGTACCATCTGAACCGCTCCCCAGCGGTCGAAGGCAATCTCCCTGATGTTGTAGCGTTCACCCAGCCGCTCGATGAATTTCTCGATGTAGCCGTAGTGAACGACATTGCCCTCCGTGGTTTGGAGGTATCCCTGCCGTTCCCACACGTTATACGGAACATGGTCGCGGGCTACCCGCAGTTCCATGTTTTCTTCCGGTATCCAGAAGAACGGGAGGATGATGTATTTGTCCTCCTCGTCAAGAGGCGGGAACACGAGAACGAACGCCGTGATGTCCGTGGTGGAGGACAGGTCGAGACCGCCGTAGCAGACGCGGCCTTCCAGTTCATCCTCGACAACGGCGAAGGAGCAGGCGTCCCATTTCTCCATCGGCATCCATCTGACAGCCTGTTTTACCCATTGGTTGAGCCTTAGCTGACGGAAGGAGTTCTCCTCGGCTGGATTCTGCCTTGCCGACTCGCACGCCGCCTTGACCTTGTCGATGCCGACTGTGATGCCCAGGGACGGGTTCGCTTTCTTCCACACCTTCGGATCAGTCCAGTCGTCTGATTCATCCGCGCCGTATATGACGGGATAGAAGGTGGGATCGATCTTCCTGCCTTCGAGGATGTCTTTTGCTTTCTGATGCGTCTCGTAGCAGATGGAGTGAGTATCCGTACCCGCCGTGGTGATCAGGAAGTAAAGCGGCTGCATCCTCGCGTCGCCGGAGCCCTTCGTCATGACATCAAACAACTTTCGGTTGGGCTGGGTATGAAGTTCATCGAACACCACGCCGTGGATGTTGAAGCCGTGCTTGGAGTAGGCTTCAGCCGAAAGTACCTGATAGAAGCTGTTGGTCGGCTGGAACACGATGCGCTTGGTGGCGGTCAGTATCTTGACTCGCTTGGCAAGCGCGGGACACATCCGCACCATATCCGCAGCCACATCAAAAACGATGGCGGCCTGCTGTCTGTCGGCGGCGCATCCGTACACTTCGGCGCGTTCCTCGCCGTCACCGCAGCAAAGGAGCAGGGCGACAGCGGCAGCGAGTTCCGACTTGCCCATTTTCTTCGGTATCTCGATATACGCCGTGTTGAACTGCCGATAGCCGTTCGGTTTCATAATGCCGAAGATGTCCCGTATGATCTGCTCCTGCCAGTCGATCAGTTCAAAGGGCTTACCCGCCCATGTGCCTTTGGTGTGGCAGAGGCATTCGATGAAGGATACGGCATAATCGGCTTTGTCCTTGTCATAAACGGAGTCCTTCGCCTTGAACTTCGTCGGCTTGTATTTCTTCAGATGTCGCAAGACGTCACCTCCTCGTGGCATAAAAAACAGCCGCATCGCTGCGACCGTCAAAACTATCTGTACGAGAGACAGAGCCTTTCGGCTCGTCCCTTTTGTTATTTGCTTTCTGTGTTTACTGCTGCATCGCCCAGGCTATGGCGTGTCCGTCATCCTCGAACTCGACCTCGCTTGCCGCCCGCAGCCCGATGGTTCCTTCGCAGGTATGGTCATCGTCAAGGAACTCGTAAGTTGCTCCGAAGTAGCAGGGCTTGTTCTGCCCGTTGTAGAAGTATCCCGCGATGACCACCTTGTCTCCGAAAGTCAGCAGCTTGCTCCATCTGCATTCCAAATCCTCCGGTGTGGTGGGGTTCGGCAGTCTGTAGGTTCTCATTGCATCGTTGATCGTCATGGTCTTTGTCCTCCGTTTTCGGTGTTTTCCCTTTCGGTATGTACATATATGCTGAATGCAAGCGACGCAGGCGAGATCGATATCGTGATCACAGCGTCCATGACAAGGCTTGCGCGCGGCATGGCCGATCTCGCCAAGATTATCGAGCGTCTCTCACGCTCGGGTACGAAGTTGATTTTACTGAAAGAGGGCGTCAACACAGACGAAGCGCCGTTTACCGCCCTTTTTGCGGGCATATCTGAAAGGCGGGTGTGAGAAATGGACGATGTATCCAAGCGCACCGTGACCATTATCCCCGCCAAGCAATCCGCACAAGCGCCGGAAAGCAAAAGACACGGGCCTCTGCGTGTGGCGGCATATTGCCGCGTCAGCACAGACGATGAAGAACAGGTCACGAGCTACAAAAACCAAATCGCCCATTACACAGATAAGATCAGCAGCAATCCCGACTGGACGCTGGCAGGCATTTTCGCTGATGAGGGCATAACCGGTACCAGCACCAAGAAGCGTACCGAGTTCAACAAGCTCATCGCCCTGTGCAAGCGCGGCAAGGTGGATATCGTCCTGACCAAATCGACATCCCGCTTCGCCCGCAATACGCTGGACTGTCTGAAATACACCCGTATGCTCAAGGACCTCGGCGTGGCCGTGATTTTCGAGAAGGAAAATATCAATACGGCCACCATGAACAGCGAACTGATACTCAGCTTCTACGGCAGCTTCGCGCAGGCTGAAAGCGAGTCCCTCAGCAAAAACGTATCGCTTGGCAACCGTTACGGATTCAAACAGGGTCGTGTACGCATGAATTACAAATACCTGTTGGGCTACCGCAAAGGCGCGGACGGGCAGCCCGAGATCGTCCCCGAGGAAGCGGTCACTATACGCAGGATATTCCACAGCTTCCTTGCCGGCTACAGCATAGGACGCATAAAGGCAGAGCTGGAGCAGGACGGCATACAATCAGCCATGCAAAAGGGCCAATGGTCGCGCTCGGTGATCGATGGCATCCTGCGCAACGAGAAATACATCGGCGACGCGCTGCTGCAAAAGACCTACGTCACCGACTGTATCAGCAAAAAAGTAAAGAAGAACAACGGCGAACTGCCTCAATACTATGTGAAGGATAACCATCCCGCTATCATAGAGCGTACCATTTTCAATCAGGTGCAGGAGGAGCTCGCCCGGCGAAACAGCAAGCCGAAAGTCTCACAGAAAGCCTCTAAGACCAACCGCGGCAAGTTTTCCAGCCAATATGCCTTGACGGAGCTTCTCTACTGCGGCGAATGCGGTACGCCTTACCGCCGCTGCACATGGGCTCGGAACGGCGAGAAGAAAATCGTGTGGCGCTGCATCAACCGCTTGGAGAACGGTAAAACGCAGTGTAAGAACTCGCCTACCATCCCGGAGGGTGAACTGCACGACGCCATCCTCCGCAGCCTTCGCCTGCTGGCCGCACAGCAGGATGAGATACAGGAGGGGCTGCAAGAGGCGCTTCGCGCGGCGGTATCCGCACACGATGTCGACTCTCCGGAGGTCATCGACAACATGATAGCCAAACAGGGTAAGCGGCGGTCAGAGCTTATAGAAAAGATGGTCAAGGAAGGCGAGGACGAGAGTCATTACCTCGCTGAACTGACCATGATTGCAAACGCCATCAGCATGCTCCGTCTGCGCAAGGCTGAGATTGAGCAGGATACGTTGAAACACGAAAACACGGAAGCGCGACTGGCGGCAATGCGGGAGCGGCTGAACAGCGCCGAACTCAACCTCGGCGCCTACGACGATATGCTGGTCAAGCAGACGGTGGAAAGCATGAAAGTGCTATCACGGGACAAGCTGCTTATACGGTTCAAGAGTGGAATCGAGATGACGATGAACCTGCAAGGGTAAACTACCATGTGCTTGTATAAAGATCGGCGTGGTTCAGCTCCCAAAATATACTTAAATCGCAGTACGATAAAAACGGTGGGCAATACTACATCCCATTTGATATGCTCCCAGACTCATACAAGGATGTTCGTGTGGATCCTTGGTTATCAGAACAGCAACGAAAGCAAAACCTAAAGAGACTCTTCTTTGCGAGTAGAATAATCGATAGGGATGTTGAGTAACTGTGTTGCTTGATTGCGAGGAATCAATCTGAATAGTATGGTTTGTAGACACCTATTTGTTTGGTTTTTTCGCATGCATCTATATTGACCGACAATGCCAAACAAACCACCCTTTGGGTGGTTTTTTGTTTGAAATTGCAAAGGAAGGGAGTCGGAGCCGCGGCCCGGCATATGCGGGTGGAAATGGCAAAGCATCCTTTGCTTTGAGGCTTGTCCGGAAGCATCCCTCATTTTATAATGAAAAACATGTATTGATGATTCCAGGTTGCAGGAAAGGAAGCTTATGAACCAACTGCCCCCGCTTCGCGTCATCGCGCGCATCCGAAGCGATTTTACCACGAAGTTTGGCATCCCGCGCCAAAGCGGCCTCGTACCGGAACAAAAGTCCGTGATTGTGTTTGAGCCCGAATACCGGGATGCAAATGCGTTGCGCGGCCTTGCTGAATTCTCGCATATTTGGCTGATATGGGGGTTCTCAGAGGTGCACCGGGCAGGGTGGTCCCCCATGGTAAAGCCGCCGCGGCTCGGCGGAAATAAACGCATGGGCGTATTTGCCACGCGTTCTCCGTTTCGCCCCAACCCCATCGGCCTCTCCTCCGTGCGCCTGCTGGGTTTGCAAACACGCCCGGGCCTTGGCACAGTGCTTCATGTTTCCGGCGCCGATCTGATGGACGGAACACCCATTTATGATATCAAACCGTATCTTTCCTTTACCGATAGCCATCCGGATGCGGCGGACGGTTTCGCAGAAACGCGTTACGGCTATGCGCTTGAGGTGGAGTTTCCCGAGGAATGGCTCAGCATGATCCCGGAAGAAAAACGTGCGGCGCTCGTAGCGTCCCTGCGGCAGGATCCACGCCCGGCGTACCAAAATGACCCGGAGGCGCGCTACGGCTTTGAATATGCGGGCTTTGATGTGCGTTTCCGCGTGGCAGACGGGCGCCTCACCGTGTGCGAGGTCGTGCGGCTCTAAGGGTTCAAAAGCCATACGGCAAGGTTGAGATATCCCGCGAACGTGAGCCACAGCAGATAGGGGACCTGCAGCCATGCGGCGGTGCGGTTTACCTTGCGGAAAGCGAGGATCATCCACAGTACGAGCGCCCAAAGGATCACGAGCCAGAAAAAGGCTGGTAAAAACGCCTGCTGCCGGAAGAACAGCAACGGCCAGACGAAGTTGAAAAAGAGCTGGAGCGCATATGGCAGGAGCGTTTGTTTGCGGGCGGGCTGCGGCACAGGTGCGCTGCAAACAAGATAGGAGGATATGCCCATCAGAAGGTACAGCACCGTCCAGACGATTGGAAACAGCGCAGGCGGCGGGGAAAGCTTTGGCTGTCGTACGGTTTCCATGTAAGCTTCCATGCTGCCCATGGTAATCAGCGCGGCAAGGCCACCCACCACGAGCGGGATGGCAAGGCAGGAGAGCAGTCGTATCCAGTGGATCCGTTTCATATGGGCAACAGCCTTTCGTTTCGGACTTGCCTTTATTATACGCGCGGAAGTGTTGCGTTATACTGTATTCTTGCTTTGTGGGGCAACTCCGGTGCATACGGGTCATGCAAAGGTCAGCGTCTTCAGCCATGCTTCGCAGTCAGCTTCAGATTGTGTGAGGTGCATTACCCCTTCCATCTCCCAATCTTCATATGCATTCGGGAAATACAGACTAAGAAGCACATCCTTCCCGAGCTCTGCATCATAGAGCTGAACCAAATAGACAGTGCCAACCGTAGTGATTGCCCGATTGCACTCCTGCCGGTACGTTCCAATGAGGAGATACGCTTTTCCCTCGTAGCGCACGTTCATGTGCGCGAGCGCCTTCACGGGTGTTTCCCGCCCGAAAAACAAGGTAGGGTCAAGCGCCTCATAATCATAAAAGTGTCTATCACCCTTGAGCCAGCAGAGTGTATCGCCGGATTGTGCGTTTACGATTGGGGCGAGAGGGGTTGCGGCGGCGCCATCTGCGGGGATAAAACGTTCCACAGTGAGCAGAGAACGGCCGAGTTTTCCACTGCGGGCATATTGCGCAGGCTGCCCTTCCAGCGGCGCTGTCCCGTTGCTGTTGAGACACGCGCCATACCAAGGCAGCTCTATGAATGAGCTGTGCGCCGCAAACGGCTCCTCCACACGCTCTGCATCCTGCCAATCATTAAACCCGGCCGCATCGCGTTCCGCAAGGCGCGCTTCGTACAGCGCATCGATTACCGCCGTGCCATAATAATCCGTTGTGCCGACCATCGGCATCATTTCCGAAAAGGTGCTGCAAAACGAATGATATTCCTTCCAATCCGGAAAATCGCAGGATATTACCGCATAAGTACCCGCCCCGGTTTTCGTGAGCAGAAGCTCTGCGGGCGTGGTGAAGGCCGTTGTGCGGCAATAGCCGGACACGCGGCATGCGGGATTTTCTGCGGGCATAGCCGACGGATCGACCTTCGGGCTTTCAAGCGCCGTGAAACGGCCGACATCCGACGCAATACGGTAGCCCTCCACTTTAAAGAGCATGCGCTTATAGCTGACCCACTGCATGAGCAGCGCCGCTTGGTGTGCATACACACCCGGGTAAGCCATCGTGCCGCCAAGGCAGAATTCGTGCGCCGCATCCCAGCCGAAGTCGCTGTCAAGAGCGAGCATCTTTTCAAAATACCGCTGCAAAAACGCTTCGGACACGGCGACCGGGTCGGTGAAATCAGGCGCAAATTCCATCGCATTAGCCTGCGTGGCCGGGGCTTCCGTCTCCTGCTGCTGCGCATCCGGGGCAGGGCTGGAAGCGGTGTTTTCCGTCCATTGTGCGGCCATGCGCGCGGAAACCTCTGCGCTCGGTTCGGCAAGCGTGCCGCCCTGTGGGGAGAGCCGGAGCAGGCAGACGCCGGCATACAGGGATTGCACGATACCGCTTTCGTCCTTATGGTTCGTCCGCAGCGTAAGCAACAATTCCGCAGGCGCGCCGGGCTGCGCAAGGCGATCAAACAGCTCTGCAGACAGCGGTGCTTCGGTTCGCACAAAATATGCCGTCATTTTGCCGATGTCATAATCCTGTGGGTAGTGCTTGGCGTTTTCATGGGGGATAACGTCCGAGCCTGCGAGCACAATAAACGTGGAGGAAGCATCCTTCGGGTCGGTATAGGTCATGTATTCGATGCCTTCGAGCGTGCCCTCATCCTCGTCGAGGTCAAGCAGAAAGCCCGTATTATAATAAATATCGTTGAATTCGTCCGCATAGTCCGGGAGGCCAAGCGTTTCGCAGAGATGATTCCCGAGTGCAGATCCATAGGTTATGGGTGTACGGAGCTTGCGACTCGTGAGGGTGCAACCATGCAGTTCTTGTTCTTCTACTGCGTTTGTGCAGGAAATGAACGCTGCCAGGAATGCAAACACAAGTACCGCAACTGTTGCAAGGCGCACGGCCTTTGGTTGCCTGCCGATAAAGCGGATGCGCTCCGTCAGTGCATGCTTATCGCCGATCATGGCGGTAGAAAGAGTCAGAAGCGTTTCAAAACGGTGTTTCATAGCGGAACCTCCTTTGGCTGAAATTACGTTTGCAGTAACGGCGGACGGCGGTGGGCTGCGGCAACCGGGCCTTACGGCGTGCGGCGCGGTGCATGCACCCCGGAACCGGGGTGCAGAACCGCAAGCAACGCCATGCCATAGGCTTCACGCTCCCTTTGCGAAAAGCCGCGCAGGGCGCGAGCATCACAGGCGAGTTCGCAATCATTTCGGCTGCGAAACGCTGCAACCCACACGAGCGGGTTAAACCAATGTACGGCACAGCAGAGATTGCGCAGAAGCGCCCACCATTGATCGCCTGCGGCGTAGTGCGCAAACTCGTGCCGGAGCACATGGGCAAGCACGCCGGGCTTTTGCAGCGCCGTGTCATTTATGAGAATTGCGGGGCGGATGAGGCCGCTAAGACAGGGAGATGGAAGCCCGCCAACGAGATACACGGGCAAACTGCATGTGCAGTCCACTCGCGTGCGGGCATGATGCACCCCACCATAAAAGCGGAGGTTGACAAAAACCATATAGCTGAAAACTGCCGCTGTGCCGCCGAGCCAAATCCAGAACAATATGCCGGTGAACTCTGGCAGGGAGGAATGAACGCTTTGCGCAGGATGCGTCGAAGGCATGGGTACGGATGCGGGTGCAGACAGAATGGCCGGGGCGCTTTCAGCGGGAAAGGCAGAAGGTACGGACACATACGGAGTGATGTTCGGGAAGGCGGTAAGCTGCGGGGCCGGCAGGGCCGGCTCAAGCGGCTTCTGAAACAGGTTCATCAGCGAAAATATGCTTGAAAATGAGAAGGGGACGAGCAGCCGCAACACGGGCAGAAGCCAAAGCGCATAGCGCAGCTGCGGTGAAATGCGCCGCCCGGCAAACCGTCCGAGCAGCAACAGGAACAGGATGAGGATGCCGCCCTGTAAGCTCATTGAGATTAGGTGCATAAAGGCGTCAGGCATTGTTGTTCCCCTCTGGGGAGAGCAGCGTTGCGAGCAGGGAAAGCTCCTCCTTGGAAAGGCCGCGGGCCCGTGCGGCGGATTGTACCATCAAAAGCACATTTCCATTATAAACGCGCTCGAGCACGTCTTCCGTTTCGGCTTCAATGGCTTCTTCCCGGTTCAGCAGCGCATGGTAGCGCCGTGCGGGGGGTGACTCCTCCACACGGATAGCCCCTTTCTTTTCCATGCGTTTCAAAAAGGAAATCACTGCATGCTTTGTCCAACCATAGACCGGACCTGCAACGCTGCATATATGCCGGAGCGTGCAGGGCCCTGTTTCCCAAATGATTTGCATCAATCGCCATTCAGCGCCCGAAAGCGCAACTCGTTCCTGCATCGCAAAGCCCCCACTGTTAATCAATTGATTACCAATAGGATACCAGCGGGCAGAACAGATGTCAATACATTCCGGTAGGCAAACGATTAACAAATTGTAAAAAGAGGAAATAAGCAAGGACACCCATGGGAGTTCCTGTGTTTATTTGCAAAGCGCAGGCGTCCAACCGCGAAAAACAACCGCCCGTCAACCGTTTTGCGGAAGAAGGCGGGAAATATGGCATCCGGCGGAAGACGAAATGCGTTGCGCCGCATCCGGCGCGGTGCTATAATAAAACAAATGCAGAAGAAGGAGTTTTCAAACGCATTGTTATGAATATTTGGCATGACATTTCCCCCAAACGCATCAAGCCGGAGGATTTTTTCGCCGTTGTTGAGATCAGCAAGGGCAGCAAGACCAAGTATGAGCTGGATAAGGAAACCGGTATTCTGCGGTTGGACCGCGTGCTGTATACCTCCACGCATTACCCGGCGAATTATGGCTTCATCCCGCGTACCTATGCTGCCGACAAGGATCCGCTTGATGTGTTGGTGCTCTGCTCCGAGCCCATTCAGCCGATGGCGCTGATTCAGTGCTACCCCATTGGCATGATTACCATGATGGATAACGGCTATGCCGATGACAAGATTATTGCGATTCCGTTTGAGGATCCGACCTATAACAGCTACCATGACATCTCCGAAATTCCGCGCCATGTATTTGAGGAAATGTCACACTTTTTCTCGGTCTATAAATCGCTTGAACGCAAGGAGACCGCGATTGACGAGATTCAGGACCGCGCTGCCGCGGTGAAAGTCATTGAAGAGGCAATCGAAACATATATCCAGCTTTACTGCCGCTGAACGCGCAGCGTGCGAATTTGCAGAGAAACAAAAAGAAGGGCTTTAAGCCCTTCTTTTTTGCCGCGTTACTTTGCCTTGTAGCTTCCGCAGAGGCTTTCGTCGCATGCTTCGCCGGTATGGCAGCCGCACTGCGGCTCAACTTCGATGCGGGAAAGCTCACAATCCATGCCACGCGCATTGTAGCGGCAGCTTGTTACGCGGCAGCCAATGGTCTGGCATCCAGCCTTGGTTTCGGACATCTTCTTCTTCCTCCCCTTCATTGGTTGGCCTTAGTATGCGCAGTCCGGCAGGGTGCATACAGGAAGTTTTTTCAAAAAACCGGAGCGACATAGCCGCTCCGGTCTGTGAATAAACGCTTTAGAAAATCCGATATGCGCAGTAGAAATATTTGCGCCAGTAATCCGTCTTGAACGAACGGCGCACAACTTCGCCCTGGCCGGAGGAAGCATCCACCATCATGCTGTCGCTGATTGCGATGCCTACATGCCCCTTGGAGGAGGACATCTTAAACACGATCACGTCGCCCTTGCGGATGTCGCTCATGGAGGAGAGTTTCTTATATTTGGTGACGCTGCGCCAGGTTTTGCTCGTCATGTAGCCCTGCTTTACACCGGCCTGATTCAGACACCAGTATACGAAACCGGAACAATCAAACCGGCTTGGCCCTTTTGCGCCCGTGCGGTATGGGCAGCCGAGCTTCCCGAGCGCAATTTCCACGAACCGGTCTGCCGAGGCGCCGTTGGAAACATTGTTCGACGGATTGGAGGTGGAAGAAGGCTTGGGCGTGGAGGATGGGCCGGAGGTCGCGGCAGGCGTATCGGAGGCGGCAGCCTTTGCGCTGTCGGAACGCAGCGCGGTGAGCGTCTGCCTGCCAACCTTGCCATCCACGCTAAGGCCGTTGCGTTTCTGGAAAGCGCGCACGGCGGCTTCCGTGCCGGAGCCGAAATAGCCGTCCGCCGAATCGAGGTAATTGAGCTTTTTCAGGAGCTTTTGGACGCTCTTGACCGTGTCGCCGCTCATGCCGATGGTAAGCGCGTTGGCCTGCGCATCGGAGGACATGAGCATATCTTTCGTCTGCGGGCCGATATGCCCGTCCGCAATGAGGCCGTTGAGTTCCTGGAACAGCTTTACGGCGGCAAGCGTGTCGCGGCCAAAGGTGCCGTCAGGCTCTGTGGTCAGGTAAGCGAGCTTATAAAGCCGCTTCTGGTATTTCAGCACGTCATCGCTCTTTTCCCCATAAGTGAGGGACTTTGCAATCGCTTCCTCGCTGTAAAGCATTTCGCGCGTCTGCATGCCGATCATGCCGTCCACGTCAAGGTCGTTGCGTTCCTGAAATTCCTTCACGGCAGCGGCCGTTTCGTCCCCGAAATAGCCTGTCGCCTTTTTCATGTAATCAAGCTCGACAAGACGCTTTTGCAGTTCCTCTACATCCGTGCCTTCATCGCCGACCGTGACCATATAAGGAAGCGCATCCTCACGCATGAGGCGGTCATAGGTTTCTTCCCCGATGGCGCCGTCCACCGTGAGGCCGTGGCGGCGTTGGAACACCTCAACGGCGCCCTTTGTGATGCTGCCGTAATACTCAGTCGGTTCATCGTAATCCATATAGCCAAGCTCCATCAGACGCTCCTGCACGGCGATGACCTGCGCGCCGGTTGTGCCTTTGACCAGCATAACGGGCGTGGGCGTCGGAACGGGGGTCGCCGAAGGGCGCGGCGTGGGCGTGGGCGCGGGCGTAAACGCGCTTGCAAGGTCGATGTAGCCGGAGGCAGGCGCGGTGCTTTCGGCCTGAAGCAAATTCAGCTCTGCTGTGCGCCCGTCCTCCAGGCCCGCGGCTGCGGCGCGCTTGCCGAGAGAGGCAAGGCAGAGGACGGGGACGGCAACAAGCACGAGCGCTGTGCATGCACAGGCGGCGAGCGTGCGCGGCTCGCGCCGC
>ULXL01069314.1_pt1 | contig 36454 bp, 30 predicted proteins | sample 1961241 | NCBI WGS metagenome assembly ULXL01 (sample SAMEA4835837, study PRJEB28245) | human gut metagenome | biome: gut microbiome; material: fecal sample | place: Denmark | collected 2008
CGGTGGAGTTGCTTGTCGAAAGCGACAAACTTAAAGAGCAACTCGCAAAAAACGAACTTAATCATTTGTTTTTTGACGTTGAACAGCCGCTTTGCGTAGTTTTGCGCAATATGGAGCAACGCGGAATGTGCGTATCGGTTGCGGCTTTGAAATCACTCGAAGAAAAATATGCAGAGCGTATAGCGACGCTCACGGGCGAGATATACGATCTTGCAGGCGAGCATTTCAACATAGCGTCAACGAAGCAACTCGGCGAAATATTGTTTGAAAAACTTATGCTTCCGCACGGCAAAAAGACAAAGACGGGATATTCCGTCAGCGAAGACGTGCTCGGCAATCTTTCGGGCGCACATCCGATAATCGCAAAAATTCTGGAATACCGTCATTATGCCAAACTGCAATCGACTTACGTCACGGGGCTTCAACCGCTCGTGAAAGCAGGGCGTATACACACCGAATTCAATCAATGCATAACGACGACGGGAAGATTGTCGTCAACAAATCCGAATTTGCAAAATATCCCCACAAGAAGCGAAGAAGCAAAGGATATTAAGAGTGCGTTTATACCGAGCGAAGGCAACGTTCTCGTCAGCGCGGACTATTCGCAAATCGAACTCAGACTGCTTGCGCACATGAGCGGTGACGAGCAACTCATAAAAGCGTTCAACGAAGGCGACGATATTCACGCAATCACCGCCGCACAGATTCTCGGCAAGAGCGTGTCGGAAGTTACGCCGGCAGAAAGAAGAGACGCAAAAGCGGTCAATTTCGGCATCATATATGGCATAAGCGGCTACGGACTTGCAGAAAACCTGTCCATTCCGCAATACAAAGCAAAAGAGTTTATTGCAAACTATTTCACAATGCACCCGAAAGTGCGCGAATTTATGGACAGTTGCGTGAAATCGGCACGCGAGCGCGGATATTCGCTCACGATGCTTGGCAGACGTCGCAATCTCAGCGATCTTAACGCGTCGAATTATATGGTGCGTTCGTCGGCGGAGCGTATGGCGATGAACACGCCGCTTCAAGGCTCTGCGGCAGACATAATAAAACTTGCTATGCTTGGCGTGGAAAAGCGTCTTGCAAGCATGAAATCGAAGATGATTTTGCAAATTCACGACGAACTTATAATCGACGCGGCGGCGGACGAAGCGGAAGAAGTGAAGAATATTCTATCCTACGAGATGGAACACGCCGTCAAATTGTCCGTTCCGCTCATTGCGGAAGCGACGAGCGCGAAAAACTGGGGTGAACTCAAATGAGAGTCGCAATAATAGGCGGAATAGGCTCAGGTAAAAGCGAAGTGTTGAAAATAGCAAAAGAGAAAGGCTTTTTCTGTCTCAGTGCCGACGAAATCAACGCAAATCTGCTTGTGTCACCGTCGTATATCGCAAAAATCGCGGCGGCGTTTCCAACCGTCGTAAAAGACGGAGCGGTGGATAAAAAGGCACTTGCAAGCATAGTGTTTTCCGACGATGAACGACTTGAAACACTCAACGCAATCGCTCATCCCGAAATCGCAAAAGTCATAAACGAATGTGCCGAGCCGCTCGTTGCGGCGGAACTTCCGATTGTGCTTGAAAGCGTGATAGGCGGATTTGACGAAATATTGTTTGTGTCGACGCCCTATCAAACTCGCTTGAAACGGCTAAAAGGCAGGGGGCTTGACACCGAGCAGGCGAAGGCTCGTATGCGCGTGCAAGTCAAACCGGCCGCACTCAAAAAAATCGCCACGTATACCGTGGACAACTCGGGCTCGCTCGACGATTTGAGAGTGAACGCAGGCAAAATATTTGACGAAATACTCGCAAAATGCAAATAGCGCGAGTTGCATATTGCGTGCATAAAACCGTAAAAAACGCTCAAAACCGCAAAAAGCGGCTTGAAAACCGAGTTTTTGCGTGGTATATTGAAATAAGTATGCAAGGATTTATCCCATAGGGACATGAAGGAGAAAATTATGATAAATGGCAAAACCATCGTCATCACCGGCGCAAACAGCGGCATCGGTCTAGAAACGCTCAAACTGCTCGCACAAGGCGACAACAAGATTCTTGCTGTTGACCTTCGCATAGACAGAATAGAAGCACTCGCACTCAAAAACGTTTTCCCGATGATTTGCGACGTGTCGACAAAAGAAAACGTAGATTCCATTTTCGCCGCCGCAACCGAAAAACTCGGTTCTATCGACATCTTTTTCGCGAACGCAGGGTTTCCGTATTACGAGACGATGGACTACGTCAACTGGAATCGCATGGAAGACATCTTCAAAGTCAATGTCTTTTCCCCCATTTACACCTATCAAAAATACGTCGAATATCTCGGCGGCAAGCAAGGTCAGATGGCAATCACGGTCTCGGCAATCGGCAAGCTCGCAATGCCCGGCTACACGCTGTACAGCGCAAGCAAATTCGCAATGCAAGGCTTCCAACAAGGTCTTCGCTATGAGATGCCCAAAAACATTTCGCTCACTTGCCTTTATCCGATAGCCACCGACACGGGCTTCTTCAAAAAAGCAGTGGAAGGGCAGGAAGGCAAAGTCATCCGCGAGCGTCCGTTCCCCGTGCAAAAGCCGCAACACGTTGCAAAATGTATGGTCAGGGGCTTGGAGCATAAGCGCAAATTCGTCAATCCGTCCAAACTTTTCACGTTTGCACAATTCTTGTTTGCAATCTGCCCGCCGATCAAGTGGGTGTATCTCAAGCTCGAAAAGAACAAACTCGACCGTTTCGAAGCGCAAAAAGCCGCAAAATAACGACATACAATCGTAAAACGGTGAAATCGCTTGCGAAACGCTAAAATAATCGAAAAACAACATCGAAACAAGTGTAATATCTGCATAGCCGTTGCCTAATCGGCACTTAGAAACAAAAGCATATGCACCTTGCGTTGATTTTTCCACTCAAAACTCACCGAAACAAAAAGCCCCGATTCCACTAAAATCGGGGCTTTTCTTTTGAAATACTATTTTTTACTTTTCTTTTTTCTTCTCGACGGGTATTTGAATAATGCTATTTATTTTTAACGAAATTCTATTGAAGGCATTAATATCCGCTTCTACCAAACTCCCGTCTTTCAAATTGCAAATGAGTTTTTCGGAGTTGGAAGGCAAACCGCTTGAAATGTCTACTTTTTTGCCGTTTATCGCCATGTATGCATATACCCAACCTGCATAGACAAGTATAGTATCCCCGTTGCACTCATAAGTCTTGCAACATAAGATTAGTGTTAGGAAGAAAAAACATAGAAATATCAAACCTAATACCAATGATACATAGAAAGCTATTGAGATTGCCATCGATTTTGTAGTGTCGCAGTCATAGGATTGAATTTTGTAGTTAGAAAAAGTGCCGTTTATTGACAAGGTTGCAGACCAAAAATTGTCATCTAATGATTTCAAATATACTGTTTTTGTGTCGATTACTTCGTTGGTTTCATTGTAAAAATCAACTGTAATGTTTGCCGATGTAACTTCTTCATTAAACTCTACAACGAATTCACATGCGGTTCTGTTAAGACTATTGTTGTAAGCGTAGACATAACAATGTTCATATTCAATGCTCGTTGTATTTTTGTTAATGCTAAAGGCTACAACCATGATTAAAATGCAAATAAGAACGAGTATAAGCGCGATTATTCTTTGAATGAAGATTTTGTTCTTAATGTCCAATGTTTTTCTCCCACTATGAATAGTTGACGTGATGTCATGGATAATATATCATAACACTACAATAAAAACAAGTCAGTATTTGAAAGATAGCGAAATTTGTGATTTGTCAAATGACGAGGAATATGCTATCACTATCGATCGAAAAATAATCCGCATTTGAGAGATTAAGATACAAAAGAAAACAACCGTGCAAGCGGTTGTTTTCTTTTGTGGTATTTTATGTAATAAAATAAATTTCGGCGGCGGGGCTGTTTTCGTTTGACTTTATTCGGGTAAGTGTTAAAATATAGTTTCGATTCGCTTTTGCGTGGGGAAACGCATTCGTGTGCGAAGGCGAAGGAATAACTTTTAGACAAATCCGAAAGGCAGAAAATGAAAGCAACACGAACGATGACCAAAGATATGGATATGACAAGCGGACCGCTTCTCAAAAAGTTGATTGCGGTTTCGCTGCCGCTTGCGTTGTCGGGCATTTTGCAACTTTTGTTCAATGCGGCGGATTTGATTGTCATAGGTCAGTTTTCCGAGACAAGCACGCAGTCGCTTGCGGCGGTTTCGTCAAACGTTGCACTCATCAATCTCATCATCAACGTTGTGATAGGTCTGTCGATAGGCACAAACGTGGTTATGAGCCAGGCGATAGGCAGCAAAGACGAAGAGCGCGCGCAAAAAACCGTGCATACGTCCGTGCTTCTTGCGCTCATAAGCGGTGTGGTCGTGGGGCTTATAGGCGTGTTCTGCGCAAGATATTTTCTCGTGTGGATGAAGACCGATCCCGAAATTCTCGACAAAGCCACCGATTATCTGTTCATATATTTCATAGGCACGCCTGCAAACGTGCTGTACAATTTCGGTGCGTCGATACTGCGTGCAAAAGGCGATACGAAACGTCCGCTAATATATCTGACAATCGCGGGTGTCGTGAACGTTGCGCTCAACCTTATTTTCGTCATCGTCGCAAAACTCGACGTTCAGGGTGTTGCGATTGCAACAATCGTGAGCCAGTATATTTCGTGTATACTGCTCGTTATCACGCTTTTGAAGGAAAACGGGGCGTGCAAACTCATTCTCAAAAAACTCCGCTTCCATAAACGCGAGTTTTTGCAGATACTCAAAGTGGGGCTTCCCAGCGGAATACTCAACTCGTTTTTCTCCGTCGCAAACGTGCTTATTCAGACAAATCTCAACGTGTTCGGCTATGCGCTTGTGGCAGGCAGTTCTACGGGAAGCAATCTGGAAGGCTTCGTTTACACGTCTATGAACGCCGTTTCAAATGCAACCGTTACGTTCGCGGGGCAGAATTACGGCGCGAAAAAGCCCGAACGTATCAAGAAAGCCGCTCTCGAAGCGTCGGCAATGATCATCGTCATCAGCCTTGTGTGGACGCTCATTTTGCTCACCGCAGGGCAGTATATCGCAAAATTGTACACGCAAGACCCCGTCGTCATTCAGTACGCTTGCGATAGAATGAAAATCATTCTTCCTATATATTTTGTGTGCGGTATCGTCGAAGTGCTTGTCGGTTGTATGCGCGGTATGGGCTATTCGCTCACTCCGATGCTGGCAAACTTTTTCTGCATATGCGTGTTCCGTATCGTGTGGATTTACACCGCTTGCAAAGCCTATCCGTCGCCGCAAATGCTGTATTACAGTTGGCCAATAAGTTGGATTCTGAATATTATAGTCGACGGCGTGATTATGCTTATTATATATAGACGCGAAAAACGCAAAATGCTCGCCGATGCCGAACATTCGGGCGATGCCGAAAACAAAGGGGACGGATTTGAAAACGTTCAATCTGCGGACGATAATATAGAATATATTCCTGCCGACGTGTTTGACGACGCTTTTGTTGCGAAATCGACGGAAACGGACGAATCGTTGCTCGCTCAATCTGTCGATGAGAACGCTCAAAAGGAGATCAAATCCGTCGACAACGCAAAAATCGAAACAGACGGAATCGACAATGCAAACACTGAAAACGTACAAGACGGTCCCGACGAATACGTCTCGTCTCTTGCCGAATCTTCCGCCGACGACGTTCCCGAACCCGTTTCTAATCTCGTTTCCGACGTCGAACAATCCGACGGGGATACAAATCAATAAATAGCAAGATATTAACTCAATTTTTACGGCACGGCTTTTCAAGTCGTGTTTTTCTATTCTTTGAATACGTTTGCAGAATAATAACCGCACAATATCGCGTTTTTGTCGGATTTTGCGGAACGGTTGCATATTGAAATGTCGTACTTCCGTATTGTATAATTGAATTATCTTATGGAAGGGGAAAAAATTATGGGCAAATTGCAAAGTCTTATTGACAACAAGGCTCAGAGTGCACAATTTATGTGCGACGAAATTGCGCATATCTGCAACGACATGCCAAAACGCGATCCCGGCAGCGTCGGAGAGAAAATGGCTTGCGAGTATATGGCGGACTATCTCAAAAACGACTGCGGTTGCGAAAGAGCGGACGTGGAATCGTTCAAGGAAAACCCGAATGCGTTTTTCGGCTGGATTTATTTCACGATAACGTTCGTGCTTGCAGGCATGGTGCTGTTTTTCTTTATGCCTATCGTCGGCGCAGTGATAACGGCTCTCGGTTTCGTGATATTGTTCGTTCAATTCGGACTGTACAAAAAGTTGGTTGACAAGTTCTTCCCCGAAAAAACGGGACATAGCGTCACCGCAATCAAAAAATGTACGGGTGAAGTGAAGGGCAGAGTGTTTTTCAACGGACATCCCGACGCGGTGTGGAACTGGCCCGTCAATAACAAATTCGGCGGAACAGCACACGTTGCACACCTTGTCACAAGCGTGGTTTCGGGGCTTATCGTTCTCGGTCTCAACATCGCGGCGGCAGTCAAAACGGGTTGCCGTCCCGTCACCGATTATACGATAGCGGGTTACACTTCATTGTACACGCCCGTGCTGTTCTGGATGGGTATTGCCATTCTCGTTATGGTTCCGTGCCTTGTCGGTATGTACTTCATGTGGGACGAAAACACCATCACCGACGGCGCAAACGACAATCTTACCGGTTGTTATATGGGCATCGCCATTCTCAAAGCCATGAAAGAGCAGGGCATCGAACTCGAACACACCGAAGTTGGCGTCATCATTTCGGGCAGTGAAGAAGCGGGACTTCGCGGCGCAATGGCGTGGTGCGAAGCACACAAAGGCGAATTCGACGATGTTCCGACCTGGATATATTCTTACGACACCATACACGAAAGTCGTTTTCTCGGCGTAAACTACCGCGATTTGAACGGAACCGTTAAATCTGACAAAGAAGTCAGCGATTCATTCATAACAGCCGCAAACGAACTCGGCATCAAGTGCACCAAGACGTGGGTTCCGCCCTTTGGCGGAGCAACCGACAACGCCGCTTTCAACAAAGCAGGATTCCGTTCCACCGGTATCACCGCACTCGACCACAATCTTCAGGATTATTACCACACCATGCGTGACACGGCGGATAATCTCAATCCCGAGTGCTTGGCGGATTGTTATGCTATATCCGTTCGTTGCCTCGAAAACTTCGATAAAAACTTCGCCAAATAGCGAATAGCTTTGTCAAAACCCCTTGCCCATCAACTCATGTACTATTTGTACATTAGGGTTGCTGTTCAAGGGGCTTTTTCTTGCTCTTCATCTATTTGGCGAAGTTTTATTTATAATATATGGTTTTATTTTTGTCGCTTATATATTAGGGTTGTCGATTTGGGGTGCTTTCGCATTATGCATTTATTTATCAATCTGTTTCGGAGCGTACTTATTTTGGCATCTGAAAAAATCGTAAAAAAATCTCTTTATCAATATTCGCGGTTATGGTATAATTCATATATCAAAATTCAAGGTGAAGATATGCAGGAAAAATGCAGTTGCGTCAAAGAGCCGACCGGGACGATACCTATCGTGCGAATTATCGATAAAATCGATGCGATGTTTGAAAAAGACGATACGCAAGGCGTGAAGCGCGTGCTGGAATACTGGGAAAAAGAAGCGAAAGCGTTGAACGATACGCGCGGATTGCTTGAAATACTCAGTGAAGAGATAGGGCTTTATCGCAAAATCGGCGAGAAAGAAAACGGCTTGCGAGCGGTGGACGAAGCACTAGCGATATTGACTTGTCAAGGCTCGTGTTCTTCGGTTGCCGACGCTACGATTTATCTCAACTGCGCAACGACTATGAAAGCGTTCGGCAAAGCGGAAGAAGTGTTGCCATATTACGAAAAAGCAAGGGAGACTTACGAGCGAGTTTTGCAGAAAGACGATTATCGACTTGCAGGGCTTTACAACAACTATGCGACCGCGCTTTGCGATCTCAAACGTTTTGACGAAAGCGAAAAGTGCTATGAAAAGGCAATAGAAATTTTGCGCGAAAAGGGCGGGTACGGAGAACTTGCCGTGTCATATGTCAACCTTGCGCATCTCACTTACGACAGAGCGATGTCACAATCTAAAGAGTGCGACGACAAAGTTGACGAATTGCTCGACAAGGCAATGGAGTGTCTTGACGACGGTGCTTTGACAAGAGACGGCAACTATGCGTTTATATGCTCGAAGTGCGCTTCGGCATACGAGTTTTTCGGGAGATTTCTTGACAAAGAAGAACTTGTGCGCCGTGCCGAAGAAATTTACAAAAACAACGGAAAACAAGTTTAATATACACATACAGCGTTGATAAACGTTGTGTTCTGACGATATGAAAGGAATTGAATTGTCTGAAAAGTTTTATAACGAAGTGGTAAAACCTTATATTGCACAAGAGTTCTCGGACTATGAAAACCGCATTGCGGCGGGGCTTGCGGGGCACGGCTCGGAGTGTTTCGGTTTTGACGACGAGACGTCCAAAGACCACGACGGCGGCACCGGACTTTGTCTTTGGATATGTAGAGAAGACGACGAAAAAATCGGTTTTCGCCTTATGCGCGCATACGATAAACTCGCAAAAGAATACGGTGTGAAAGGCGTTGAGCGAACTTGCGAAAACGGCTTTCGCGGAGTGCTTGTGATTGACGATTTTTATAGGCGATACACCGGTTGCGACGGCGCGCCGAAAACGTGGCAGGACTGGCTGTATACGGACGGAGCGTATTTTGCGGAAGCGACGAACGGCGTCGTTTTCAAAGACGACCTTGGCGAATTCAGCAAAATAAGAAACGAAATTCTTCACGGAATGCCCGAAGACGTGCGCATAAAAAAGATTGGATCGTGTGTGTTCAAGGCTGCGCAATCGGGACAGTATAATTATGCAAGATGTCTTGCGCACGGTGAAGAAGGCGCTGCCATGCTTGCCCTTTGCGAATTTGTCAGAAACGCTGTCGAACTTGCGTTTTTGCTTGAAAAGAGGCATTGCCCGTATTATAAATGGCAGTTCAGAGCGATGAACGGACTTAAAAAGTTCTCCGAGTTGCGCGCACCGCTCGAATACTTATTGACAGCCGAAAACGACGAGACGGGGCGCGGCGTGAAAAAGGCTATCGTCGAAGATATAAGTCTTGCGCTTGCAAAGGAGTTAAACGAGCAATTTGCGCTCGGCATAAACGACGGCTATCTCGAACCGTTTGCGTTTGCGCTTCAAAAGAAAATCAAAAATTCCGATATACGCAATCTGCACGTAGTAATATAATAAAGTTGCCGAATAGATTGAAGGCATTTAACAACAAGTATATATACAAAAATCGGCAATACAAAAGAGAATAAAAGGAGACGCAAAAATGATATTGTATTTTTCGGGGACGGGAAACAGCAAGTATATCGCAAAGAAAATCGCTGCTGCTTTGGGAGATGAAATCGTTGATTTGAACGACAGAATTAAAAGAGCGGATTTTTCTAGAATAACCGCAAAAGACAGGCTCGTTTTCGTGACGCCTACTTATGCGTGGAGAGTTCCGACCGTTGTCAGCGATTATCTCGAAAAGGTGAAATTCGACGGCGAAAAGAAAGCGTGGTTCGTTATGAACTGCGGCGGTGAAATCGGCAACGCAAGCAAATATATCGAGAAGTTGTGCGACAAACTCGCGCTCGAATATATGGGTGTTGTCGGCATAGTTATGCCCGAAAACTATATTGCGTTGTTCAACGCGCCCGATACAAACAAGGCGCAGGAAATAATTGCAAAAGCAGAGCCGAATATTCAGGCGGCGATTGACGACATAAGAAAAGGCGTTAAATTCGCAAAGCCGAGAAACAATCTCTACGATCGTTTTATGTCGGCGTGCGTCAATCCTATATTCTTCAAGTTTATCGTCAAAGCGGACGATTTTTATGCCACGGATAAATGCGTCGGATGCGGTCTTTGTGCAAAACTTTGTCCGCTCAACAATATCGAAATCGTGGACGGAAAACCCGAATGGGGAAAGAATTGCACGCATTGCATGGCTTGTATAAATCATTGCCCGACGCAAGCGATCGAGTACGGCGAAAAGAGCAAAGGAAAGCCGAGATATCATCTAGACTGACAGCCAAGTCGGGTTTCGATTGGTTGCAAAATCGCAATCGCAACTTAAAGCAAAATATCGCAAAAATAGCAAAACGCACGGTTTATCGTGCGTTTTTCAATATTTTAAGTCGTGTATTTGTCAAAACCATATTTATGCAATATGGCTGTTATTAAAAACCGTTTCGTCAAATCGCATTTTTCTATGCGAGCGGTTATATGCGGTTTATCTTTCGGTCATTGATTCTGCTGTTAGCATCAAATCGTAAAGCGGTTTTATAGACTTGAATTGTTCGGCGAGATAATCTGCAAGATTTTCGGAGAAGAGTAATGTTGAGTCGAAAGACGTTGCGGTGAAGCACATATCTTTCTTTTCAAGCCAAATCGACAAATCTTGCGGTGCGTCGGGATATTTCGGCTTTTTGTAGTTTTCACCAACGAGTTTGAACGTGGTCTGACTCTCAAGACACTTTTTTGCTTTTTGAAACGTTTTTGAATCGGTCTCAATGAGTTTGCGAAGGTTTGCCATGGTTTTTGCGTCGGCCATGTAGAAGCCGCACCCGAATTGAAAATTGTACGGCGATATTTCAAAGAAAAACGCAGGCGCATTGTATGCATCCTTGCCGCGCATATACGAGAGCCACATGTGGTCGCGATAAAGGCTGGTTTTGTCCTTTGCGAAACGCAGGTCCTTGTAAAGACGAGAAACTATGCTTTTGGGCTCGGTGATAAACGACGGGTCGATTTTAAGCATAGCGGGGGCGAGAGCAACCGCAAGGTCGTTAAAAGGCACCGCAAGATATTGTCTGAAATCTTCGCGGTGCTCCTGATACCAAGCCTTTGAATTGTATTTGTGGTTGAAATACAAAAAGTCAAGCGACCTTTGACAAAACGGGGTCATGGTTATTCTTCAAAAAGAGATACAATCGTGTCTTCGACGATTTTGCGCATTGCGGCGTAGTCGATGTAGGTGTGATGGTCGTACACGAACTCGTGAGAGAAGGATTGCACGATGTCCATTGCAAAGTGAATACGCTCCGTGAGATTGCTTTTGGCGACGCCGAGAGATTTGAATTTGTCTGAAATTGCGAGAGTTATTTCGTCTTCGAGCGCAATAAACTTGTTGCTCACCGCTTCGTCGCTGTGAGACATAGAATGCAACGCTTCGTGAATGTTGGCGTTGGATTTGTGAATCTCGATTGCACCGTCGAGAACGTGAGCCGCTATCGAACGGAAATCGACGGGGGCAGAGAGTGAGTCTATATAATCGAGAACTGGAGCAAACGCCGTGTTGACGTATATTTCCAGAACGTCGAGAAGAATGTCGCGCTTATCCTTAAAGTACCCGTAAACGATACCCGTTGACACGCCGGCCTTTTTTGCGATTTGTGCGGTGTTGGTGTTGTAATACCCGACTTGAGAAAACAATTCGTAGCCTGCTTGCACGATTTTGTTTTTCTTTTCGATTGAACGCTCTTGTTTTGGCTCTCTGACTTCTTGCGCCATAATTTTCCTTGTGCGCGTGCGCGTCTGTATTTGTTGTAATGCGTGCGCGATTTAACGATGAATATTATACAATAAAGTCCGAAATAAATCAACATAAACCGACCTTTTTTGAAATGTGAAAATTTTTTCATATTATTTTTTCAAAACGATTGACATCTATTTTCGATAGTTGTAATATCTTAATGTGAATATGAAGTTGGTTTCATATTTTGCAATGAGAGAATGCATAAGATGCAAGGAGAGAGAAGAATATGCCGCTCGTAATGGCTCCCACAGGGAAAGATTTGAGAATCGTCAGAATTTTGACGGACGACAAGACCAAGAAACATTTGGAAAGTTTGGGTATTACGATTGATTCTACAATCAGTCTTATATCAGTCAGCGGCGGAAGCGTTATCTGTCTTATAAAAGACGGTAGACTTGCGCTTGACAAAGAAATGGCAACAAAAATATTGGTAGCATAAATACAAAAAGGAGAAAACAATGGAAAAACTTTTAAGTGATTTCATTATCGGAGAGCAAGGCGTCATCAAATCCGTCGCAGGCGACGGACGCATCAGACGTCGTTTGTTCGATATGGGCGTAACCCCCGGTGCAGAAGTCTATCTCAGAAAAAAAGCACCGCTCGGTGACCCGATTGAAGTGACCATTCGCGGATACGAATTGTCATTGCGTAAGACCGAAGCGGCAGCCGTAACTATGGAGGTCGAAGACAAATGAAAAGATTTGCATTAGCCGGTAACCCGAACTGCGGTAAAACGACGTTGTTCAACTCGTTGACGGGTTCAACCGCACACGTCGGCAACTGGCCGGGCGTCACGGTGGATAAGAAAGAAGGCACATACAAGAAATGTGCAGAACCTATCTCGATCGTCGACCTTCCCGGTATCTACTCACTCTCCCCGTACACTCCGGAAGAAGTGATTTCGAGAAACTACATTCTCGATGAAAAACCCGATTGCGTCATCAACATCGTTGACGCGACCAACCTTGAGCGTAACCTTTATCTCACAACTCAAATCATGGAAATTGACGTGCCGATGATCATCGCACTCAACATGATGGACACGGTTGAGAAGAACGGCGATAAAATCGACGCAAAGAGCCTTGAAGAAAAAATCGGTCTCCCCGTCGTTGAAATCTCCGCACTTCGCGAAAAAGGTCTTGACGAACTCATGCAAAGAGCGTACGAAGTTTGCCAACAGGGCAGAAAGGGTACGACCGTTCTCGAAGGCACGGCACTTACGCACCTTATCAACGATTGCAGAATCGCACTCGAAGGCAGCGGTGTAGAAAACTCTCTCTTCCATGCAGTGAAACTCGTCGAACTCGACGAAATCGAAGTCGGTCAACATCCGCAAGCGGCTCAAATGGTCGAAGAATTCAAGAAGACGTTCAAAGACGACGTTTTCGGAACGGACTTCGAAGCAATCGTTGCGGACTCTCGTTACAAATACATCTCAAAGAACTATTCTTCCGTCGTTACGAAGAAAGAAAAGAACGAAAAAGAGAAACTCAGCACTTCCGACAAGGTCGATAAGGTGTTGACGCACAAGGTTTGGGGTATTCCTATCTTCCTTGTCATCTTGTTCTTGGTGTTCCACCTTACGTTTGCAGAAGACTTCTTGTTCCTTGGCGCAGGCGGCGTGTTCGACAAAGAGGCGGCGGCATATATCCAAAACACGCAAGGCGCGTTTGAGCAAGTTGACGTAACCAAGTCCACTTTTGACGAAACTTTGACCTATTACACAGAAGACGGCATCCGTGCAGAACTCGTTTTTGCGGACGACGGATCGCTTGAAAGCGTGGAAGCAAAAAGCTATGTTTACACGTCAACGCATCAGCTCGTCTATCTTGAAGATATGACTGAAGCGGCGGCGGGAGAAACCTACTATGCGGACGAAAAAGGCAAATGGGAAGTCACAGTCGAGAAAAACGACGACGGTGAATACGAATCCGCATTCGTAAGCCTTATCGACGAATACTGCTCGGGAGTGACGGCGGCAACGTTCTTCGGATATGAAGAAAGCGTTTACGGCCCTGGCGTCATCCTTGCCAACATACTCAACACGTTCACCGAATTTTTGAGCGTATGCGTCAATCAAGGGCTTGTCCTTGCAGGCGCGCCCGAATGGTGCATCGGTCTCATCGTAGACGGCGTGCTCGGCGGTTTGTTCGCAGTGCTCGGATTCTTGCCGCAAATCCTTTTGCTCTTCCTGTTCTTCTCGATCTTGGAAGACAGCGGTTACATGGCTCGTGTAGCGTTCATTCTCGACAGAATCTTCAGAAGATTCGGTTTGTCGGGCAGAGCGTTCATGCCGATGATCATGGGCTTCGGTTGTTCCGTTCCTGCGTTCATCAACACTCGTACTCTTGCGGATGAGAACGAAAGAATCGCAACGATCAGAGTCATTCCGTTCTTCAGTTGCGGCGCAAAATTGCCTATCCTTACTGCAATCGCAGGCGGTATCGCAACCATGACAGGCATGCCCAACCCGGACGTCATCACTTACTGCATGTACATTCTCGGCGTGCTCGTCGCAATCGCGGCAGTCATCTTGATGCGTGCAACGACGATGAAGGGCGAAGTTCCGCCGTTCATTATGGAATTGCCTGCATATCACGTACCGCAACCAAAGAACCTTGCGGCTCACCTTTGGGACAAGACCAAACACTTCGTCAAGAAAGCATTCACAATCATCCTTGCTTCCACAATCTTGATTTGGTTCATCAGCCACTTCAGTTGGAACTGGCAATATCTTGAAGATGCGCAAATGGACAAGAGTATTCTTGCCGGTATAGGCGGACTCATTCAGCCCTTGTTCACTCCGCTCGGATTCGGTTCTCAACTTAAAGCGTTCGGTTGGGTGTTCGCAGTCGCGGCAATCACCGGTCTTATCGCAAAAGAAAATGTCATCGCAACATTCGGTACTCTTGCAGCGTGCATCGTCGGCGGCATGATTGACGTTGAAGTCGATGGCGGTATCGGAGCGGTCAACACCATGATCGCGGCAACAGGAATCGACGTCCCGGGTTTGATTGCATTCATCGCGTTCAATATGCTCACCATTCCGTGCTTCGCAGCAGTTGCAACCGCAAAGGCAGAACTCCCGAGCAAGAAGTCTTATCGCATGACGTTGCTCTTCTGGGTCGGCACAAGTTACATCGTGTCAATGATGATTTATCTCATCGGCGCATGGTGGTGGACTTGCTTCATCTTCGCAGCAATCTGGGCAGCAGTCATCACGCTCATCGTGCTCGACAACAAAGGCAAGATCAACGTGAAGAAATTCTTCCAGGATCTCGGAAGCAAACTCAAAATCAAAAAGAATGCGTAAGAGTCGAAAGACAATATAATCTTGCGTAAATTTATAGACTATGAAACCGATTGAAATAATTGTAATCATAGCGGCAGTTGCCATCGTGGCGGGCGTCATCATAGCGTCAATTGTAAGAAAACTGAAGGGTAAACCTTCTCTCGGAAGCGATTGCGCAGGATGCTCGCACGCAGGACAGTGCAACGGTAAATGTTGTTCAAATCAAGGCAACGTCGACTGGACGGAACTTGTCAAGCAACGCAAAGCGGAACTCGAAGCGCAAAAAGCGCAAGACGGTGTTATGCCCGAAACAAATGCCGACGAGAAAAAGGAAAACCTTGACGGCGACAACAAGAACTGATCCCCCTTTTGTACGAAATGAATAATGATAACCCCTTTTCATTCGTACGATAAATCGAGATACGTTGTAGCGATACGACGATCTATATTCTCTCTCAAAAGTAAAGGAAGCGCGTTTGTGCTTCCTTTACTTTATCAAAAAGTGCAGACGATATAAAATCGTTTTTCAAACGTTGATTTATGGTTTTGATTATGTTGAAAATGCAATATCGCATTATTACAATCAAGGTTATTTTTTTGACTCGATAGACCTCACGAAGGACGATACTTTTGAAAATCGACAACATTTTGACCGAATTGACCGAATGAATTGACAATGAGACTTGGATACGCTAAAATGGCAAAGGAATGCGGACATGGCGGAATTGGCAGACGCGCAAGATTCAGGTTCTTGTGAGCATTTGGTTCATGCAGGTTCAAGTCCTGTTGTCCGCACCAAACAAGAATAAAACGAACCCGAGAGAAAATCTTGAGTTCGTTTTGTTTTTTACAAGAGATTATTTCGGACTAAAAATCAAAAGATAAATACCTTACAAACATAAAACCGGGCGTGTAATAGCGCTCGGTTTTTCTATGCCGTTTTGCCGTTCGATTTATCGCCTTTCGTCTGCGTTTGTAGCACAGTGAAAAGCGAAAGTCAACGGCAAAAATTTTTACCGAAAACTTTGAAATTGCCGACTGCTACATAAAACTTTTTGCTGTTCGTTGACTTCCGTATAACCGATAACAAAATAGAAAACCGTCTATCTTTTCCCGGTGCTACTTCCGTTTTTTGCCGAAAGGCGAATTAAATCGGAGGTAAAATACAATGAAAGAAGTAAACAAAGGCATTTTGGATAACGATATGGTTATCTCGGTAGAAAACATACAGAAAATGGGTGAAGTCATCGCCTTGACCTGTATTAAAACGGTAATGATCCGTTCGGGCAAGGATTTGCATTATCTATACAAAGGACTATTGCATGATATGAACCGCTCAAAAGACGATTATTCGCCGTTTTTAAACGCATACGACATCGCACAAGAGGCAATGCTGTTTCTTTGCCAACATATAGGTGAGAAACTCGGCGACAACTATACTACTAAATACGGAAAGGTTGTTACGATTAAAAGTGCTTGTTATCGTTGTGCCGACAATTATTTGCAAAAACAATACATGCGCCATATAGTAAACACAGTATGTCTTGACGAGCGAATTACAGCAGAGTCTGAAACAACAGTCGACGAGGAGCAGAAAAACGATTATACAGTCGTTGACGGGCTTATATCCAAAATGAACTTGACTGCCGTAGAACACGAAACGTTATCTATCCTTATGGCAGGATTTACAATGCTTCAAATAGGCAAAATACTCAACGTCAACCGCACAACAATCTGGCGCAGACAAAACAGCATTCGGAGGAAATATCTACAAGCGACAAATCGCCTCATATAATTAAATATTTTCAATATATTAACAGCCCGACTAAAAAGTCGAGCCGTCATTTACAATACTGTTATTATTCTTTTAATTCTTTGATCATATCATAAATTGACTGAATAATTCTCTCCGTCCGTTCCGACATATTAAAAGTCGATGAATCAATTTCTTTGGGGAGATATAAGTTTGACTTTTGATATATATCTATTTTGTCAGCAATATCTTTGCTTTTACAGGCTTCATTCAATTTTGTTTCCAATAAAATTAGATTTCCGATTTCTGAATTATTCTCGCTGTCAGAATCGTTATAGACATGTTCTATCGAGAAATTTTCAGGAGAAAACTCTCCAGTATATCCATGTTCGCGTTCAATAATTTCGAGAATTGCTCTAACATTTTCAGCTTTCTTGCTACCAGAATAAACTTTCCATTTTGACGAGTAGCGAATATTTTTCATGCTAGTTTTTAAGCCGTCTATGCTGCTAGGAATTCGCTCACTCATAGACGACTTCATCTTTGATATAGTTGTATCGTCAAAACAATTTTCTATTTCACACGCATATTTATACACGATATCCTCTATTTTATTTGAAGTTTGTTCTCCAATAACATTGAAATAGATGAAAAATTCGTATAAAAACCTTAATGCATTTTCATATTCATTTTCATCAACCCCTTTTAATTCTCTTTGATGCATTAGGCTCAATACTATTGGTCTAAATTGTTGTTGTCTCCGCGGTTTAAAATATGAGAATACTTTTCTCTCAAACTGATTACAATCGTCATATGAAATAATCTTGTTGTAATACTGCGCTTTTTTGAATATATCATTCAGAAGCTTTATTTTATCTGTCGATTTCTCCTTTCCAACGATAACTTTATATGGTCGATCATTTTTAGTTGCTTTTAAGCCATATCTATGGGTAATGTAATGCTTTAAAAATAGTTCTGTGCTTGATTCAAGTAATGATTCAATCGCATCTAATACCTCAAGTACTATGGCCTTTTCTTCTGCTTTCACATTTTTTAAAAAATAATTGCGTAACAATTCAAAATCTGTCAAAGGTTGTCCACGAGCATTTAAAATTTCAAAAACCGTATAAGCATCCTCGTGATTATCGGCAACAACATCAATATACCTCATAGCAAGAATGGTTTCTTTATAGGCAACCAAACAATTTTTATTAAACTGAATCTCATCTTTTAATGCCTTATAGAAAAAAGAAAAACATTCTTCTATTTTTTTTGATAATGAGGCATCAATAGCCAACTCATGCGGCGACATTAAAGACATGCATGCTCCATTGTTCGTCCTCATTTCCACAGCTTCTATCAATCGGGTGACCAATTGCCCGATTTCCCGATTAGCATTTTCCGAAACGATAGGATGTGGTTTTTTACGATCGTCCCATACTAAAAGATTTTTTGTCAATCCATTGAACAAATCTAGCTCGCCATTTTCGACAAAATGATACCCTATTGCACATAGAAAAATAGTGAGAGTAGATATACGCTGTTGCCCATCTATTATACAAAAGTGTTGCTTTATGCCATCTTCTATATTTTCTTTAATTAAGACTATACTTCCTAAAAAATGGTTGCTAGTTTTTGATTCAACAATGAGTTTAACATCGTTAAATAATTCATCCCAATTCTGACGATTCCAAACATATTTTCTTTGATTATTTGGAATTGAATACATTTTATCGTTTAACAAGTCATAGATTGAACGATCTTCCGCTTTAAAACTCATTGTAAACCTCCGCAACTGATCTGTAGTTATTATAATATGAAAAAGCGTAATTGTCAAATTTTGCATTTTATAGACATATATAATATGCGCAAAGAAAAATAGTGTCGAGACTATCTACACTCAACACTATTTTTAAGATCATTGACGTAAAGTGCGTTTATCTACATATCGTTTTTGATCATATAAAATCGCAATTTCTTAAAGCCGATTCCATAAAACAACAAAAATCGCCCTTAAATAAGCGTTTGATTGGCGATATATCATAAAATAGTATTTGCTGTTTTGGGCAAAATGCGCTTGTTAATATCATTTATAGTTTCTTCACTCAAATTGAAGAACTTTGCCAAAAATGTGTCCAAATCTTCTATGCCGTCATATTTATCGATAAATTCGGTTATATCAGGAACCAACTTATATGTGCCTTTTGCAATGGAATTTGACTTTGCTTCAACATGCAATAACCGTCTAAAAAATTTCGTATTTGCATATTTCGCAATAAATTCCGCTTCGGATTTGTCTTTTGCCTTTAACAATATTGGTCTATTCGTTGTTATGTATTTTGGGGGCAGAGCGATAGCCGAGTTGTTAAAAATATTTTGTGGCTTTGTATCTGTCGCTTCTGAGTGTCCGTCGTTGCTAATCATCACCTTCCATTCATCAATAATCGAGCCATCGGGGATTGATTTTCGATCAACTGAATACCACTCGCTTTTCCCGGCTTTTCCGTTTTCTTTTTTATACCAAATTTTAATCTCTCCGTTAGAGTTAATCGGCAATGATTTATCCTCATTACTATGACCTACATAATCGGAAATTCTATCATAAATTGATTTTGTAAAATGAACTTCGTCTACGATACGCAAATCGTCGGAATTATAATTTCCGGTTAATTTTCCGTAGTACTTTTTATTGCCTTCGACAATTTGAGTTCCGTTGTATTGATTTTGTTTATCAATCAAAGAATAGCCGACGCCCGACGGAATTTGTACAGTTAAGAATACACTCTTACTATCCGAATATCTGAACAATGAAACAACGTGATCGACAACTTTATTGAGCAATTTACCATTATTGAGCCAATTTAATGGTTGGATCAAAGAAACATAATGGGCTGTCGTGTTATAAGCAAGTTCAAGAAAAGCAAAGTGAATTTGCTCATTATTCCCGTTTTTTGTAAGTTGATATGGCGGATTGCCAACTACAGCGTCAAATTTCATTCTATCGCCTCCGATATTCCAAGTGTCGGGGTTCGTCAGTTTTTTGGAAAGACGATCCAAGTCCTTCATGCGTTCTTCAACAAGTTTTGTCAAATATATCGCATGAACAGTTTTATTTGAATAGCCCGCAAGTGTACGAATGGTAATCATACGAGCCATTTTTGTTTTGCAAAGCACGAAAATATGCTTGTCCAAGGTGTCGAACCATATTTTTTGCATCGTTTCGAGCGGCAAATCTTTTTCTTTGCCTGAAACGTTGAGCATATAGAACGAGTACGCCAGATAAAGCGGATATAAGCCCGACTTTGAGTTCATTTCAAGCACTTTCGCATCGGTATTTAGGAAAATATCCGAAGTGATTTCGCCATTGTCTATTACTCGCGGTTCGTCCAATTCCTTTTGAAAATCTTCGTCAAAGAAGTTGTATCCGCCCAATGTATTGCCCATGTGCATATTGACGACGCGCCAAGGCGTAAGGACTGTTTCCTTGTCGGGATTTTTGAATTTTGACATTATTTCGACAATACGCTTTGCTCTGTAAGTAGGCGGCAATTCGTCGGCGGCTTTTGCCATTTTTCTGATACGAAGTCCCGCGCCGATTACAACGTCTTCATCGTAATACCTCAAAATGTCGAGGAACAGATCCTTGCGTAAACCTTTTGGCATAAATTCGCCCCAAGATTCGTCGTCGACGATTTGCACGAAGTCTTTCAGGTGAATGATTTCGGTAATGTCGGCGTCCGCACCATAGAACAAGAGCGGCAAACGTATCGAAACAGCACGCAAGAGATTGAACATTTTCTTTTGTTCTTCTTTTTGCTTTTTATAAAGTTCAAGTGCAGCCTTTTCTTCTTCGGTAAGCTCTTTTTTCGGCTTACGCTTTGCTTTGTCTGCCAACTTATGCTGTTCATCGGTCATACCGCTGTCAGAAATTACAACGTCAGTTTGTTTTTTGCCTTTCTTTTGAGGTGTTACCACGTCGGCAAGTTTGCGCAAGATGTCCTGATCAAATTGGCTTATTTTCATTCCTGCATCGGAAAGATAAATCGTATCGTCGTCAAAACCGCTATTGATTGCCGCGTCAACGGATATGCGTTTGATTTGACGCATCATTTCGTCCACGTTGTAAGAGCGCATAACCGTGCCTTCAACGGAAATGATCGGGCAGAAATTGATAAACTCGCCAAGAGCCTTCTTTGCCTTTTCGTCGTCTTTTAAGCCCTTGTTGGTAACTCTGTGTACTTCGGCAATGACTTTGAGCGTTCTGTCGGGAGCAAAATCAAAAACGTAACAATTTTTCTTTTGTCTGCCGTTGATATATCCCGGAGATTGAACGCGGAAAATGGCTTGCATATATCCCGACGCAGAAGTGGACGACGAACCGGAGAGCATCATAACGGCAGTCCATTCGCGAACGGTAACGCCGGTTGTAAGTTTGCCGCAAGAAATCGTAATGGTTTTGGGGTATGACTTTATGGAACTACGCACCAAGGTAAGGGCTTCGTCATAAGGTTTTTCTTCGTCACCGTCACCCGCGATATTGACAACCTCGAAATCCTTGAAGTTGGGGTGTCTTTGAATCAATGCGCTAAGTGCTTTTGCCTCTTTTACGCCGGGAACAATCCAGAACGTGTGTGCAAACATATCTCTGTATTCTTCCGTCGAAAACGGATAGTTGCTGTCTTGACTATCGCTTGAAATGAGCGATAAAAAGTTGTATACGTCATCTTCGTATACGAAATCGCCGACGGATTTACCTTCGGGAATAATTCTGAAATCTTTTTCTACGTCGCCCGTCCATGTGCGGAAAAATTCACGGAAATTGAATGCCGAATCTTCGGTAACGAAACGATAGGACGTCGGCATTTGCTCGGACAAGTCGAAGGTGAAAATGTTCATCTTCGGGAGTTCTTCGTAAGGATTCCGCTCATTCGGATGATTTTCTTCCCATTCCGCCTTGGCTTTTTGTTCGTCGACGTAAGTCCACGTGTACTTGTTTTCGTCAAACTCGCTCATTATGTTGTACGGCGTACCAGACAATAGCAACACCTTTGTGTTTGGCTTTCGTAACGTTTTTATAACGGCATCGCCTAAATCGGTTGACGTTCCTTCATGGGCTTCGTCAATGATAAGCAAATCCCAGTCCATATTGAAAACGGCATTGTTTTTGTTGTATTTTCCACCGACTCGTTGTGAACCTCTTAAATCTTGAATAGATGCAAAATAGACAAACGGCGTTTGAGATGCAACAGTTTGTTTTAATTTGAAATCGTTATCAGCATCTATTGCGCTGTCGTAATCGACAGAACCATTTGTTTTGTCGATGAAAAGATTATTTGTGCCTGCAAACATCAAATCATGGTCTGTACCCCAACCATCTTCAACAGCAGGGCGGTGCGTAATGACAATAACTTTTTGATAGGCTTGACGCTTTATGAGTTCATATGCGGTAACAGTTTTTCCATAGCGCATTTTGCAATTCCAAAGCATCGTATCATAACGTTTAAAAATATCTATTGTTTTCTTTACATTTTCATCCTGCTCGAAACGAAGTTTAATTTGTGTTTTCGGCACAACAGTAGAAACGGGTTGTGTTTGGGACAATGCACTCTTGCCTTCTTTTACCGCCGCAATAGCATTTTTTGCCGATGTCAAATCAATTTTGTACCACTCGCTCGGCTTTCCGCTTTCAACAAATTTAATTGCTTGAAATCCAGAGTTCAATATAACATCGTGTACATCATGGTCTTGGAATGACTGGATTTGCTTTGTGCCATCAGCCATTGTAATAGTTCTTGTTGCAAGTTCAGCATGTAATAACTCGTATGCAACAAGAGCGGTTTTTGTCTGTTGTTGAATTCGATTGTGAGCATTTTGATTTAACGTCGAACAATTCGGCGTCAATTGTGCAATACTATATTTGGACGAAAACGAAGTTTGACCTATTTTCAATAAGCCTTTGTGCGTTTCATCGTTAATGGCATATATGTATATTAAGTTATAACTTGCAACGTCATAATTTGCCATTTCGTTTCTTCCCCCTTATAAAAGTTGAATAAAACTCCACGGATTCATTTGAAACCCAATCGTAAGTTCTGCAATAAATGCCGTTGTGATGTTCGTTATCATTTTTTTGACAACCGATACAACGTTCTTCTTTTGTTTCAACGCCCCAAAGTGTTTCTGTTGAAACTATTGTGTTTTTACAACTGTTTGGTACGATAAACTTGATACCGTCCATTTGGAAAATGTTCCACGCTAAAACCTTTGCAATATCCAATAAATATTCAGGTATGGGCGGGACCCCGAATTTTGACTCGTAATACTCAACGAAAGTAAAAAGCAAGTTTTCTCGAGCAAGCAAAACGTTATCGCCTTGCCAATCATAGCCATACACACTTTGCATTGCCTTTTTTGCCCACACATACCACTTTTGTTCGGAATCAATATTTTCAGACACGATGCGCAGTTTTCTATCCAAGAACCCTATCCTGTCACATACTGGAATAATTTCGCCAGATACCGCATCGTATCGGCTTGTAAGATAAAGGGCTTCGCCGCAAGAGATTTCAAGTCGATTTGCCTTTACATAATCTTGCCAAGTTTTACCTTTTTCGTTGGAGAACTCAATTTTTTCATTAATTGTTCGCCAACCTTTATCAGTTTCAATATTGAAAACATTTTTTCTGCCAAACCATGCATCATCAATCAGGTTATTTTGTTTGTTACAAACCCACGACGGCGTAAAAACTTCCGCCATTCCTCTAATTCGCGTTGTTTGAGATTCTTTGCTTTTTGCCACTCGCGGAGTAATAATTGATGCGATACCTTCGATATCTGTAGGATAAATTTCGTCATCAGCAGAATATCCAATACCGAAATTTGAATATTCATCGGTAGCCCAAATGATATTTTTCTTGGTCGTTTTATCTTTGAGAAGAATTTTCAGCACCCGAGAATCCAACGCATAGATATATTTGGAATTTATTTCTATCTTCGAGAAGTCTACCTTCATTGCTTCATCCTTTGCCAAAAGTAGTAAAGCATGGCTGTTTAAGCGATGAAACATAGAAGACAATTAAAATAAAAAACTAAATGCCGCATTGTTTTTGATGCACTTTTCAGCCACTGATAGTGCATCAATCAAAATATTCCACGCAAAAATTTGTTTGGATTCCTTTTGAAAGTGCATCAAAAAGAAAAGGCTCGCACAAAATTTCACGTGCAAGCCGTCAATACGCCTTGATTTTTGCAGAAAAATTTGCTATAATAATTAAAAAGTGTGCATCAATTATTTTGTTTGATGCACACTTTTTGTTTATGATTTATAACAACTTTCCTAATCTATTCATCATATCTACCTTGTGTTCTAAAAGGGAGTGAGCATATCGATTAAGCGTAATCGTTGCATTTTTATGTCCTAACAGTTCCGAAAGAGTTTTAACGTCCATTCCACATTCCATTGCACGGGTAGCGAACGTATGGCGTAAGGAATGAAAACCTTTATGTGGAATATTCAGTTTTTTCAATAGAAACTCAAAAGTTCGTTGATACGAGCGCACAAACACGGGTTTATCGCCGTCGGCTATGATATATTCGCATTCGGAATGCTTTTTTACGCCTTTAAGCAAGGACAATATTTGTTTCGGCAACGGTATCACTCTGCGGGAATGAACGGTTTTCGGGCTGTCGATGATGCGGATATGATTTTTACCGTCATTTCCGTCGTGGCACGTTTTTGAAACGAAAAGCAAACCTTTGCCGAAATCAATATCGTCCCACGTTAAAGCAAGCAGTTCGCCGATGCGTAAACCCGTGTAAAGACATAAAACAATGCCGAACAACTTGTCTTTACCGCTGTTCAGTACGTAAGTTTCAATTTTCTTCTGCTCCTGACAAGAAAAACATTCCACTTGCTTTTCCTTTGTCTTGGGGCGTTTTATTTTGTTTGCCACATATTCGTTTGCGATACCTACTAAATGCGCCGTTTTCAATGAGTTCTGCATAACGGATATGACCATATTTACAAAGTTAGCCGATAACTCTTTGCCGGTTTTCAGATTGCCGCTATTTAATAATTCCGTGACAAACGATTGCAAAACGATAGGCGTAAGGTCGTTTACGTCTTTTCCACCGATTTTCGGGGCAATGTGCGTGCGTATAAGTTGCTCGTAACGGATATAAGTTCGTTCTTTTGCGCTTGGTTTTATATAATTGTTAAGCCAAATATTCAGCCATTCTATGTATTTCATTTTTTGATTCTCCTATGATTTTTAATTGATTTTCTAAATTTTCAAACTCGCAAGGTTTTTGCGACGTTGGCAATTAGGCGTGGCTTGTCTTGATACAAGTCGGCTCGCTGCGCTCGCCGAAGACAAGCCACGCCTCTGTCCGAACAAACAAACCTAAATCGGACAATGAAAGCACGGGCGGAAGGCGAAGTCGCCGCTAACCCGCTTGGCGATCTTTCGCCTTTTTCTCCGCCGTGCGTGGACTTTCATTTTACCCCGAGTTTATGCTGTTTGCATTTTCGGAGCAGTCGGGAGCGTTTGTGCTTTTTGCTTCGGCGTTATTGCAAAAGTATTCCGTCATCAAAGACAGTAGAGTGCTGTAAAACGATTTTTGTTCCGCCGTTGGCATCTTTTCGATGTTCGGCGTGCCTATTGTTGTTATCTTGTATTGCTTTTTCATAGCCGTTTCTCCTTTTTGCCCAAAGGATAGCGGTCAAACTCGCAACTTTCTTGCGACTTTGAGTAAATTTTTTCATTTTTTTGGAAAATTTCAGTCGAACTCGCAAAAAACTTGCGACTTTGGCTTGTAGTCTTGTGGGCAGGGAAGAAACAAGACGTTTTTTTCTTTCTCACGGAAAGCCTATCCGATTTTGGTCTGAAAACTTTTATGTGTGAAACACAAATCGAGCCACCGCAAGGGTAAAAAATATAGTGAGGACTATAAAGACACAAAAAATTTCCCTATATTTTTTACTGTTTCCTTGCCGTGTTCGCCAAAATCGGATTGTTCGGTTTCCGTCGAAAGACAAAAAAATTAAAAGGAGTTAATAACCAAAATGAAAAAAGCAATTATTTATGCCCGTTATTCCAGCGATAGCCAAACCGAACAATCTATTGAAGGACAACTTCGTGTGTGTCGGGAGTATGCTCAAAACAACGATATACTCATAGTCGACACCTATATCGACCGCGCTATGACGGGAACGAACGACAACCGTGTCGCATTTCAAAAAATGCTGAAAGACAGCAGTCGCAAAGAGTGGCAGTACCTTATCGTTTACAAACTTGACCGATTTTCTCGTAACAAATTTGAGTCGGTAATACACAAAAAGACGCTCCGAGATAACGGCGTAACAATTCTCTCTGCAATGGAAAACCTTACGGACAGCCCGGAAGGTCGTATGATGGAAACCGTTTTAGAAGGTTTTAATCAATACTTTTCGGAAGAACTTACGCAAAAAGTCAATCGCGGACTAAAGGAGAGTTGGCGCAAAGGCAAAGCCACGGGCGGACAAGATATTTTCGGCTATGACGTCATAGACAAAAAATACGTTGTAAACGAGTATGAAAGCAAAATCGTGGAAGACGCGTTTCTGATGTATTCGCAGGGATACAAGGCAGTTGCCATTGCGGATAAATTCAAGGAATGCGGATGCCGCAGAAAGAACGGAAAACTCGTAGACCACAAATATTTGTATTTCATTCTGCACAACAAAAGATATACCGGGGTTGTCGAACACCAAGGGGAATTATACGACAATATCTTTCCGAGAATTATATCGGACGAACTTTGGAACAAGGTAAACGCAATAAACGAAGAAAACAAACTTGCGCCGAGCCGTAAAAAAGAGATTTTCGACTATATCCTTTCGGGCAAACTTATATGCGGGGATTGTAAGCATAGAATGGGCGGTGAAAGCGGAACTTCTCATACAGGTGCAATTCATTACTACTATATTTGTCTTTCCAAACGTCGCAAGCGTGCAAAGTGTAATATGTGCAGAGTGCAAAAACAGTTTATCGAAGATACGGTGATAAACGCAACGACTCAAATGCTATCGAGCGTGAACAATATCAAGAAGATTGCGCAAAGCATATACAACGTGCATAAAAAAGAAACCGCAGACAACACGGCTTTGAAACTGATTGAAAAGAAACGCGCCGAGGCGGTAAAAGCGCAGAATAATATCGTAAAGGCAATCGAGCAAGGCATAATCACCGAAACGACGAAAAGCCGTCTGACCGAACTTGAAAATCTAATATCGCAATACGACATAGAAATCGTTAAAGAAAAAGCCCGCAGTTACACATACTTAACTGCGGACGATATAGAGATGTATTTAAGTAAATTCGTGTTTGATAACACAGACGACATAAAAGTGCGAAAACTAATTGTAAACGCATTCGTTCGGGAAATAATACTTTATGACGATGAGATTGTAATCGCTTACAACTTTACAGACAGCCCCGAACACCTAAAACTAACGAAAGAACACGTCATAAAAACAGAAAAAGAGATAGAAACGGCGGATAAAACCGCTGTTTCTTATAACACAGGTTCGTACAAATTATGCCACACGGCACCAAGTGTGATGGTCTATAAGGTCTTTTCTTATAGACCATTATTTTTGCATTTTTAGGGGCATTTCCGTCCATTTTTAACCGACGGCATAAAGGCCGATGAAAATCACGATATCGAGTTCCAATTCAAATGCGGAGTCGATATCCACGAAACCATATAAGCGAAGACCACTATCCAATAAAACGGGTAGTGGCCTTTTTCTATTTGCATAGAGGTGGAGAACTATTGAAAAAAGTGGCGAAATATGGTATAATAATAAAAAAAGGCGGTGGTAGGGATGGCAAATACGATTAACGTGATAAATGAGAAGATAACAAGATTGCAATACGAGGCTCAAGGCTTTAGAAATGCTTTTTTTATTTTATACGATTCAATTATGAATAGGCAAGGCAGCGAAGCGTGGGGCGGTGACGGCGATGGGATGTCTGTACTCGGTACGAATGGCTGTTTCTCCGTAGAATTATATTTGAAATTTTTATTGGTTGAAGCATCGTTTTCGCATACAACAATCTCGGGTACACATATTGCTACTCACGATTTATATTTACTGTATGATGCGTTAGATAAAACTGCCACAACATATGTAGCAGACTTAGAAAAAGAGTATTCCAAGATTAAATATAAAGGCAGTTATCCAACACTTAAAGACTTTTTGAAAGGAATAAGAGAATATTTTATAGAATGGCGGTATGCCTATGATAAGGGAGTGTTAAATATTAATTTGAATACATTATCCGATGTGCTGAATTTTATGGAAAAATACTCAATGGTAAAATTTACTCCTATTGCCAATGTTTTGGCAAAAAATCCGTCATTGACAGATGACTCACAAACCATGACTTTATCGAGTCCTGATGACATAGAAAAACAGTAGGACAAAAAGGGGAAAACATAAATGAAACCACAAAGTATTTCGGAGCAATTGATGTACAACACAATTCGGATTGAGTCGAGTAATGGAATAGGAACAGGTTCGTTTTTTAATTTCAAGGTCAACGATTGGCAAGTACCTGTCATTATAACGAACAAACATGTAGTCAACTATAATCCACACGAAACTGTATCGTTTTATATTCATGCGAAAAATGAAAATGGCGAACCAGATAAAAATATTTCGGTTAATTGGACTACTGATTGGTATTTCCACAGCGAATTCGACCTATGTTTTTGCTATGCGGCACCGATATTTGAAAAAATAAAGCATGATATACATTTAGATCCTTTTTATGTTGTAAATGATGATTCCATGATAAACACACAGATCCAACTTGAGGGACTAACAGCGGTAGAAGAGCTTACAATGGTGGGGTATCCGATTGGTCTGTATGATGAAGTAAATAATCTTCCGATATTTAGGAGGGGATATACGGCGTGTCATCCCAGCATTGATTTTAATAGAAAGGGAATTGGGCTAATCGATATGGCTTGTTTCCCCGGTTCGTCGGGGTCACCGATATACATAATGAATGAGGGGTCGTACCAAACGAAACGAGGAACCTTGTGCTTGGGAAATAGGGTTATCCTACTGGGGTATTTATTTGCAGGTCCTATGTATTCCGCTGATGGGGAAATAATTATAAAAGAAATACCGACGAGTACCGAAGTAAATGTCAGTACGAAAATCACGACAAATTTAGGGTATTATATTAAGGCCAGCGCATTGGAAGAATTTAAGAGAGAAGTCGAGAGACGATGCGGCGATAAAGTGGAATAAATTAAAAAAGTACTTATCGTCCGACACACTCTCGGAAACAGCCTAAAAAGCGAGATTTTGTCGTACACACACAAACAAGAATAAAACGAACCCGAAAGAAAATCTTGAGTTCGTTTTGTTTTTTACAAGAGATTATTTCGGACTAAAAAGGGATCTCGCCCGCAAAGTGTCCTATCTCAAAAAACAAAAATTATTCATAACTCCGTTGACAAACGGAACGAATGTTGATTTATAATATAAGCACAAAGGTTTTCGTTCAGGGGCGATATTTTTTTATAAACAAAAAACAATCGTGGACTGTTTGATAACAAATCGCGTGTTTTCGCGATATCGTTTCGGGAAAGGCAAGGGGCATTATGTACAAAGAAAGCAAACTCGCAAAAAACAAGGCGGTCGGAATCATTCTGATGATTCTCGGAGTGTTCGGTTTTTTGATTATCATACACAGGCTTTGCTGCTACAAATTCGAATATGACGAAAAATTCAGCCCCGTAGATTACGGGAAGTTTAATATTCTGTCTTTCTTCACAATTCAATCCAACGTGTTTGTATACGTGTATCTTATTTGTGCGGGGCTTGCGTCCCTCGGTGTCGAGGGGGCAAAGAAGGTCGCGTACAATCCGCTTGTCGGCGCAATGGCAACGACGTACATTCTTGTTACAGGGCTCGTATACACCGCGGGCATTCCCATGGGCTTTACTCCGCCGTTCAAGTGGGGCGATTCCTACCACGCGATGAGCAGTTTTATTCAGGTGTACTTCCATATGATTATACCGCCGATTATGCTGATATTGTGGTTTTTTCCGTTCACGGACAGGCGCACGAATCATAAGACGGTATGGGCATTTGCGATATATCCGTTCGTGTATTCGATCTTTTCCATAATCCGGGGCGCGGTTGGAAAAATGCACTTTTATCCTTATCCGTTTTATCGTCCCGAATTTATATGGTCGATATTTTCAAAAGGCGACGTCAATTATCCGCTTGCGTATTTTCTGATGTTCATCGTGCTTATGGCGGGAATGTTGCTGTTTGTCGGCATAGGCAGACTTATGATGTTCATAAACGATACAATGATAAGCAAAACGTTTTGCCATAGCAGCAAGTGCATGGTGAGCGGACAAAGCGACGCAGACGTCGGGTAAGTCTTTCGGTATTCTGTTGTTGACTTTGGGGCGAAAGGGTGATATTCTATCGTCGCAAAAAAAAGGAGTAGAAATGAAAGCGGCAATCATCGGACTGGGAGTTATCGGAAAGGTACATTACAACATTTTGAACAAGCAAGGTGTTGAAGTTGTTGCAATCTGCGACACGGACGACGGCGTGCTTGAAAAATACGACGGCGTAAAAAAATACACCGATTATAAAACGATGCTCGACAATGAAGATATCGATGTCGTGCATATTTGCACGCCGCACTATCTGCACGCAGATATGACGATATACGCGCTTGAAAGAAACGTGAATGTGCTGTGTGAAAAACCGCTGTGCATAAGAAAAGAAGACATCGCGCGGATTATCGACGCGGAAAATAAATCCGAGGCGATGCTCGGCGTATGCCTGCAAAACAGATATAACAAATCTAGTCAGTTTGTCAAAAGATATTTTCAAAACAAAAAAATCGATTTTGCCTTTGGCAACGTGTTGTGGCATCGCGACAAGGCGTATTATGCGTCGGGAGAATGGCGGGGCAAAAAAGAAACCGAAGGCGGCGGAGTGCTTATCAATCAGGCAATACACACGCTTGATTTGATGCAATGGATTTGTGGTGAGCCAAAGAGCGTTTGCGCAAACGTGTACAATTATTCGCTTAAAGACGTCATCGAGGTGGAAGACACCGCAGTCGCGCTGTTCAAAGGTGACACGGATTTCGAGTTTTTTGCCACCAATACCGCAAAAACCGATTTGCCTGTCGAAATTCGTTTTATTACAGGCGGAGATATCGTTACGCTTTATCCCGACAAGGTGCTTATCAACGGCGATGTCGCAGACATCGAAAACGAAATTGCATGGAACGGTAAGCGAGCCTACGGCAACGGACACGAGAAACTTATCGGTCATTTTTATGATTGCGTCGCAAAAAAAGAAAAATTCCAGATTGACGGCAGCGAAGCGGCAAAAAGCGTGAAGGAAGTTCTGTCTGTTTATGAAAGCGACGGAAAACTCGTTGAAATATTAATTTAATCGTAATAAAACCGAAACCGTAAAAACAGCCCGAGCGGGCTGTTTTTTTGCAAATTTCGGCAATTAAGTTTGTAAATTTATCGAGGTGTAAAACTGTTTGGGTGTTATGCCGAACTCGTTTTTGAATGCGCGGAAAAAGTGGGTATAATCAGAGAAACCGCACTTTGCAAACACTTCGGTTATAGGGTAGCCTTCTTCGATAAACTGTTTTGACAAGACCAGCCGTTTTTTTAGGATATATCGGTGAGGGGAAGTGTTGGTGTATTCCTTGAAAATGTGCGCGAAGTAGTATTTGTCCACAAACAACGCAGACGCGATTGCATCAAGGGAAAGATCTTGCGATATATGTTCGGAAATATAATCGATAGCTTTCGTCACGCAGGGATTTACTTTTCCCAATATAGTGAAGTCGTCGCGGCTTTGCAAAAAATACTGTCCCAGCAACACAAGCAACGCTTTTATTCGATCCTCATTTTCGATATCTGCGCCGAAGTCGCCGGTTTGCGAAACGGAAAAGCCGTCCAGAATATGGCGTATTTTGTCCGAAACCGAGCTGTTGCGGATAAGAAAAGCGTTGTGTTCGTGCGCCTGCAAAAAACAGGTGTTCAGGTCGGTTTTCGCGGTTGAGATGCGCTTCAAATATCGTTGATTGAGCCACACAACAAAGCGTTCGTACGTCATGGCAGAGTCTTTGATGTCAAGTTGATGAAGTTTGTTGGGCGGTATCAAAAGCACGTCGCCGGGGTGCAGTGAATACTTACAATCTTCCACAATGTACGACGCAGAACCCTGCAAAAAGAAATAGATTTCCGAAAAATCGTGAGAATGCAATTCCACCGTCTTGAAATCCTTGTCTTTTTTGTGATGCACCTCGAAAGTCGAGTTGCTCATTTGTTGATTTTCGTATTTTGTTCCGTTCATATCTTAACAATACTTCAAAATCGCAAGATATGCAAGTAAAAAAGCAAAAAATAAAATTTACTATGCAAAAGTTGTGTGATAAAATTATAATCAATAAGGAGTGTGAAAGATGAGTTTTTTTGACGATAACCTTTTACTTTCGGGTGATACGGCGCGCAAAATTTACAGCGGAATCGCGCATCTTCCCATAATCGACTATCACTGTCATCTCAACGAAGCGGATATTAAAAACGACAAGAAGTTTTCCGACATAGGGGAACTGTGGCTTTCGGGCGACCATTACAAATGGCGTGCAATGCGTCTTTGCGGCGTTGACGAAAGTTATATTACGGGCGACCGCTCTTACGAAGAAAAGTTTTTGAAATACGCCGAGATTATGCCCAAACTTATAGGCAATCCGCTTTACTACTGGACGCATATGGAACTCGTGCAAATTTTTGGCATAAACGAGCCTTTGAACAAAGACAGCGCAAAGAGAATTTATGAAAAAGCAAACGCCGTTTTGAAAGGGCTCAGCGTGCAAAAACTGCTTGAAAAATTCAGGGTGGAATATATCGCAACCACCGACGATCCGTTTTCCGATTTATCTTGCCACGGCGATATAAACGGGGTGAATGTGCGCCCGACGTTCCGTCCCGACAGATGCTTTTCGGAAGGCGTCGACAAGGTGCAACTTGAAAAGAGATTGGACTATTTTGTTTTCAAAGGTTGCAAAATCGCAGACCACGGATTTGACGATTTTTCCGACACGCAAAACATCGAATGGTTGATTGAAAAATGCTTTGAAAAGGGAGTTGTTTTGCAACTGCACTTCGGCACTTTCCGGAACGTCAATACCACGGCGTTTAACAAAATCGGGAAGGACAGCGGCTTTGACGTTTTCAGGTCAAACGTTGACACCGACGCGCTTGCACGGCTTCTTGACAAAATGCACACAAAACTTGGGAATTTGCCCAAAATCATACTTTATCCGCTCAATGACGAATGTTTAAGGGCTGTTTGTGCGATTTCCGGCGCATTTCCCAACGTCATTGTCGGCGCGGCGTGGTGGTTTAACGACACCGTATCAGGCATAAAAAGACAGCTCGAAACCGTGTCGGAATATGCGGCTCTCGGCACGAATCTCGGCATGCTTACGGACAGCAGATCGTTCAGTTCGTACGTACGGTTCGACTTTTACAGAAGGATACTCGCAAGCTTTATCGCAAACAAAGTCGATAAGGGAGAATACGACCAAAACAGCGCAATCGCACTTGCAAAAGACATTGCCTACAACAACGTAAAGGAGGTTTTGGGACTGTGAAAATGACATTCCGCTGGTATGGCGAAAACGATTGCATACCGCTAAATTACATAAAACAAATACAGGGAATGAGCGGGGTTGTGACCGCCGTTTACGACACGCCCGTCGGAGAAGTCTGGAAAGAAGAAAAGCTTGAAAGGCTCAAAACCCTTGCAAACGACGCGGGGCTTAATATGGAAGTTATCGAGTCCGTCCCCGTACACGAAGACATAAAACTCGGCAAACCTACGAGAGACAAGTATATCGAAGCGTACAAGCAAAATATCATCAACTGCGGGAAAGTCGGTGTCAGGTGCATTTGTTATAATTTCATGCCCGTGTTCGACTGGCTAAGGACAGACCTTTATTTCAAGCATAAAGACGGCGCGACGTCGCTTGCTTACGATCACGAGAAACTGCTTTCGCTAGATCCCAAAAATCTGCATTTGCCGGGCTGGGACGAAAGCTATTCGACGGAAGAACTCAACAAACTTCTTGAAGAATACAAGGGAATAACGCACGAGAAACTGTTTGAAAACCTTGTGTATTTTCTGAATGCGATTATGCCTGCCTGCGACGAAGCGGGCGTCGATATGGCGATACATCCCGACGATCCGCCGTGGGATATGTTCGGTTTGCCCAGAATTATTTGCAAAGAAGACGACTACGATAAGTTGTTTAATGCGGTGCCGAATAAGCACAACGGAATAACGTTCTGCACGGGAAGTTTGGGAGCGGGCAGGTTCAACGACTTGCCGAAAATGGCGGAAAAATATGCAAGCAGGATTTATTTTGCGCATCTTCGTCAGCTGAGATATGACGGGAAAATAAATTTTTACGAAAACGGACATCAGACCGACTGCGGAAACGTCGATGTGTACGCGATAGTCAAGGCACTTGTCGAAAACGGGTTTGACGGATACGTTCGTCCCGACCACGGCAGAAACGTGTGGGGCGAAGACGCAAAACCCGGATACGGACTGTTTGACAGAGCTATGGGTGCGTGTTATCTCACCGGACTGTTCGAGGCGGTTGAAAAGGATATTAAAGGAGAGAAAAAATGAGCGTTCCTTTCAAAGTTGATTTAACAGACAAAATTGTTGCAATTACGGGTGCGGGTGGTGTGATTTGCTCGGAATTTGCCCGTGCGCTTGCGGAGTGCGGCGCAAAAGTTGCGCTTCTCGATATAAACTATGACGCGGCAAAGAAATTTGCGGATGAGATTGGTAAAAACGCGCTTGCCGTCAGGTGCAACTGCCTTGACAAAGCGGACATTCAAAGAGCAAAAGACGAAATAAACGCCAAGTTGGGAAAAGTGAATTTTCTTATCAACGGCGCAGGCGGAAACAATCCCAAGGCGACCACCGACAACGAGGTTATGACGGCGGATCTTGAAGAAGCGAAAGACTTTTTTGCCCTTGAAGAAAGCGGACTGAAATTCGTATTCGATCTCAATATAACATCGGCGTTTTTGGTGACGCAGGTTTTTGCAAAAGACATGGTCAAAACAGGCGGAAACATCATCAATATTTCGTCGATGAACGCGTTTAGGCCTCTCACCAAAATCCCTGCATACAGTGCGGCGAAAGCGGGCATATCCAATTTTACCGAGTGGCTTGCGGTGCATTTTGCGCCGTGTAATATTCGTTGCAACGCAATCGCGCCGGGATTTTTCGTGACAAATCAGAACAGGACGCTTTTGTTCAATGCCGACGGCACGCCGACGGCAAGAACAGGCAAGATTCTGAATGCAACGCCGATGAAAAAATTTGGAGAGATAAGCGATCTTATCGGGTGTCTGTTGTGGCTCGCCGACGACAAAGCAAGCGGATTTGTAACGGGAACGGTTATACCCGTTGACGGCGGATTTTCGGCATATAGCGGAGTGTAATATGAAACAAGTAATTCCCGTAGTTGTCATAAACGACGAAAAAGAAACGATAGAGATTCTCTCGAAATTGAGAGAAGGCGGCATAAACTGCGCGGAAATCACATTCCGTACGGCGTGCGCAAAAGAGGCAATTGCAATCGGTACGAAAGCCTTTGAAGATATGAATATCGGCGCGGGCACGGTTATCAATGCCGAGCAGGCAAAAAGCGCAGTACAGGCGGGTGCAAAGTTTATCGTGTCCCCGGGGTTTTCCGACGAGGTGGCTTGCTATTGTATAGACGAGAATATTCCGTATTATCCGGGGTGTGTGACACCCACCGAGATAATGCGCGCTCTCTCGTATGGATTGAACATCGTCAAGTTTTTCCCTGCGGGCGTGTACGGCGGACTGAAAGCGATGAAAGCGTTGTCGGCACCGTTTCCGCAAATCAAATTTATCCCGACGGGCGGTGTGGATTTGATCAACCTGAAAGAATACCTTGATTTCGACAAGGTGTATGCCGTGGGCGGCTCTTTTATGATGAAAGGCGATATCGTAAAAAACTGCAAGGAGATTGTAAAGATATGCGAGTTGTGACTTTTGGAGAAATAATGCTTCGTCTGGCACCCGAAAACTATTTGCGGTTCGTACAGGCGGATAGGCTTGAAGCGACTTTTGGCGGTGCGGAAGCAAACGTTGCCGTGTCGCTTGCAAATTTTGGCGAAGACGTGGCTTTTGTGAGCAAACTTCCGTCCCACGAGATAGGACAAAGCGCGATAAATTCCCTTCGCAAATTCGGCGTCGGCACGTCGTTTGTCGCAAGGGGCGGCGAGCGAGTCGGCATTTATTATTGCGAAAAGGGCGCGAGCCAACGCCCGAGTAAAGTTATATACGACAGGGCCGGCAGTGCAATCGCAACCGCAACCGGCGACGACTTCGATTGGGACAAAATCTTTGACGGAGCAAAATGGTTCCACTTTACGGGCATAACGCCTGCCCTTAGCGATACGTTGGCAAGCATAGTTTTGCAAGCTGTCAAGAGTGCAAAGGAAAAAGGAATAACCGTGTCGTGTGACCTGAATTTCCGCAAAAAACTTTGGAGCAAGGAAAAGGCGAGAGAAGTTATGAGCGAAATATGCAAGTACGTCGACGTGTGCATAGCAAACGAAGAAGACGCAAAAGACGTGTTCGGAATCGA
>ULXL01065539.1_pt1 | contig 36210 bp, 29 predicted proteins | sample 1961241 | NCBI WGS metagenome assembly ULXL01 (sample SAMEA4835837, study PRJEB28245) | human gut metagenome | biome: gut microbiome; material: fecal sample | place: Denmark | collected 2008
ATCTGCCTCCTTAATTTGAGGAGCTGCCTCGTTTTCGGGAGGATTAACCGTGTCCTCCGTCATCGGAGCGTAAATATCAATCGGCTGCTCTTGGCTTGGCTGCTTGGGAATAGTCGGTGAATAATATGCGGGCTGCTGAGCATTTTGAACGGCAGGAGTGAAATACGACGGCTGAGCCGCATTGCTCTGCTGAGGCTGAGCACTTGGATTTGAACCCTGCGAAGCGGAATAATCGTTTCCGTATGTATGCTCTGTGCCGTTTTCAAACGGTGCTTGCGTGTTTGAATACTTTTGAAGCTTCTGCTCATCGGAGAGGAAATCATCCTCTGTTACCCTGCCCGTTTGAATTGCACGCAGGCGGAAATTCTCGTAATAAAGAGCCTGAGTTGTTTGAACATAAGGCATAACATAAATAATCGGGAAAACGAAAATGCAAAGCAAATACCACGGAATAAAGCTTAAATCAAGAACGAAAAGCTCTGTTCTGTTGCCCTGAATCATTTTTTTGCTTAATTTAATTGCCTGCCACGGCGAAAGCTCGGGATAATCGCACATAATCTGAAATGTGAAATAAGAGCTGTAATGGAATATAAGCCCCGGAACAATGAACGCAAGCGTAAACAAAAATTCCAAAGCAGACTTAATCAAGGCGCCGCCGACCTTATTCCAATATTTAACCTTAAACGCCTGATTAAAAATACTTTTTAAGCCTGCTCCAAACTCATGCTCTTTGCCTCTGATAAACTCAACAAAATATGCCGCCAGGGCAACCGAAAGAGGCGCAAGCAAAGCCGACAAAATATAAGATGTGTATGAAATGCTTTTTGAAACCTCTTCATTTCCTACCCACGCCGTGTTCAGCTTTGCCGGAACGGCAAGATTTGCTCCGAAGCTGTTGAAATCATTTTGGCTTTCATCAAGGTCAAAATCATCATAATAATTGAAATCGTTCTCTCCGTAGCCGCTGAAAGCGTCATCATATTCATTTGATGTAATTGTTTCCCACGCCGTTTTTCCCGAGGTAACTGCGGTTGAAATTTCAACTGCAATATTCGCGCAAAGTGAGATGATAAAAAAGGTTAAAAACAGCTTAATAACCTTATTCTTTATAAGCACTCTTGCCTGATTTTTTATCAGGCCTCTGTCTAAATTCATACCTTTCAGCCTTTCTGCCCGCTAAAAGCAATTATATCATTATGCGCCTCTGCGGGCAAATAAAGCGCACAATAAATTCGCAGCCGCCGCAATTAATGCGAAGCGGCGATTTATTGTTTTAAAACTCAAGCTTTTCCGCAATAAAGGATTCAAGCTCTGAAATCGGGAGTCTAACCTGCTCCATGGTATCTCTGTCTCTAACGGTTACGCAGCCGTCATCAACAGAATCGAAATCATAGGTAATGCAAAACGGTGTTCCGATTTCATCTTGTCGGCGATAACGCTTACCGATTGAGCCTGCTTCATCAAAATCAACATTGAATTTCTTTGAAAGATTTTCAAAAACCTCGCCCGCCTGCTCGCTGAGCTTCTTTGAAAGCGGAAGCACTGCCGCCTTGAACGGAGCAATTGCAGGATGGAAATGCATAACAACTCTTTTGTCGTTTTTCTCCTCGTCAATCACCTCTTCGTCGTAAGCCTCGGTTAAAAGTGCAAGGAAAAGCCTTTCAACGCCGAGCGACGGCTCGATAACATAAGGAACATATTTTTCGTTTGCTTCCTGATCAAAATATTCAAGATTTTTACCGCTTGTGTTGATATGCTGAGTTAAATCGTAATCTGTTCTGTCTGCAACACCCCAAAGCTCGCCCCAGCCAAACGGGAAAAGGTATTCAAAGTCTGTTGTTGCCTTTGAATAGAAGCAAAGCTCCTCGGCAGAATGATCTCTTAAACGAAGATTTTCCTTGCTGATATTAAGAGAATAAAGCCAATCGCGGCAAAACGATCTCCAATAATCAAACCATTCAAGGTCTGTTCCGGGCTTGCAGAAAAATTCAAGCTCCATCTGCTCAAATTCTCTAACACGGAAGATGAACTTGCCGGGAGTAATTTCATTTCTGAATGATTTACCGACCTGTGCAACGCCGAAGGGGATTTTCTTTCTTGTTGTTCTTTGAATATTTGCAAAGTTAACGAAAATGCCCTGCGCCGTTTCGGGACGAAGATAAATTTCATCCTTTGAATCCTCGGTTACGCCCTGGAAGGTTTTAAACATAAGATTAAACTGACGAATATCGGTAAAATTAGTTGCTCCGCAGTTTGGGCAAGGGATATTGTGCTCTTTAATATATGCACTCATTTCCTCATTTGACCAGCCTGCAACATTTGTGCCGTCAAAATTCTCAATCAAATCATCTGCTCTGTGGCGTGTTTTGCAGTCGCAGCAATCCATAAGAGGATCTGAAAAGCCTCCGAGATGGCCGGACGCAACCCATGTTTGCGGATTCATAAGGATAGCAGAATCAAGACCGACATTATATTTATTTTCCTGAATGAATTTTCTGCGCCACGCCTTTTTGATGTTTTCTTTAAGCTCAACACCGAGGGGACCGTAATCCCATGTGTTTGCCAAGCCGCCGTATATTTCAGAGCCGGGGTAAACAAAGCCTCTGCCCTTGCAAAGCGCAACAAGCGCTTCAAGTGATTTTTCCGTGTTTTTCATAGTAAACCTCCGCTATATAATTATACATTTTTATATTAACATATTAAAAATAAAAGGTCAATATCGCAGCTAAAATAAAAAACGAAACGCAAAAGGAGTGCTTCCGGCAGCGTTTCGTTTTTATTCATTTTTGACGGGCTCGAATTAATACCGTTGCCCTATTTTACAAACCAATAGTTTACATCAACATATTTGCTGTTAACTCCGGGGCAGGAGCCGTGCTTATTATATTGCCATATATCGTAAGAGCCGAGATATGTTACCGCCTTGTTATAATCGGCAACCCAAATATAAGCGTTATCATTTAATTTTGAAGAAGCAATATCGAAATTGAGCATAGACGATGAGGAATACACTCCCGCATATTTTCCGGCTTCGTTTATTCTGCTGCAAAAGGCATTTATAATTTCGCTTGCCTGCGTTTTTGTTATTCCGCTTTCAAAAAGCCGCCCTGTCAGCTCGCCGTTTTCACCGTGAGCATATTCAAAATCAATAAAAACGGGAAGCTCAATATTATAGCCCTTAATGAGCTTTAAAACGAAATCCGCCTCTTCCCTTGCCTCGTTCTCGGTTATTGCCTGAGAATAAAAATAAACGCCGATTTTCATTCCCGCTTTAAGCGAATTTTCAAGATTATCTTCAAGGGCTGTATCGGCAACAAGCTTTCCGTTTCCGTATCCTCGGTAGCCTGCTCTGATAACGGCAAAATCAACATTTTCGCTGACCGCCTGCCAATCTATTTCTCCGTTATGAGAGGAAACATCTATTCCGCAAACATATTTTTCATCCGTTTCAAAAAGCACAGGCTTATCCTTAGCCGCTCCGGCGTGGGAGGCAAGCACACCCGCACAGGCAACGGCAATAACAAGCAAAACGGCAAAAACCGCAACACGAGATTTTTTGCTTTTTAAATTCATTTTCATAATTCGGCTTTCCTTATGCTGATTTCTCCGCTTCTGAGCGTGAGAATTTCTCCGTTTTCCTTTTGAACGGTTAAGCCGCCGGCCTCGTCAATTTCAAGCGCAGTTGCAGTAACCGCCCTTGAATTTTCAATATAATTAATTTTTTTGCCTAAAATGAGGCTTCTGCTTCTGTAATAATCAATAAAGCTTTTATAATCGCCAAGCGTTATTTTCATCAGCTCATTTGCAATTTCAGCAATTAAATCCGCCCTGCGCAAATTAACGCCGAGGCTTCCTGCATTTTCAACATCGCTTGGAAAATTAACCGTTGAAACATTCATACCGATACCGATTATAACGCTTGAAACCGTTCCCGTTTCAAAATCGGAAACCGCCTCGGTTAGTATTCCGCAGATTTTTCTGCCGTCAAGATAAACATCGTTTACCCACTTAATTTTCGGCTTTAAATCGGTTAAACCTTCTATGGCTCTGCAAACGGCAACGGAGGCAGCGGTTGTTGCCGTAACTGCATTTTGAAGCTTAATATCGGGATGAATAACAAGGGACATATAAATTCCCGTTTGGGCAGGCGAATAAAATGATTTTCCCTGCCTGCCTCTGCCGTTTGTTTGCTCATCTGCAACAACGAGCATATCAGAGCAATCATTATCGTTGATAAGGCGCTTTGCCTGCGTGTTTGTTGAATCAATGCTGTCGTAATAATAAACATTAACATTGCAGGAAAGCCGACTTTTTATTATATCTGCCGACAAAATATCGTTTTCACTTGAAAAGCGGTATCCTCTGTTTGTTACGGATTCAATCACATAACCGTCCTTGCGAAGCGCTTTAACCGCCTTCCACACGGCTGCTCTGCTTTTTGAAAACCGATGTGCAAGCACCTCTCCGCTGACAAATCCGTCAGTTAATTTTAATTCATTCAAAATGTCCTTTTTTAAGCTCATATTCGTCCCCGTTAATTAAAATACGGGCCGTGAAAACAGCCCGTGCATTTTATTTATTCATATAAAACACCGCAAGAGTTTTCGGACCGCAATGAGAGGAAATTGTGCAGCCTGCGTCTGCACAGATAATCTCTTTAAAGCAACCCTTTCCCTCGGCAACGCCCTTTGCGTACGCAAGCGTTTCGGCGGAAATTCCTCCCGAATTGGCAATAACAATTCTTGAAGTGTCTATCCTTGAAGCATTGGCAAGATTATCGTTAACATACTGCCTGTAAACAACATCTGCCTTGCCTCTGTATTTTTTAGCAACATCCATTTTTCCCGTTGCAGGATCAACTGCAATAGTTGGCTTTAATCCCAAAACATTTGCGCCGAACTTTGCAACGGAGCTGCATCTGCCGCCCTTATAGAGATATTCAAGGTTATCAAGAACAAAATTTGAATGAACCTTGGGAACAAGGGCATTAATCCTGTTTGCTATTTTTTTTGCTTCAAACCCTTTATCTCGCAAATCACACGCTTTAAGAACAAGAAGCCCCATAGCAGTGCAAAGATTTTTTGAATCAACGCAATAAACATTGCTGAATTCAGACGCAGCAATAAGTGCATTTTGATGGCTTGAAGATATTGCGGAGGAAAGGCTGATATGAACAACGGCGTTTCCCTCGTCTGTTTCCCTTTTAAAAACCTCATAATACTGTGCGGGGGTAACTGCGGCGGTTTTGGGAAGCATTCCTGTTTTTTCAACAAATTCATAAATATCCGACGGATGAACCTCTAACGAATCAAGATATGATTTTTCGCCCAGAAGAACGGTAAGCGGAGTTATCACAATTTCGCGTTGCTCGATTATTTCCTGCGGTAAATCACAGGTTGAATCTGCCGTTATAACAACCTTCATTATTATCACCTCCGTCAGTCAATTTTGAATAGTGGGATTATATCATATAAATATTTAGAATTTCAACCAACTTTAATAAAAGCAGTCAATATTTAAGAAAAAGTTAAGAATTTTAATTATTGCCGAGCATTATTTTAAATTTATTCATTTCAACTTTGCTGTACGGAGAGTCAAACCGAATCAGCAAAACCTGATTTTCGCCCTCGGTTGTTATTTCCGCCGAATCGGTAATATTATAATCCTTTTGCATTGACCTTATTATAATTTGACAGTTTTTCGGCTTGGTTATCTCTTTTGAAAAGCTGTATCCCGATTTAAGTTGAATTCTCAACTCCTCTTGATTTACCGTGATTTTGCTGATTCCTGCCGCTTCGTTATCAAGATTTGAAATGCTCTTTAAATCATCCGTTTTGCCCGTAACATAATTAAACGAGCATTCAAGCGCAATGTTTGATATAACCTTGCTTTCTCTGAACGAGGCTTTCGGAACAAACTCCTTGCTCCAAGCCTCTATATCTTCCCTGACGGGAGCAATTGCCTGCGAGGCATTTTCAACATTGAAAAGAACGCTTTTTTCTGCAATAACAAAGCCTCCGTCCTTAAAGGTCAATCCGGATTGAATTTTTCCAACCAATTGAGCATTGCTTAATTCGTTATATGCAATATAGACCGAAATATCAACGGTAACCTTATGCGTTTTGGGATCAATATTTACAACGCACGGACCGTAATACCAGTTTTTCATAGTGCAATAATCGCCCTTAGGGGAAAACGGAACAAGTATATACGAGGTTGGCGTTTTATTTACAACAAGCTCCGTTTCCTTATCGTATGAAACGGTTGTTCCCGCATACGCCATGACGAACTGAATTCTTTTCGGAGATTTCGGAAGCTGATTTGCATAGCATTTAATTTTTCTGTTAAACTCCGACGACCAGCCTGCGTCATTAGTATAATTAACAACATAGGAATGCTTGCCGTTCTTATCCGTGTTAACAGACAAAACATAAAGCCCGTAAAGCGCCTCGCCTGTTGCTTCATCCTCGCCCTCAAAGGCACGAATAACAATATCCTCTTTACCGTCGCCGATAAAATCGTAATAATAAATTTCCGGCGTTCTTCTGCCGAAATCCTTATTCCAATCGGTAAATTCCGTTTCCTGCCCGTCCTGAACAAGAATAACAAAATCACCGTCTCTGTAAAGCTGAATTGAATTTTCCTTTAATTCGGCAAGAAGCGTTCTGCTGCCTGCTTTTTGCGGACCGGTTTCCCTAACCTCAAGCTGTGCGTTTTTTATATCCTCTTCAAGATGCGGAAGATAAATTTTTTGATGATAATAAATTCCAAAGCCGCTTAATGCAACAAAAACAACTATTAACACAATAATAACCGGTAAATTAATTCTGCGCTCTCCCATAATTATTCCCCGTATTTTTCTTTATATTTAAACTTAACTCTTTTTCCCTTTTCGATATGATAGCAGCATCCCTCGGCAAGCGAAAAGATATACTTATCGTGCTTATAGGAATCAGAATAAACATCAACTATTTTATAATCATTAATCTCTTCGTTAAGGCGGCGCACCTTTTCCTTGCCTCTGCAGTTTTCGCCGATTATTGCGCCTGTTTTTTCATTATGGTGTGTGCAGATAAGATAATCAAAGCCTGCTCTTTTTGCAATTTCCTTTAAAAGAAAATCGGGAGAGGCGCTGATAACAATACCCTTTCTTTTGCGCTCAAAAAACCATGGATAAATCTGTTTTTCGTGCATATTCCAAAAGCCCTTTACCGCCCTTTCAAGCGGAATAAGAGGAACAAACGAAAAGCAGGCTCTTTTAAATTTCGTAAAGCTGATAATGCCCAAAAGAGTTAATAAGCCGCCTGCAAGAATAATCGGGGCGGTTATTATTATCCACGGATAATGAATTAAACAGTAAGCAATAAAAAGCGAGCCGCTGTCAAACGGAACAAGGGTTTTATCAAAATCGTAAATATCGTATTCCATCAAACCTTCTCCGCATCAAAATCAAATTCGATTTTCTTATCGCTTGAAAAGCGGGTTAGCTTAACGCCTGCCGATTCAAGCATTCTTCTGCTTGCCTTGTTTGCGTCTGTTTCGGCATATTTATCGCTTATGTAAATAACCTCTGTTATGCCTGCCTGAATTATAGCCTTTGCACATTCATTGCAGGGGAAAAGAGCAACATAAATTCTTGCTCCCTTAACACCTATGCCGTTTGAATTTAAAATTGCATTAAGCTCTGCGTGGCAAACAAAGGGATACTTTGTGTCGTTTTGATTATCTGCGCTTCTTTCCCACGGAAAATCCTCATCGGAGCAGCCACGGGGAAAGCCATTGTATCCAACGCTGACAATTCTATTGTCTGCATTAACTATGCAGGCGCCGACCTGTGTGCTTGGGTCCTTGCTTCTCATTGCAGAAAGCAGGGCAACGCCCATAAAATATTCGTCCCACGAAATATAATCTTCTCTTTTCGCCATATTCATTCTCCTTTGAAATGGTTTTAAGGGTTATTTTAATGCGTCAATAAATTCATCAAGCTCGGGACATTCAACATCCTCAATTCTGCCCTCATCAACAAGCCTTGCCGCTTCGGGATTCATAGGAAGCTTTGCAAGAACGGGAAGGCCAAGCTCTGCCGCCGTTTCATCTATCTGCGATTTGCCGAAAATTTCATGCTTTTTTTTGCAATCGGGGCAAACGAAATAGCTCATATTTTCAACAAGACCTAAAACATCAATCTCCATAAGCCTTGCCATATTGACCGCCTTGTTTACAATCATTTTAACAAGATCCTGCGGTGTTGAAACAATAACAATTCCGTCAATCGGCAGACTTTGAAAAACGGTTAATGCAACATCGCCCGTTCCCGGAGGCATATCAACAAAAAGATAATCAAGCTCGCCCCAGCGCACATCACTCCAAAACTGCTCAACAACGCCGCTGATAACCGGACCTCGCCAAACAACAGGCGAATTAACATCTTCAAGAAGCAAATTAATGCTCATAATTTTAACTCCGCCTTTTGAAACATTCGGAAGCAGACATTCACTGTCCTGCATAGCACGGGAGGTTATGCCGAAGGATTTCGGCACGGAGGGACCTGTTATATCGGCATCAAGCACACCAACCTTCAACCCCGCCCTTGCGCATTTAGACGCAAGCAGGCAGGAAACAAGGCTTTTGCCTACTCCGCCCTTTCCGCTGACAACACCTATAACCTTTTTTATTTTTGAATACTTGTTCATCGGCTTTTGAAAATCCTGCTTTTCCTTTCGGTCTGAGCAGCTTTGAGAGCATTGAGAACAATCATGTGAACATTCGCTCATATTTTTTCCTTTCGCATGCTAAAAAATTATAATATAGTAACTTATCAATTATAGCATATAATATATTTATTATCAATAGTTTCTGATAACGGTTACAACCCTTCCGAGAAGCGCAAGCTCATCAACAATGATGGGCTCAAAATCATCATTTTCGGGCTGCAAACGGAAATGCCCCTTTTCCTTATAAAATCTTTTAACGGTTGCCTCATCGCCCACAAGCGCAACAACTATATCCCCGTTTTCGGCAACAGGAGTTTTTTCAACTATTATTATATCCCCGTCAATAATATGCGCATTTATCATTGAGCTTCCTCTAACGTGAAGCGCAAAATAATCTCCGCTTTTTCCGAGCGCAACGGGAATATATTCCTCAATTTGCTCCTGGGCAAGAATTGGCAAGCCTGCCGTTACAGTTCCGAGAAGCGGAACGGGAGTTGCTTTGCCCGTGCTTCCTGCAAGGCGAATTGTTCGCTTCAAATTCGGATCACGCTCTATATATCCCGCCTTTTCAAGCGCATTGAGATTATACTGAACGGTTGAGGTTGAACGCAAGCCGACCGCCTCGCCTATTTCACGCACAGACGGTGCAATTCCTCTTTGCGATATAACATCACGGATGTAATTTAAAACGGCTTCCTGCGTTTTGTTTATGAGGTCCATAAGATTACCACCTATAATATTATAAATTTAATATATCATACCATTATTCGTATTAATTGTCAAACAAATGTGCTAATATTTAATGAATTAAAAAAAAGTGTTGACAAACTTCGGTTTATAATATATAATTTTCCTTGCTTGAAATATAGCGGTTGATACGGCTTTATAGCTCAGTTGGCTAGAGCATGCGGTTCATACCCGCAGTGTCACTGGTTCGAATCCAGTTAAAGCCACCAACGGCCCGGTGGTCAAGAGGTTAAGACACCGCCCTTTCACGGCGGTAACACGAGTTCAATTCTCGTCCGGGTCACCATAACGGCAATTTTCCGAGGAAGATTGCCGTTAATTTTTTATTTATAGGGTAGGCAATATGAAAATCCTTGTTATTTTTACGGGCGGAACAATTTCCTGCACAAATAAAAACGGCTTTCTTTCGCCGAGCGCAAACGCTGATAAATCCGTTATTGATGAATACAGAAAAGCAAACGGGAACGATATAGAATTTGAAGCGATAAAGCCCTTTACCGTTTTAAGTGAAAACCTGTGTGCCGAAACGCTGAATACGCTTATTAATACCGTTTATGAAAAAATAAATCAGGGCTATGATAAAATCATAATTTGCCACGGAACAGACACCTTGCGGTTTTCCGCCGCAGCGCTTGCCTTTTCACTTTCGGGCAGAGGCGCGGGAATAGTTCTTGTTTCCTCAAATTATCCGCTTAACGATAAAAGGTCCAACGGTGTTGAAAATTTTGTTGCGGCAGTTGAATTTTTGAAAATTTACAACAAGGACGGAGTGTTTGTTTCCTATAAAAACAACGGGGATAACGCAAAAATTCTGCTTGCTTCAAGGCTTCTTGCAGGCGCAGAGGAGGACGACGGAATTTATGAATCAAGCGCACGCTTTGCCGCACAAATGATAAACGGAAAAATCGAGATAAGCGAGGACTGTAATATTCCCAAATGCAGAAAGAGCGAAATCATAAAATTCTGCGAGCCCTCGCAAATTGCGGTGCTTGAAAGCGCACCTTCTGCTGCGCCCTGCGTTGATTTAAGCCGTGTTAAGGCGGTTATTTTCAAGCCGTATCATTCGGGCACGCTCTGCACCGAAAGCACAGCGCTTGCCGATTTTTGCAGGGCGGCGCATAAAAACGGCGTTTCCCTTTTTGTTGCAAACGCAAGAGATACGGATATTTACGAAAGCGCACGGGAATTTGACAGGCTCAAAATTGTGCCCGTTCCCAACTGCACACTTGCCTCGCTTTATATAAAGGTTTGGCTTGCCGTCAGCGCAGGCAAGGATATTCCCTCCTTTGTTCAAAAGGAAATTTACGGCGAATTTCAAAAATAAAAGCAGGAGAGCAATGCTTTCCTGCCGGCGTTGTTTAGTCCGTTTATCAACGGCTTTATCTGATTGCGTCCTTCATTGATTTAACATATTTATAAACCTCTTCGGGCGCATTTTTTCCGTGCTGCGCAATAATTTTAACTATTGCCGAGCCAACAATAACTCCGTCTGCAACGGCGGAATATTTTTTCGCCTGCTCGGGAGTGCTTATTCCGAAGCCGATTGCAACGGGAATATCCGTTGCCGATTTAACCGCCTTTGTTATTGATTCCAAATCCGTTTTAATTTCGGAGCGCACACCTGTTACACCAAGCGACGAAACCTCATAAACAAAGCCCTGTGCCTCTTTGGCTATCATCTTTATTCTCTGCTCGCTTGTTGGGGCGATAAGAGAAATAACATCAATATCATATTTTTGAGCAACTGATTGAAGCTCATCCTTTTCCTCAAACGGCAAATCGGGAATGATAACACCCGAAATGCCGCTTTTTTTTGCATTATCGAGGAATTTATCATAGCCGTATTTAAACAGAACATTAAGATATGTCATAAAAACAAGGGGTATATTAACCTCGGCAGAAACCTCTTCTGCAAGAGCAAAAACCTTATCGGTTGTTGTTGAGCCCGAAAGGGAACGCAGGTTTGCTTCTTGGATAACGGGGCCCTCTGCAATCGGATCTGAAAAAGGAATACCGATTTCTATTAAATCGCAGCCCGCCTGCGCCATTTTTATCATTATTTCCCTGCTTGTTTCCAAATCGGGATCTCCTGCGGTTACAAAGCCGATAAAGGCTTTGCCGTTTTTGAACGCATCTGAAACCTTATTCATAAATTTCCTTCCCCCTGTATCTTGCTATGGCGGCAACATCCTTATCGCCTCTGCCCGAAAGGCAGCAGATAATAATATCATTCTTGCTCATTTTAGGCGCAATTTCCATAATATGAGCAACGGCGTGTGCGCTTTCTATTGCACAGATAATGCCCTCTGTTTTTGCAATATATTCAAAGGCGTTAACGGCTTCATCGTCTGTTATCGGAACATACTGCGCTCTGCCCGTGTCCTTTAAATTAGCGTGCTCGGGGCCTACTCCGGGATAATCAAGACCTGCGGAAATACTGTAAACAGGGGCAATCTGACCGTATTCATCTTGGCAAAAATACGATTTCATACCGTGGAAAACGCCAAGCGTTCCCGTTGCCATGGTTGCGGCGGTTCTGTTTGTATCAACACCCTTGCCTGCCGCCTCGCAGCCGATTAATTTAACATCCTTATCGTTTATAAAATTGTAAAACATTCCCATAGCGTTTGAGCCGCCGCCCACACACGCAACAACGGCAGAGGGAAGCCTTCCCTCTTTTTCAAGAATCTGCTCTCTTGCTTCCTTGCTTATTACACTTTGAAAATCACGAACAATCGTTGGAAACGGATGCGGCCCCATAACAGAGCCGAGCACATACAATGTGTCGTCAACACGGGAAACCCATTCACGCATTGCCTCGTTTACTGCGTCTTTAAGCGTTTGAGTGCCTGTTGTTACGGGGTGCACCCTTGCGCCTAAAAGCTCCATTCGATAGCAATTCAGAGCCTGGCGCTCCGTGTCAAGCTTTCCCATAAAGATTTCACATTCAAGCCCCATAAGAGCAGCCGCAGTTGCAGTTGCAACGCCGTGCTGACCTGCGCCCGTTTCGGCAATAACTCTTGTTTTGCCCATCTTTTTAGCAAGCAGGCATTGACCGAGAACATTATTTATTTTATGAGCGCCCGTGTGGTTTAAATCCTCTCTTTTAAGATAGATTTTTGCTCCGCCCAAATCCTCCGTCATATTCTTTGCATAATAAAGAAGCGACGGCCTGCCTGCATATTCCTTAAAAAGAGTATCAAGCTCTGCAACAAATTCGGGATCGTTTTTATAGTGCTCATACGCATTTTCAAGATTAATTATTTCATTCATCAGCGTTTCGGGAATATACTGACCGCCGTGAATACCGAATCTTCCTTTACTCATTTCTTACCCTTTCGATAAATGCTTTTATTTTTTCATAATCCTTATATCCGTTTACTTCAACAGCACTTGAAGCGTCAACGGCATAAGGCATTGTTTTTTCAATTGCCTGTTCAACGCTTATGCTTCTGTGATAGCAGAGAAAACAACACCTTAAAAAACAAAAAGCCCCGGCAGTATTATAAAATACTGCCGGGGACGAATAATTCGCGGTGCCACCCCGTTTTGCGAAAATATATGATTTCGCACTCTCTGCAAGGTACTATCATACCTTCGACCACTAACGCAGGTCTGCTCGTTGCGTGATACTCGGCAATTGCCTTTCAACGCACCCTCGGCGGTCCATTTAGCAAGCCGTTTACTGCCGCTTCCCAGCTACTGCGGCTCTCTGTGAGTTCGTATCCTGCTTTTATCTCCGCTTCAACGGTTTAGTCAGTTAAATTGTTTAATGCTATATTATCACTCTTAAAGAAATTTGTCAACTGCTTTTTCAAACAATTTTTCCGTTAACAATTTTTCCGCTGATGATTTCGCCGTTTGCATTTCTTATTCCGCTTACTTCTCCGTTCCAATCCTGAGGCATTGCATTTTCAATAACCATAAGGGCAATTCCCGTCATAGCACCGAAATTGCCGTCAATCTGAAACGGCGGATGAGCGCAAAGCATATTAGGATATGTTCCTCCGCCCATACCCATCCTTTTCGACGGCTTAACAAGGCTTAACTGATTTTTAAGAAGAACATTTGCCTTTTCGGGCTGCTTCATTTTTGCACGCACGCAAAGCTTCCACGCAAGGCTCCAGCCCGTTCCGCCCTCGCCTCTTGCAAGGAGCGATTTATCAGCCGCATTCTCCAACACCTCTCCTGCATTATCGGCGGCAGGGAAAATGCAATAAAGATGGCTTATGTGGCGGTGCTTGGGCTCACTTTCATCGTATTCCTCAATCCATTCGGGTATTCTGCCGTCTGAGGCAGGCTTAACCTGATTGATTTTAGGCGCATCAAAGCCGAGCCTTTCGCAGTTTGCGAAAAATTCAAAAAGAATTTCTCTGTCCATAGAGGGCATATAGGTTGTGTTTGCATTTTTGCCGTTGAGCTTATATGTGTTTTCGGGCGAGAGCGACGGGCAGGTAACAAGCTCGCCGTCCTTTTCAACAAGAAAATCCTTATAGAAATTCAAATTGCTTTCAAACAGAGGCTTAATTCGTTGCTTATATGCTTCATCCTTTGTGAAAGCATAATGGTTATAAAGCATATTGAGAAGCCACGGCAGGCCTGCCTGCCAATATGAATATGATTGGCTTGAGCTGTCGCCGTTCGGCGAGGTTGCAGGCTGAGTGCAGCCCCAAATATCAACATTATGATGAGCGCAGGAGCCCGAGCAGTTATAATATGCCTTTGCGGTTTCTTGGCCGTTATATGTCAGCTTTTCAACAAGCTCTGTTAACGGATCAAAGCATTCGGGAAGATTAACAAAATCGCATCCCCAATAATTCATCTGCGTGTTTATATTTATAGTGTAGTTTGAGCTCCACGGGGCACGAAGGTGCTCGTTCCAGATTCCTTGAAGATTCATTGCCTGAGAGCCCTCTCGGGAGCCCGAAATTGTTAAATATCTGCCAAACTGAAAAAGAAGTGCGGCAAGCGCATTATCATTACCCGTGCTCTTGAACGCCTTAATTCTTTTATCTGTGGGAAGCTCGCTTTCGCCGTCAAGGCTAAACTCAACCCTGTTGAAAAGCTCGGAAAAATCGTCTATATGCTCACGCAAAAGTGCTTCATAGGATAAATCCTTCGCTTCAAGAGGCCTTTGAGCCCTTGCAAACGCATTTGCCTGCGGCATTGATTTGAAATCAACAAAGGAGGTTGCAAGCGAAACAAGAACGGTTATTTCCCTTTGATTCTTAACAATTATCTTTCCGTTTGCAAAATCTGCATTGCCGATAACCCTTGCTATGCCGCAGAATTTCATTGCCTTATCGCCGTACTGAACGGGCTTTTTTGAAAAATGATAGGGCGGATAGCAAATCTCCGGAGCCGAGCCCGAAATAACAAGGCTGTTATCCTTACATTCTATGCCGTAATTCAATTTACTGTCAAAGGTTATTTCGCAGGAAACGCCTTTTTCGCTTTTGATGTTAACAACAATAAGCTGCGCCGGATGGCTTACAAAAACCGTTTGCACAAACCCGTTGCTCTCGGTTGTTGCAACGCCCTTTGAAATATCAAGGCTTCTTTTATAGCCCTTTTTTGATATTTTTGATTTATATTTGATATTAAGATTTCCAAAAGGCAGGTAGCTTTCGCTCCACGCACCGTACATTTTTTTATTTAAAATATCCGCCGCCTCGTCGGGCTTGCCTGCAAAAACCCTGCCGCGCACCTCTTCAAGATGCTCATAGGCGTCTTTTTTATTTTTATCCTTTGGATAGCCGCTCCAAAGAGTATCCTCGTTAAGAGCAATTCTTTCCTTTTTTATTCCTCCGAAAACCGTTGCGCCGAGCCTGCCGTTTCCGAGCGGAAGCGCCTCCTCAAACAGCCTTGCGGGCTTTGTGTAATACAAAACATTTTTCATAAAATGTCCTCCGTTGAGTTTATAATTATACTATAATAGAAAAATCCTCTAAATGCAAGAAAAAAGACCTTTTCAAATATATCGAAAAGGTCTTTAATTTCCTGTTTAATTTTTCTTACCAGCCAAGACGGATAATTGTTATTGAACAGCTGCCTGTGCCTCCGCGGATTGCCGCCTGATGGCCCTCGGGAGTGTAAATATCAATTCTGCCGCCTGAGGAAAGTCCGCTGCCGCCTCTGTCAACAACTGTGTAGTTAGTTCCGTTTACGCTGATAACGGAGCCGAGAGGAAGCCAATTGCACGCAACATAATATGGGTTTGGCATACCCGTGTAAACCTTCTTGCCCGAAGCGGTTACACCGTTTGACTTGCCGCAGCATTTTGCGCAGGAGCAATAATGAGTGTATTTGCCCTTAATTGTTTGGCCTAACGAATAGCCCTTTGCAGACTGAACGCCGTTTGGCTCAACACTTCCCTGCTTTGTGCCGACAATCTTAACCTCTGTTACAGGCTCCTTTGTTACGGTTGAGGAAAGCTCCTCTATTGAGGCTTCCCTGCCGTTGATATAGGTTACTCTGTATTCAACCTGCTTTTCGCCGTTTTGACCTGCAATCTCGATTTCGCTTGTGCCGGTGTCCATATCGCTGTTTTGCTTTATTTCTGTTGAATATTTAATTACTTCATTTCTTGTTTCTGTTTTAACGGTAACTCTGAAAACGGTTATTTCCATACCGTCCTCAATAGCGGTATCAAGTGAAGGCTCAACATAATCATCACCGTCAAGGCTTATGCCTGCAAGAGAAATAACATCTGCAACCGTTGAGCCGATTGCCGAAATGCTTGACGAGGTTGAGTCTGCATTAAGAATAACGGTTTTTGCACCTGTAACATTGATTATCATTCCGTTTTCAACAGGAGCCGAAAGGCTGTAATCAATTTTACAATTCTCTGTGCTGATGCCGATTTCGGCAAAAACCTCTGCCACCGTGTCTGCATAAACATTATAATCGGTTATGATTTCATCATATTTGATATAAACCGTATTTAATCTGTCTATCGTGATAACTCCGCCCTCGCCTGCTTCAAAGCCTGCGATATTGAGCTTATCGTTTGCACCCAGAGTTATATTTGCTTCATTCAGGATTTCGATAGGTTGTGTTTCTTCAGTTGTAACTGTGTATTCCTTACCGTTATCGTTTATAACAACATCATATTCGCCTGTTACTCCTGCGAATGCAGTTGCCGTAAAGATACAAACGATAAGAACGAACGCAATTACCGTTGCACTTACAAGGCGCGAAATGCGCTTGAAAGAGACAACGCTTGATTCATTAATCATCTTAATCTCCTTTTTGTACCTAATTGATAATAAGCAGAAAAGCGTTTTTGTTTTTCGTCTTTTATAGGCAAAACCTTTGATTTACTTTCAGAGCATTTGACCGATTTGCCATGGCTCTGCACTTATTATTTCTCAAGCCTTTGGCATTATAGTTATTTTTGCATAATGTGTCAATGTTCAAAAAAATATTTTTTTGTATAGTTTGCACAAAACCCAACCTTGTAACACCACAAGATACCCAACTCGAAATCAACATCTTGTGCTTTTTTGCTTTTGCGATTTATTGTGTTAAAGTAAATTTTTGGTAAATGTTTTAGAAATTCAAAAAAGGATTGAAATATTTTTGTAACCTTTTTATTTAAAAAACCGAGTTTCAACAATATATTGTGGTTAGTATCAAATGATACCGCATTTTCAATCAATATATAGGTTTCAATTTTGTAATATTTCAGATTAATCATTGAATATAAAACATATTATAATGTATATAATATATAATTTTATTACATAAATATTTTAATTCCAAAAAAAGAAGCACTAAAAAAGCGCCCGCAGGCGCAATTGATGATTGACAACGAAAAACACTTAATATATAATAGGATAAAATATGTTTCCGTAGCTCAGCTGGATAGAGCGACCGCCTCCTAAGCGGTAGGTCGGAGGTTCGAATCCTCTCGGGAACGCCAAAAAGTGCCGAAAACACTATGTTTTTGGCACTTTTACTTTTATTTGCTCACTTATTTTCTTGAGTGAGTTTTCATATTTTTGGAGAGTAAACCAAAATCGGACTTTTATTGCAACCCGTCAAAATTCTTGCTAATCGGTTTTTTATCAATAATCTGCTAATAATGTAAAGCCACCGGTTTAGTGTTCGCTCAAAACAGTTTTTGACAAGTATTTCCTATTGCGATATAATTGATTAGAACAAGTAAAATTCATTAGTCAAGACCTGTTTTTGTCTTTTTTTTGCACAAAATTTGTACATTTTTGCATTTTGGGTTGACGATTTATTATAAAAATCTATTATAAAAAGTGAAAGACTCACATTTCAAAGCATTATAATATAACAAAGGAATTGGTTGATTTGAAAAACAAATTTAACGAAACAAAAAAATATATATATTCTTTCAGCAAACCCAAGAAGGTAGTTTTCATTATTTCTTGTGTGCTTTTCTTTTTTGAAGCGATTGCGCCTATACAATTTTTGATTATAAATAACTTTTTTGACCCTTTATCAAATCATAGTATTTTCATCGAGTGGTTTTGTGCTTGTATAACGGAGTCTTTTTTAACTTCGGATATATTGGCAGTTTATTTATATGCTTTTCCTATTATATACTTTTTTATAAACTTTATATTTATTGTTCTAAAAAAGTATAACACTTTATTGATAATTATTGACTTTTTATTCCAAATAATTAATCCACTAATAATTCTATCTGGTATTTTAACATTTATAGGAATAATAGATTCTATACACCCACAATTTTAAAACAATTGACCAGGAACCGGTAATTTTCTCCGCGGCTTTTCAGATTTTGAAGAAATAACGCCAATCAAAAATATGATTTAGGAGCGAATATGACAGATATACAAATGCAGGAATATCTGCAAAAAATAGATGAAATAAACAATAACGGAAAATATAAGCCCGATTGGGAAAGCCTTGCAGAGTATCCTGTTCCCGAATGGTACAGTCAGGCTAAATTCGGTGTGTTTATCCATTGGGGAGTTTTCACCGTTCCCGAATATTTCAGCGAATGGTATCCGAGGCTGATGTACTATAAGGGCCATCCCGTGTTTTGGCACCACAAAAGGAAATACGGCAAAGGCTTCAATTACCGTGATTTTATACCTATGTTTAAGGCAGAAGCCTTCAACGCAGACGATATTGTTAAGGCAGTTAAGGACTGCGGCGCAAAATTCGTTATGCCCGTTGCGGAGCACCACGACGGTATAAAATTATACAACAGCGAGCTATCCGAATGGACAACGCCGAAGCTACCTGTTCAAAGAGATTTTTTAGCCGAGTACAAGGCCGCCTGCGAAAAGAACGGTGTTGTTTTTCCAACCTCATCACACAGAGCCGAGCATTTTTGGTTTATGAACGGCGGCAGAACGATAGGCTTTAAAAATGAAACGCAAGACGATAAATACCGTGAGCTTTACGGCGAATGCGTTAATGTGAATAAAAGAAATAATCTTAAAGCTCTTTTGAAGCAGGAGCACGGCATTGAGCCTTCGCAGGAATGGCTTAACGACTGGCTTGTGTCCTCCTGCGAGCTGATAGACAAATATCAGCCCTCTTCTCTGTTTTTTGACTGGTGGGTATCGTATAAGGCTTTCAGGCCGTATATAAAAAAATTCCTTGCCTACTATTACAACCGTTCTGTTGAATGGGGCAAGGAGGTTTGTGTTTATTATAAATCAGACGCAGTTATGTATAACTGTGCAATCTTCGACCGTGAACGGGGACAGCTTGAAAATATAAGCCCTTATATTTGGCAGGGCGAAACCTCAACGGCATATAATGCGTGGAGCTACTGCACAACAAACAAATTTAAATCTCCCGAAATTATCGCCTGCAACCTGCTTGATGTTATATCCAAAAACGGTTGCTTTGTGCTTAATATCGGACCAGAGGCAGACGGCTCAATTTGCGATGAAGAAAAGCATATATTATGCGAGCTCGGTAAATTCACAAAAGTAAATTCCGAGGCTATTTGGGGCACACAGCCATATAAGACCTTCGGCGAGGGCAAAAAGCAAAAGGGCGGCTCCTTTAACGAAAAGCTGAATTACACAAGCCGCGATTACCGATTTACCTGCAAAACAGGTGTGGTGTATGCCTTTGCTTTGAAGCCAAACGGAAAAAAGGAATTTAAAATTAACACATTTGCCGACAGTATGGATATGTTCCACTGCGTTATTAAAAACATTTCTGTTTTGGGCAGTGAAGCAAAGGTAAGCTTTACGCAGAGCAAAAAATATTTAACAATCAAATTAAATGAAAAAATTAAAGGCAATATGCCGATTTGCTTTAAAATAGAGGTGGACTGATTATGAAAAAAGCAATGATTAATGAAGCGTCCACCCTCCGCCGCTGAGGCGGATTTCATCACGAAGTGATTTCATCCCACGAAAGTGGGATTTATCCCGTCCGATAGGACGGATTTAGTTGAAAAGAACCCGCTTTTGTCCGGTAGACAAAGGCGGGTTCTTTTCTGGTGGAGCATAGGGGACTTGAACCCCTGACCCCCACACTGCCAGTGTGGTGCGCTCCCAGCTGCGCTAATGCCCCGTGCAAATATATTCTATCAGCAAGTACTCCGAAAATCAATAGAAAAATTTATATTTTCTAATTACGATACATTTGCATTAACTTGGGATTTAACTTATTTTGAAGCAATGTTGAAAATCAAAATCGAACTGCCGAGAACGGTTAAAACAACGCCGACGGCTCTGTTTAGCGTTTTTGGGCTTGCTTTATTTGCAAATTTTGCAGCTATCTGCGCCCAAATCAATGTTGATGCAACGCACAGAGCAAGGCAAGCCCAATCGGGAGCACCGCCGATTGCAAAATGGCTTAACGCACCCGTTAGCGCCGTGAACGACATTATGAAAACGCTTGTGCCAACAGCCGTTTTAAGCTCATATCCCAAAACGCTTGTTAAAATCAAAAGCATCATCATTCCGCCGCCTGCGCCGACAAAGCCGCATATAAATCCTATAACCGAGCCGCACAAAACAGACTGAACAAATCTTTTTTTAGCACCGACGCCCATCATTTTTTCCTTTGTTGTCATAACGGGCTTAACGATAAATTTTATTCCCAAAAACAAAGTCATAACCATAGAGAAGCTTCCCATTGTGTTGCCGGGCACCTTGCTTGAAACCCAGCTTCCCACAAAGGTGAAGCAAAGCACGGTTATCATCATAACCAAGCCGTTTTTTATATCAAGATTTTTATTTTTTCCGTAAGTATATGCACTTGCGGCACTTGCAAGAACATCACTTGCAAGTGCAATTCCAACCGCCTCATAGGCAGGGATGCCGAGAAATGTTATCAGCATAGGGCTTATAACAGCCGCCGCACTCATTCCGGCAAAGCCCGTGCCCAAGCCTGCGCCCATTCCCGCAAGAAAACAAATTATTATTTTCAAAAGCATATATTATCGCCGTCTTTTCATAAAATCATATATAAGTATTATAATCTTCATATCTTTTTTTGCAATAAACAGTTTAGCCAAAGTGTAATACAATAACTTTAAACGATTTGCTTTATTTTAGTAAATATTAAAATTCTTATCAAAATAGTTGCACAAATGTCAAATTTTTGTTAAAATTAAGTTGATTTACTATTTTGAAAGGAGCTTTTTTATGTCTGAAAAAATTGAAAAGCAAAAAAAGTATATGAAGTTTTCAGAGATAATCACATTCGGTATAGGCCTTTTCGGCGTTGCCCTTTTAACCGGATGGATGCCGGACTACACGGCAACATTCTTTGCCGACTTCGCATTCAAGGGCAAAGGCTTCGATCCAGCAACAATGTCTAATGCAATTTCGCAGGTTTTCTTCGTTGCCGGAATTATCGGCGCTGTCTGCGAGCTTGTTATCGGCTATCTTGTTGACCGAACAAGAACGAAATTCGGAAAAGTTAAGCCGTGGGTTGGCTTCGGTGCAGTTCCGCTTGCAATAGTTTCGCTTTTCGTTTTCGTTGCACCTAAAATTGATTCGCAAATCCTTGCAATCATCTGGATGTATGTTGTTTACAGCTTATACACTGCTGCCTCCTGCGCTGTTGAAAGCCCTGCAAACTGCTTCGGCTCGCTTTGCTCGCCTAATCCGAGCGAGCGTTCAACCGCAATTTCCATCGCCTCCTTCCTGCGTGCTGTCGGTCAATCGGGCGGTATGGTTGTTGTTATGGTTGTTGGCCTTGTTATGAAGGCATTAATGGGCAAGCAGCAATACAAAAATGCAGAGGGACAGGGACTTGACCTTGTTATCTCAACCGCTATATGCGCACTCGGGTTAATCCTTTTTGTTATGATTTTCTTTGTAAACAACAAGGAAAGAGTTCCGTTTACGCAGGAGAAGGTTAGCATTAAGGACTCTATCAAGGTTGTTTTCGGAAACAAAAACCTTCTTATGGTTTCGCTTACAAAGCTTTGCGGCTTCGGACGCGGCGTTTACGGCACGGTTTCTCTTTACATAGCAATTTACCTTTTAGGCTCCAAGGACTTGAAGCTTGCGCTTCTTCTTCCTATGGGTATCGGAACGGCGGTTGGAACGCTTCTTGTTAACTTCGTTCTTAAAAAGTTTTCAACAAAGAAAACATTTATTATTTTCTGCATTTACGGTGCTTCCTCGCTTGCAATTCTTTATCTTGTTTCAAGCGCAATCGGATTTAATAAAGCACTTATTATTCCGTTCCTTATCATCAATTTCTTCTGCGGTATTCAGCACGGCAACACAAACACAACGCCAAACATTATGATTGCCGACTGCGTTGATGAAATTGAATATAAAACCGGCAAGCGTCAGGACGGTATTGCTTATGCCGGCTACGGACTTTTCTCTAAGATTGCTTCTGCATTCACAAAGGGCTTAGGCCCCTGGCTCCTTTACACTTGGTCGGGCTATCGGGTTTCGCAGAACGCCAATGTTGCTTACGCTGCGCAAACAGATACAACTCTTAACCGTATGCTTATGATTTACACAATCATTCCCGCAATTTTCGTTCTTCTTCAAATGGTTCCGATTTTCTTCTATGATAATGTTGGCAAGAAGAAGGAAACAATAACCGCAGTTCTTCAAGAGCGCCGTGCGGCTATTGCGGAAATGGAAGAATATGAAGCAGCTCATCCTCAAGACGAGGCAGAATAAGGAGAGGAGGTAATATTTATGGCTAAGGAAAAAAAGGGTTTTAATTATAAGCTTTACGCTTTAATCGCATTTATTCTTGTTGCGGCAATTCTTGCGGCAACAACCGTTATTACCTTCAAAAGCAAATATATTGCTTTTAATCCCGAGGAGCTTGCAGTTAATTATACCGACACGATTGCTCAAACGGGAGACGGCTATAACGCATATAAATTTACTCTTTCCTCAAAGAGTGATAAATACGGCGATTATATCCGCAAATATTATATGTATCCGCTTATCTATCCCGGCTATGAGGCAGAAATGGACGGCGACGCCTTTGATGCGCTTAAAGAAAACGGATACGACACAGATGCTCATAAATCAGACGCAACGCTCAATGACGACGGAACACTCGCCGGCAGGCTTGCCGACACAATGTATCCCTACTATGTTGAGCTTATGAAAACATACACCTGGGATAATTACGACGCTGTTTACACAAATTACTTTAACCGCCTTGTTGAAGAAAGAAAGGCAATCTTCGGCGACGATTATCTTTCAGACGAGGTTATGTTTACAGCCCTTGAAGCAAATGTTGAAGCCTACGGAAAGGCTTTAACGGGAACTGAAAAGGAGCTTGCAGCAGACAAAAAAACCGTTATTCAAGAGGAATCAACGGGACTTTATCAGGTTAAATACGGCGAGGATTATAAGCTGACTGCAACCGCAGAGCCTGCAAAGGCTATTGAGGACCTTGATGCTTACAAGGCTTCCCTTAACGCAGACGTTCTTAAAACATACGGCGTTGAAATTGACGATATTTCCGCCGCCGCAACCGTTACGGTGAATGTTACGCTTGAAGACGGCACGGTTATTGCAACAGTTGATGTTAACGAGGTTAAAATCGGCAACACCTGGTATGTTGATAACACAACAACAAGCACCGCCGCCCTTTATGCAATAATGACCGAAACGGGATTTAATGCTGTAACAGAATAATAAATTTTAAAGGCTTCGGAAGCAATTCCGAAGCCTCAGCGTGTAGAAAAGGTCAAATAACAAATTTCTACACGCTGTGAGACTTCGAGAAATGGAACTGAATTTCGTTTTCTTGCGAGCGGGAGCTGTACAAAGGTACTGCCCCCGAGCAAAAAACGAAAAACGCTAAATGCCGCAGAAGCCTTTGCTTCTGCGGCATTTCCTTGTTACGCTTACAATGTAAATGGAGTGTCGAGGTCGCCACTCCCTACAAAAACATTGCAAATACGATTTTTTGATATCAGCGTGGTTCAGACCACTTTATCGACAGTCTGAGGCTTCGGAAGCAATTCCGAAGCCTTTTGTCATTTGATTATATAATAATTTAAATGTATGTTTGTAGGGAGCGGCGACCCCGACGCTCCGTAAAACAACGGCAAATATCGCACAATTTAAAAACACATTTCATATCATTATAATGTTATTATATTTCAAATCTCTTGCAAAATAATAATATATATTATATAATTAATCTGTATTTATACGCAAAAAAAATCAGGAGGAAACTTTATGAATTTAAAATTAAAAAGCAAAAAAGCGATTTCGCTTTTGCTGGCGGCATTGCTGGCATTTGCAATGCTTCCCACGGCAATTATCGGCTATGCCTTACCGGGCGATTATTCATTTTCCGCTGAAACAGGCGAGCTGAGCATTAACACTCCGGCAGGAATCACCGCATGGACAAGTGAGGTTTCCGCCACTGATGTTAAATCCGTTATCATCAGCGAAGAGGTAACGGAAATCAATTCCTCTGCTTTTCAGGACTTAGAGAACCTTGAAAGCGTAACCTTTGAGGGCGATATCAGCTTTACCGCAGGAGGCATTTTCGCAGGTGCAACCTCTCTTAAAACAATTGTTTTTAACGGCGAAAGCAGTCTTTCAATCGGTGCTTTTAATAACGCGCATAATATTGAAACGATTACCTTCGGCGGAAAAACAAAAATCGCAAACAGTATATTTGGCAACTGCTCAAAGCTCACGGAGCTCACCTTCCCCGCAGGCTCTACCTTTGGAGTGGGTTCTTTTTCCGGCTGCCCTGCTCTTGAAAAAGCAACCTTTGAGGGCGATGTTGATTTATCCGCAGGCGGTATTTTCTCAGGTACACCCGCTCTTAAAACACTTGTTTTTAAAGGCAAAAGCAAGATTTCAAACGGTGCATTTGCAGGCTCAAGCAAGCTTGAATCAATCAGCTTCGGCGAAAAAACGGAAATCACAAACGGTGTATTCTCCGACAATTCAAAGCTTACGGAGTTAACCTTCCCCGCAGGCTCAATCTTTGGTCCGAGCATTTTTTGCAGCTACACCGCTCTTGAAAAAGTAACCTTTGAGGGCGATGCTGATATATCCGCAGGCGGTATTTTCTCAGGCACAACCGCTCTTAAAACAGTTGTTTTTAAAGGCGAAAGCAAGATTTCAAACGGTGCTTTCAACGGTGCGGCTAACATTAAAGAGATATTCTTCGGCGGAAAAACGGAAATCGCAAACGGTGTGTTTGCCAACAATTCAAAGCTTACGGAGGTAACCTTCCCCGCAGGCTCAACCTTTGGTCCAAGCATTTTTTACAACTGCACCGCTCTTGAAAAAGTAACCTTTGAGGGCGATGTTGATTTATCCGCAGGCGGTATTTTCTCAGGTGCAACCGCTCTTAAATCAATTATTTTCAACGGCGAAAGCAAGCTTTCAAACGGTGCTTTCGACGGTTCGCCTAACATTAAAGAGATATTCTTCGGCGGAAAAACACAGCTTGGAAACGGAATATTCAGATACAATTCAACGCTTACCGAGCTTACCATCCCCGCAGGCTCAACCTTTGGTATGGCTGTTTTTTCCTACTGTGATGCTCTTGAAAAAGTAACCTTTGAGGGCGATGTTGATTTATCCGCAGGAAGTGTATTCAGCAATACAACAGGCTTAAAAGAGATTGTTTTCAACGGCGAAAGCAAGCTTGGAAACAACAGCTTCTCAAACGCAGAAAATTTGAAAACAATAACATTTGCAAAGAAAACATTTTTGAATTCAGGCGCGTTCAACGAAATCGGCACGGCACTTGAAGACAAAACCGATGTTATCGTTCTTCCCGAGGGAAGCACGGTTTCGGGAAGTGCCTTCTGTGGTTCAAATGTTTCAGGCATTAAATTTACGGATAAAACTCCGCAACAGAATTTTGACTCAAATATATTCAATACTTGCGAACCCGGCACAATAATCTATGTTCCGTGCGTGTCCTTGGATGCTTACACAGCGGCGCTTAACGGCAGTGGAAATACCGCAGATTCTTTGGACTTCACAATAGAGCCATATCACACCTTTGTTGACGGAATTTGCGAATGCGGCGAGCTTGCTCCCGTTATGCCCGTAACGGTTAACGGCGGCTCGGGAAGCGGAGATTATTATGACGGCGCAACCGTAACAATTAAAGCAAACGCACCTGCACAGGGCAAGGCTTTTGATAAATGGATTGTTGAAAGCGGCAATGTTGTGCTTGCAGACGAAAACAGCGCCGAAACAACATTCGTTATGGGCAGCGAAGAGGTTACGGTTACCGCAACCTACAAAAACGCACCAATCGTTGATGACGGCAAAACAGACAATTCAAACCAAGCAAACACCTCAAACAAAACGGAAAACACAACCGCAGATAAAAACGCAGACAAGAGCACAAAGAGCCCCGCAACAGGAGCAGATTTCGGTGTTCTTATATGGGCGGTAATGCTTCTTGTCAGCGGCACCGGTGTTGCAATCGCAACAATCTCCAAAAAGAAAAAGCAGGAAAGAGATAATATCCGTTAATTAAGCAACGCATAAAAACAAGCCGAAGCATTTTGCTTCGGCTTTTCTTTTGGGTTATATAATAATTTAAATGTATGTTTGTAGGGAACGGGTTGCCCGTCCCGATTATCGGGAAAACGCAGTTTTCCCCTACGGTATAGCATTTAGATTATATAACAATTTCAATGCGTGTTTGTAGGGTTCGGTTTCCACGCCGACCCGTTTTTGCTTCGCAATTACGATGCATAATTTTTGTTTATTTCCTTAATTGTTTTCTGCGTTTCGGAAACAACGCTTTTAATTTGCGAGCCCTCCTGCGCCTTGCCTTGAAGATAGATTATTTCAAATTCGTTTTCATCATAATCATCATTATTGCAGAAGGTTGGCACCTTATAGCCCTTTTCGTTAAACTCTTTTCTGTAAACCCTTTCGCCGTTTAACTCGTATGTTAAGTAGCCGTAGCTACTGTTTACAACTGCAACGAACGGAGAGGAAAACTCTCCTAATTCATCCATTTCACTTATGCGGCTTGTTGCCTTCAATTTTTTAGAGGTGTCCTTATTGTAAACATAGGTGTTGCGGCAAAGATTTGTTTTTGAGCCGTCTCTTTGAAGAATATAAAACCTTTGCTCGCTCTGCTCATTTTGAAGGGTACTTACACCGTCATTTTCAAGCGCCTTAACCGCCGTGCTTCCGTTCCAATAATATATTTCAAGGCGGTACTCGGGCTCGGTTGTCATTTCATAATTGCCCTTTGAATCCTCGCCGGCAACCTTTTTATCGTATCTGTAAATAACAAGAAGCTCATCCGTCCCGTCTGCATTGAAATCAATTAAATCAACAACGGCAAGACCGCCCGCAAAGCAAACGGTTGACGAGGAATCATAATATGCCTTGCCGTATTTATCGTTATATTCTTGAATAATATCATAATACGCTTCTTTTCTTAGCTGCTCGGCGCTTTTTGACGCCTGAATTTGCTGAATTGTTTGCGTATTAAAGCTATTGAGCGCAGAGGCAACCGCCTCTGTCATTCTTTCTGCCCTTTTTTCCGTTAGGCAGGAGAGCTTTATCGTTTCAAAATCAACGCTGTTTATCTCTCCGTTAACAGCATAAATATCATTAACCGCATCATATTCGCAATCCTTAGACTGCTTAAACTCCTTTGAGCCGAGCGAAAGCAAATTCATTTTTGTTTCGTCTGCAAGCTCGCCTATATAATATTTGCCGGAATGATGATAAATTGAAATCCAGCTTCCCACAGAGGCATTATCGGCAAGCGAATTTGCCTTGCCCGAATATTTTTTAACAAAATCAGAGCCGTCATATCCCCAAACCTCAACATAATATACGCTTGCGCTGTAATAAGAGGCAAGAAGCTCGGGCTTACCGTCGCCGTCAAAATCCATTTGCCTTGCATAAACAAGTCCGCTTAAATAATAGCTTTCTCCGTCCTCCGAAAGCTCTGCCTTGCAAACGCCGTGCTCGGAAAGAAGCTGAGTGCAAACCTCGCCGGCGGCAGAATAATATCTTGCTGAAACCGTATTTGCTTTTTTCAGCTCGGCAGAAAAAACAACGCAGGTTATTATAATAGAAGCAACGATAAGAACGATTATTCCCGCAGAAAAGCTGAGCCTTGCCCTTCTGCCCTCAGGCGACGCAGTGCCTGTTAGCCTTTCGCAGACAAGCTCTCTTGCGCCATAGAAAAAATCAGCAAGCGCCTCCTGCACATCGGCAGACTCTATTCTATGAAAACGCTTTTTCGGCGGTCGTTCCCCGTAATCGTCAAAATCATCGTCAAAATAATTATATTTGCTCAGCCTCTCCACCTCTTTTCGTTATAAGCCGTGATTGATTTTTATTTTATAAACCTTATGTCATTGCCCTCTAACACAAGCGTTGAATAAGCGCCTGCAAGACGGCTTGTTATTCTTTGATTATAATCTCTTTCCAAATCGTCATAATCAAAATTTGTGCTGATTATTGTGGGCTGATTTTTCAAAATTCGTGTGTTGATAATATTATAAAGACACGCAACGGAATACTGATTTTTATATTCCGTTCCCAAATCGTCAATAATAAGCAAATCGGCGTGAAGAACTTCATATTCGTTATAATATATGCCCTCCGACCTGCCGAAATTTTCATTTTGCAAATCCGAAAGAATATTTTGACTTGTGCCGTAAACAACGGAAAAGCCCTTATTTATAACAACATTTGCAATTGCAAGGCTTAAATGCGTTTTGCCGAGCCCCGTTCCGCCCATAAAAAGTATGCTTGGCGAATGAAGATTAAAGGACTGCGCATAAAGACGGCAGGAGTTTAAAATTTTCTCTGCCTTTTCACGGGGGGAAACGCCGTTTTCCATAGCCTCGGCAGGATAATAATTAATATCAAAGCTGTCAAATGTGCACCTATCAAGCGGAGCAAGCTTTTTTAGCGAATTGCGCTCAATATCTTTAAGAAGCTCCCTGTGGCACGAGCAAAGCCTTTCGCCGATATAGCCGCTGTCCTGACAGGCAGGGCAGGTATATTTAAGAGTGAGCGCATCGGGCTCAAAGCCGTTTTTAACGAGCAACGCCTTTTTCTTTTCTTGAAGCGCGAGGCTTTCCTGCTTGAGCTTTTCTATTTCCTCCTGCGGATTATCACTTTTAAAAAGCAGGGTTGAAATGCTCAGTCCTATTTGAGAAAGCCTTTTTTGAATATCGGCAAGCTCGGGGATTTTGCTTTGTGCCTCTGCCGTTCTTTGCTGTAAATCAAGCGTTGCATTATCTCTTCTGTGTTGAAGAATGTTTATTGCTTTTTGATAGGTTTCTGTTGTGTAAGGCATTTTATGCTCCTTTAAATCAATATTTAATATCCGTGTTGCTTAAATCCTTTTTCCTTTTATCCTTTAAATCGTAAGTGGGAGCACGGCTGATTTTTCCGCTTTTTGCGTTTTCAGCCTCCTCCTTTTTCTTTTTATATTCTTCAAGGCTCTTTTTATACTGCGCAGGCGTTTTTATGCCTGCCTTTTTCCAATTTTTCAGGATTTTATCAACATATCTTAAATTAGGATTATCAATGTTTTCCTTCATTTCATCAATGGCAAGCTCTATCATTTCCATTGAAAAGTCGCTTTTCCACTGATTAATCATTTCCATTTGAGAAACAGTGGGCGTTTTTTTACTTATCTGCGCGCGCTCCTTTATTGTTTGCCAAAGGCGGCCGCCCTGTTCAAGCGCACGGATTTTCTCCTCTGCCTCTTCAACGGTTGTTATTCCCTCATCAAGCCATTTTTCGGCAATTTTATAAAAATATCCTGCGCTGATTGCTCTGCCTGCTTCGCGCTCGCGCCTACAATAGCCCAAAAGCATTAAAACTGCACCGTAGCTCAAGCCGTAAAAGGTAACAAGATTTACTATCATTTCCTGCTCGCTCGGGCTTATCGTTCTGCCGTATGCCTCCTGCGCCTCGTTAAGAAGCTCTGCTATTTCGGGATTTTCTCCCGCAAGGCAAGCAATGTCCTTTGGCGAAAGATTAGGAGCGGATATTTTTATCTCCTGCTTTTCCTTTTTAACGGGCAGGGGCTTTTTAATTTCCTGCTTTGGCTCTGCCTCGGCAGGCTTTTGCAATTTTTCGGGCTTTAATACTTCCTCTCCCGAAGGGCAAACAACTCCCTCGGCTTGCCAAAATTCCATTATGCTTCTGACATCCGAAACGGTTATACCGAGCCTTTTGGAGATTTCCTCATCTGTTGAAATTCCCGCACTGCTTAAAATTATGAGCAATGCCTTTAACTGATATTCACTTGCAAGCTTTAAATATTTTTCGGCAACCGCCTGCGGAACGGAAAACATTCCGCTTTTCCACAAATCGCCGATAGGTAATATTTGATATTCCATATTAAAATTCGCCTAATTCCCCACTTTATATAATTACACATTCTAATTTTAACAAAAAGAATAAGCAATGTAAATAGATAAATAGTTAAGAACAGATAATATTTTTACTTTTTAGTGTTGACAAATCGGCTTTCATTGGTTATAATTCTATTACAACTTGCGGATTTAGCTCATCCGGTAGAGCGCCACCTTGCCAAGGTGGAGGTGGCGAGTTCGAGTCTCGTAATCCGCTCCAATGAAAAAAACCACTTTTGTTTTTAAACAAAAGTGGTTTTTTCAGTTAAATCCGTCCGCAGACGGAATAAATCCATTTTAAAATTTATAATAAGCGGAAAGCACCTGCAATCGCAGGCGCTTTTTTATTCATCAAAAACGGTTGAGATAACCTTTGGCGAGTTGGGCGTTGAATATTCAAAGCGGCTTATGTGGTCCTCCTTAACAAAATATGTTAGCTCCTGCGCCATTTCCGATTCCTCAAATGCTTCAACAACAACAAGCTTTATTTTCATTTTATCGGGCAAAACGGATTTTATGTAAACCGCAACACGCTGCCCCTCAAAGAGCATATCGCACGGCTCTGCAAGGCCTGCTAAATTCGGCATAAGCTCAACAAAAACTCCATAAGGCTCTATGCTTCTTACCGTTCCCGTAACGGTTTCTCCCGGATTAAACAGCATTGCGTTTTCGCTCCATGTGCCAAGAAGCTCTTTGAGTGAAAAGGTTAGCTTTTGCGGCTCTCTTTTTCTTAAAACAGCCTTTATACATTCGCCCTCATAAAGCCTTTCACGAGGATGGTTTATGCGTGAAACGGAAAGCATATCAATAGGAATCAGAGCATTGAGCCCTGCTCCGATATCAATAAACGCACCGAACTTTTCAAGATGAGTTACACGGGCGTCGATAATATCTCCCTCACGCAGATTATCAATATAGCTTTTTTTGCATCCGAGCTGAACCGCCTTTCGGGAAAGAATGGCGCTTATATTGCCGTAATCATCACGCTGAAAGCCGAGAACAACGAAGCAAACAGGCTTATTAACCTTTGAAATAAGGGCAATATCCCGTGTTGTGCCGTCATCAATTCCTATGGCGCCCTCCTCCCTTGGAATAACGCCTCTGATAATTCCCAAATCAACATGAAGGTTATGCTCACTGTCGCACAAAAGCACTCTTGATTCAATAACGCTTCCGTTCATCATTGCGGTTTTAACCTCTTCAAGAGTATCAAAGGTGCGCAAAAGTGCAGGATTTTGCCCCTCGGGATAAAATTTCATAACAATTCACATAGCCTTTCCGGCTACAAATATATTAAATCTCGATTCATCCCTTGTTGTAGCCGGACAAGGCGTGATGTGAATTTGCCCATCTCAAAATTGATTTTGAGGGCGATAAAATCGTGATAGCGTGATTTTTCCCGTTATCACTCTCGTTATATATGTCTGTTTTAATTCTATGCAAAAGAAATCTCAATTATGTTGTAAAGCTTGATTAAATGTGCTACAATATGGTTTAAAATAGTAATATATTAATAATAAGTGTGATTTTTCAGGTGGGCAATTAATATGGATTTAAAGCTTCACGATATTGTTATTATGAAAAAGCCCCATCCCTGCGGCTCAAAGGAATTTGAGCTTTTAAGGCTCGGAGTTGATTATAAATTCAGGTGCCTCGGCTGCGGACGGGAATTTATGGTGCCCAGAATTAAGGCGCAGAAAAATATAAAAGGTGTTAAAAATGTTTGATAAATTAACCGAAGTTGAAAAAAGATTTGAAGAAGTGAACGAGCTTGTGTGCAAGCCGGAAATCGTTTCCGATTTGGAGCAATACACAAGGCTGATGAAGGAGTTAAAGCAATTAACTCCCGTTGTTGAAAAGTTTAGGGAATACAAAAGGGCTCTTTCGTCTAACGAGGAATGCAGAGCAATGCTTGACGAGGGCGGAATGGACAGCGACTTTGCCGAAATGGTTAAAGAGGAATTTGAGCAAAGCAAGGAGGATATCGAAAGAATATCAAACGAGCTGAAAATTCTGCTTTTGCCGAGAGACCCTAACGATTCAAAGAATGTTATTATTGAAATAAGAGGCGGTGCAGGAGGAGAGGAAAGCGCTCTTTTTGCAGGTGTTCTTTTTAGAATGTATTCTATGTACGCCGAAGCAAAGGGCTTTAAGACAGAGGTGCTCAACGCAAGCGAAACAGGGCTTGGCGGATACAAGGAAATCAGCTTTTCCGTTGAGGGCGACGGCGCATACAGCCGCTTCAAGTTTGAAAGCGGAGTTCATCGAGTTCAGCGAGTTCCCGAAACGGAAAGCCAGGGCAGAATACACACATCAACAACAACGGTTGCCGTTTTGCCCGAGGCAGAGGATGTTGATTTTGAGCTAAACGAAAAGGATTTGCAGATAGACACCTTCCGTTCAAGCGGCGCAGGCGGCCAGCACATAAACAAAACCTCCTCCGCAATAAGAATAACTCATATTCCCACGGGAACGGTTGTTGAATGTCAGGACGAGCGAAGCCAGCACAAAAACAAGGAAAAGGCTCTTAAAGTTTTGCGCTCCCGACTTTATGATGCAGAAAAGGCAAAGCATGACGCCGAAATAGCAGGCGAGCGCAAGGCGCAGGTTGGCACGGGCGACAGAAGCGAAAGAATAAGAACCTACAATTATCCGCAGGGCAGAGTTTCCGACCACCGAATCGGGCTTACTCTTTACAAGCTTGAACAGATACTTAACGGCGACCTTGACGAGCTGATAGACGCCCTTATAACTGCCGACACGGCTGAAAAGCTGAAAGCGAGTGCAGAGGAGTAACGCACAAATTTTTATGGAAACAAAGATACTGAAAACAAATAAAGAGGATATTGCGCTTGCCGGAAAAATTCTGCGCAGCGGCGGACTTGTTGCTTTTCCTACCGAAACGGTTTACGGCTTAGGCGCAAGCATATATAATGACGATGCCGTTGCAAATATATACAGGGCAAAGGGCAGACCGAGCGACAATCCGCTGATTGTTCACATTGCCGAAAAAGAAGATATTATTCCGCTTGTTAAAGAGGTTACACCCAAGGCGCAAAGGCTTATTGACGCATTCTTCCCTGCTCCGCTGACGGTTATTCTGCCGAAAAGCAACAGAATTTCAAATACGGTCAGCGGCGGGCTTAACACAGTTGGAATAAGAATGCCGCAAAACCCGATTGCAAGGGCGGTTATTAAAGAGGCAGGTGTGCCGATTGCCGCACCGAGCGCAAACACAAGCGGCCTTCCGAGCCCAACCGATGCAAAATATGTTATTGAGGATTTAAACGGCAGAGTTGACGCTGTTATTGACGGAGGCTCGTGTGAATTCGGGATTGAATCAACAGTTATAACGCTTGCCGAGGAAATCCCCGTTATTCTTCGGCCGGGTGCAGTTACAAAGGAAATGCTTGAAGAGGTTATCGGCGAGGTTAAGATTGCAAGTGCCGTTACCGAAGGTATGAAGGACGGAGAGACTGCGGCATCCCCCGGAATGAAATACAAGCATTATGCACCGAGGGCGAAAATAATAATACTTAACGCCGATAAAGAGAAATACGAAAAATATGTTAATATGCAAAAGGACGCCTTTGCACTTTGCTATGAGGACGACGAGGTTTCAATTCCAAGGGTTACCTTTGGGAAAGAGGGCGATGATTTAAGTCAGTCGCACGCACTGTTTAATGCGTTACGCAGGCTTGACGAGCTCGGTGCAAAAAAGGTTTACGCAAGAAATCCAAGGCTTACGGGAGTGGGGCTTGCCGTTTACAACCGCTTAATCAGAGCGGCGGCGTTTTGCGTTTTAGACCTTGAAAGGCCGTTTCTTATAGGGCTGACAGGTCAAACGGGCGCAGGAAAAAGTTATATTTGCGAGGCACTTAAAAAAGCGGGCTTCCATATTGTTGACGCAGATTACTATTCAAAAATGATAACCGAAAGGGGTTCGCCCGTGCTTTCCGAAATTCAAAGAGAGTTCGGCGCAGACACGGTTACAGACGGAGTGCTCAACAGGAGCCTGCTTGCCGAAAGAGCCTTTGAATGCCCCGAAAAAACACAGGCGCTTAACAACATTATGCACCCTGCAATTCTTGAATTGTGCATATCAAACGCAAGGTTTCCGTGCGTTTTTGACGCTCCTCAGCTTTTTGAAAGCAAGGCAGACGCTTTTTGCACAAAAATCGTTTGCGTTACGGCGCCGTATGAGATGCGCCTTGAAAGGATTATGAAGCGAGACGGAATAACAAGAGAGCTTGCCGAAAAGCGCATTTCCGCTCAGCTTAGCGAGGAGTTTTTCGCCCAACATTCCGATTTTACCGTTATTAATGACGGAAGAAATACAGATGAGCAAATAAAAAGACTGTTTGAGGAAATAATGTAAAGGTGTTATTTCCTCTTAATAGGGCAAGAAGCAGCATAATGCGGCAGACTTGCTCGGCTTCTCTGCTCGGCTCGCAGAGGGGCTTATATTAAAAATTTCAGCCGGAAAGGTTATGCTATTATGAGTGAAAATTCAGCAAAGGAGCTTGAAAAGCTTCTTTTCAACAAAAAGGAAAACGGCGTTGACTTTATGAGCGAGGAGGAGCTTAACGCCTGCGACGATTTCTGCGAGGGCTACAAATCATTCCTGTTTGAAAACAAAACAGAGCGTGAGGTTGCCGCTTGGGCAGAGGAAACGGCAAGGCAGGCAGGCTTCGTTAAATTTGACGAATTCGGCGCTCCGCTCAAGCCGGGAGATAAGGTTTATGTTGCAAACAGAGGCAAGGCGATTATTCTTTGCGTTAAAGGCAAAAGGCCGATTAACGAGGGCGTTCGCATTGCGGCGGCGCATATTGATTCTCCGAGGGTTGATTTAAAGCAATGCCCCGTTTATGAGGAAAGCTCAATGGCGTTTTTCAAAACGCATTATTACGGCGGTATCAAAAAATATCAATGGGTAGCAATTCCGCTTTCTCTTCACGGCAGAATTTGCAAGAATGACGGCACATATATCGACATTAAGCTTGGCGAAAAGCCCGGCGAGCCGAAATTCTGTATGACGGATATTCTTCCCCACCTTGCTCTTGAACAATACACAAGAAAGCCAAACGAGCTTGTTAAGGGCGAGGAGCTTAATGTTCTTATCGGCTCGCGTCCGTTTAAGGATGACGAGGCAAGCGAAAGAGTTAAGCTCAACATTCTTAAACTGCTTTACGACAAATATTCAATCGTTGAAAGAGATTTTCTTTCCGCAGAGCTTGAGCTTGTTCCGGCATTTACCGTTGACGATATAGGCTTTGACAGAAGTATGATTGGCGGCTACGGCCATGACGACAGGGTTTGCGCTTATCCCGCATTTGAAGCCATTCTTGATATTGACGAAGCGCCCGAATACACAGCTCTTACCGTGCTTACGGATAAAGAGGAAATCGGAAGCGACGGCAACACGGGACTTAATTCAAGCTATATGAAATACTTCATTGAGGACCTTGCGCGCCTTGAAGGCTTTGAGGGCAGAGATGTTTTGAGGCACAGTAAATGCCTTTCGGCAGATGTTAACGCCGCTTATGACCCAACATGGTCATTTGCTTATGAGAAAAACAACGCAAGCTTCATCAACAACGGCGTTTGCGTAACTAAATTTACAGGCTCACACGGCAAAAGCTCAACGAGCGACGCCTCTGCGGAATTTGTGAGCTGGGTTAAAACGCTTCTTGAAAGCAACGGCGTGCTTTGGCAGAGCGGCGAGCTCGGCAAGGTTGACGGCGGCGGCGGCGGAACCGTTGCTATGTATGTTGCAAACCTTGATGTTGACACAATTGATGTCGGCGTTCCCGTGCTTTCAATGCACGCGCCGTATGAAATTGTCAGCAAAATTGATGTTTATATGGCATACAAGGCATTTTTCACATTCTTTACAAAATAAAAAGCAAAAGCGGGAGAGCTTTATCTCCCGCTTTCAGA
>ULXL01057856.1_pt1 | contig 35493 bp, 28 predicted proteins | sample 1961241 | NCBI WGS metagenome assembly ULXL01 (sample SAMEA4835837, study PRJEB28245) | human gut metagenome | biome: gut microbiome; material: fecal sample | place: Denmark | collected 2008
CAAGGAAGGCTGCGTCGATCCGCCGCCCGGCAAGGCGGTCAACCTCCGCCCGGAAGCGCGCGGTCATGGCACGGTTTTCTTCCGGGGATTCTTCATTCCACACCCAATCGTTCAGGTCCCCGGCATGGAACAGCGTTTTTCCTTCCGCTGAAACGAGGAACGCCACGCCTTCGTCCGTGGAGTCAAGCGTTTCCACTGCAATTCCCCCCAGTTCCGTTCTTTCATATGGCCGGAGAAAAACGAGCGCGTCATATGCCTCCTTCGCCACGCCATGACGCGCAAAGCCCGCCGCGTTCCAACTGCGCCGAATATCCCGCGAAAGGATGTAGGTCACATCCGGATGCGTTTCCCGCAGCCTGAAAATATCGAAGTTGAAATGATCCCTGTGCGCATGGCTGGAAAAAACATACAGCGGCTTTTCCGAGTTGAACGCAGGCAGCGTTCCTTCATAATAATCAAACAGCAGCGCGCAGCCCGCAAGCTCCACGGCAAAGCCGCTGTGGCCGATGTAGGTGATTTTCATGGATTGCCTCAGCGCTTCACGGTTTTATATTTTTTTGCTTCCACACGCCCGCGCAAATGTGCGGCAAGCGCCTCCGCAGTCCCCTGCTCAAAGCCCGCTTTAGATACGATGTATGCCTGCCGTGCATTCGCATACAGATAAAATGCGTCCGGCGTTTCCCAAATATCGAACAGCAGGTTGTAATATCCGCGATCCTCCTTGCCGTTTACACACACGATAAAGCTGTTCTTTAAAAACGTGTACCGCTGAGAAAGGCCCGCAAAGGAAGATTGCTCAAACTTTTTTTCCGGCGCAATGTAGATTGCGTAAAACCGCCGTCCAAATACATAAAGTGCGAGCGCAAGCACGGCAAGATACAACCATGCATGGCTGCGCACAGCAAAAAATGCGCCTGCGAGCACGGAAAGCATCAGGAACGCAAACAGCGCATGGGTACTCCAGGGGATGCTCTTTGCAATGCGCGCATTGAACTGCTGAAAGCGCAGTACAGTATCTTTGTCGTAATCGGTCGTGTTGATTATTTCCATGGCTTGCTCCATTCGGTGAGATTTGTTCCTTACAATGTATCACATTTCACCGAAGGTTACAAGAGCGCCGCGTTCACTGCGCGGCTTTGCACGGCAAACGCAGCGGCGCCCCTGCCGCCTCTGTAAACAGCGCGCCCAGCCGCCGGATACCCGGCTCGATGTTTTCAAACGCCGTCCCGGAAAAATTCAGCCGGAACGTGCCCTCCTGCCCGGCCGGATCGGCGAAGAAATGAAACCCCGGAATAAACGCCACGCCGCATTCATCGGCCGCACGGCCGACAAGCGTCGCCATATCTCCGCCCGGCAGTTCTCCCCAAATGAACAAGCCGCCTTCCGGGCGTGTATAGGCGCATGATTCCGGGAAGTAAGCGTCCATTGCCGCAAGCATAGCGTTCATGCGTTCCCCGTACATAGGAAGAATGCGCGCAAGCTGCTGCGGCAAAAGCCCGCGCGACAAAAATTCCGCAACAATGGCCTGCGTCAGGTTGGGGGAGTGCGTATCCGCACTTTGTTTGGCGATTGTCATTTTTCGGATGACAGGCGCCTCTGCCGTAACGGAACCTACGCGCAAGCCGGGTGCAATAATTTTCGAAAAGCTGTTAAACAGGAGCACCGTTCCGCTCTCGTCAAATGCCTTGATGGGCGGCAGCGGCACACCGCTGTAACGCAGATCCCAATACGGATCATCCTCCGCAACCAGCAAATCATACTCCGCCGCAATGCGTGCAATGCGCTTGCGCCGCTCGATGCCGATCGTGCGGCCGGAGGGGTTCTGAAACGTGGGGATGCAATAAAACAGTTTTGGCCTGTGCTTGCGCACGAGCGACTCCAGCGCATCCACACACACGCCTTCTTCATCCGAAGGCACGCTCACAAGCTTTGCGCCGTAAAGGTTCAGCGTTTGCAGCACGCCAAGGAAAGTTGGCGCCTCCACAAGCACCGTATCGCCCCGGTTCACAAAAACGCGGCACAGCAAGTCAAATCCCTGCATAGAGCCGGTGAGCGGCAGGATCTGCTCTTCCGCCACATGCACACATTTGGGTGCAAGAATGTGCTGAGCAATGGCGCGCCGCAGCGGCGCATACCCCTCTGTGGGCCCATATTGCAGCAGGTTTGCCCCATCCCGCGCGAGGAGCGAATCCACAATCGAACGGATCTCCTCCGTGGGGAATGATTCGGCGGAAGGATTCCCGCCGCCAAAGGATATGATATCGCCTTTTGCGAGCAGCTTGAACACAGCGCGGATGGCGCTGCCTGTGATCCCCTCCATGCGGGTTGCAAATTCCGGCATTGCGCTTTTCCTCCTTCTGCGGGCCTTAAAAACCCCTCTGCTTTGATTGTAAGCAGAGGGGGAGCGCAATTCCAATATATAATAACGTTTTACGCCATTATAGATAATATATGAAAATCATGGATGATATACGATATATCTCCTATCCCCTGATGTCCCCCCGTGCGCGAAGGTCTTCAAGGATCTTCCGGTGCAGTTGCGCATCGATCCGATACTTGCTGCGGTAAACGAGATACCCCGCAAGGATGCAGAGAAGCGGCAGCACAAGCATGGAAAGCTTCAGGGTCAGCAGGCCTTCCGGCGTGACGTCCGCCGCAGACTGCGCCGCGTTGATGCCCGAAATCACAAGCGTAACGGAGACAATGCCGCTTGCGATTGCCCCGCCGATTTTGTTGATGAGCGGCTGTATGGAAAATGTGACGCTTTCGTTTCGTTTGCCGGTTTTCCACTGGCCGTATTCGATGGTATCCGCAAGGAACATGAGCATGAGGAGCTGGATGAACGCCTGGCCCACAAAAATCAGAACGCCGGCCGCACCGATGAAGATCATATTCATCGGCGCGAAAAAGAATATGAGATAGCCCAGCACCACGAGCACCGTTGCCCCGAAATAAAGCTGCTTGCGCGTAAAGCGCGCGCTGAACTTCGGGAATACCGTGAGCGCCGAAAGCTGCGAAACACCGAGCACCGCCGCAAACACGGAATACATCCCTGCATCGCCATATGCATAGATGAAATAATACGTGCCGAAGCTTGTGGTTGTGGAATAACCAATCATGAAAAGCGCCATCGCCACCGTTGTGAACAGAAGCTGATCGTTTTTAAAGATCACGCGGATGGTATCTTTCAGGGTGGTCTTTTCTTCCTGTTTGAACATGCTGCGGTGCTCCTTCACGCCAAAGAGCGTAAAACACTGGAAGCCCAGCATCAAGAGCGCCACGATCACCGCAAAAAAGAACCACGCCTTCGTACCGCTTCCCATCGCTTCCGTCATCGCTCCCGTAACGGGCAGAATGCCCACCACCACCGCGAACATCCCCACGTTCGCGCAGATGCGCGCGAACGCGCCGATGCGCTCGCGTTCCTTCTGGTCGAGCGAAAGCGCGGGCATCATTGACCAGTAGGCAATGTCGTTTGCACCGTAAAACACATCCCAGGCAAGGTAAAACACCGCAAAAAGGACGATGTACCATGTGTCGCTCAGATGCAGGTCTGTAAACAGGAGCACCATGAACACCGCGCCTGTCACCGCGCCGCCAAGGATCAGCGGCTTGAATTTTCCCCAGCGCGTGTTGGTGTTGTCCACAAGCGTGCCCATGATGGGGTCGTTAAGCGCATCGAACACGCGCAGCACCGTCAGCACGAAGCCAATCTTCAGAAGCATCGCATCGCTTACGGTCAGCACCTCGGTGATATAGGTCAGAAGAAACATGCTTACCATGGAATAGAACATATCCCGGCCGATTGTGCCGAGGCCGAAGAAATACTTGTTGCGCCGCGCCGTGCCGTTTTCGCGGGCGGGCATGGTTTCCTGTTTCATGCTGTGCTCCTTTGGGTTGAATGAAGGGCGGATTTTCTTTCATTTTAGCCTGCACGGCCGCGGATTGCAATCGGCAATTGCACATGGCCGTTGAATGCGGTACGATAAAGGTATGAAAACCTGTTATGCAAAATTCGATGTGTCCGGCGTATTCCGCTGTCCGCTCTGCATGGCGCCGCTTACGCTTTCGGGGCAGAGCCTTCTTTGTGCAAACGGCCATTGCTTCGACGTTTCCGCAAAGGGCTATGTAAACCTCGCCGCCGGGCGCGGGCAAAGTGTGAAATATGATAAGGCGTTGTTTGAAAGCCGGGGCGCGCTTTTGCGCGATGGATTTTATGCGCATGTGCTTGACGCCGTGACTGGTGCGCTTGCATTGGACGTCCCTCGGCGTGTGCTCGATGCCGGCTGCGGGGAAGGCTATTATGCCCGTGCGCTCACGCAGCGCCTTGGTGCGGAGCTTTATGCGTTCGATCTTTCGCGGGATGCCGTCATGCTTGCTGCGCGCGGCGGAAGCCTGGTGCGCCTGATGGTAGCGGATATGACGAACATTCCTCTGCAAACGGGGACAATGGACGCAGTACTCGATGCATTTTCCCCTGCACATTATGGCGAATACGCCCGCGTGCTTAAGCCTGGCGGGTTGCTTGTGAAGGTCATCCCCGCGCCGGAGCACCTTTTGGAGCTGCGCCGCATTGCCAAGGGGCAGCTCTCCCGGGAAGCTTATGAAAGCGGCCGTGATGTGGAGGCGCATTTTTCTTTGCATTTCCATCTGTTTGAAACGCGGGAGATTGCGCGCACGCTGCCGCTTGACACGGTACAGCGCGCGCATCTTGTGCGCATGACGCCGCTGCTGTTCGGCGTGGACGCAGCTTCGCTTCCGCTGGAATCGCTCAATGAGATCACGATCGCCGCGCGCCTGCTCATCGGCCGCGTTCAGCCCGAAGCATGCGAAACAACTGCCAAGTAACGTAAACAGCCGCTCCCAAGGGAAGCGTCCATGTTTACATTTCAATCCACGCTCCCCGTGCGGGGAGCGACTTTACACTCCGTAATACATAATGTGTGTTACCCGATTTCAATCCACGCTCCCCGTGCGGGGAGCGACGGCGCAAACCGAACGCGACGCAAGCGGAAACGAAATTTCAATCCACGCTCCCCGTGCGGGGAGCGACCGTCAAAAGGTAGAACGCCAACCATCTTCGGATCATTTCAATCCACGCTCCCCGTGCGGGGAGCGACGCGCGCGTATTTCAACATAGACGAATTCAGGACATTTCAATCCACGCTCCCCGTGCGGGGAGCGACGCGCTGGGATATTGGAGAACTTCCCAGTGATATTATTTCAATCCACGCTCCCCGTGCGGGGAGCGACCATGTGCGCCATAGAATATGGCATCCACACAATCATTTCAATCCACGCTCCCCGTGCGGGGAGCGACTCCTGCGTCAGGCTGATCTCCTGATAGGAATCCTGATTTCAATCCACGCTCCCCGTGCGGGGAGCGACTCCTGCGTCAGGCTGATCTCCTGATAGGAATCCTGATTTCAATCCACGCTCCCCGTGCGGGGAGCGACTGTTTTAACACAGTGCTGTCCTTGCCTCCGCTGAATTTCAATCCACGCTCCCCGTGCGGGGAGCGACCCGTCGCGCTATGGGCTGCGGCTACCGGTCAAAATTTCAATCCACGCTCCCCGTGCGGGGAGCGACTATCTTATGGCCTTATTATATCACCAAATTGGTATTTCAATCCACGCTCCCCGTGCGGGGAGCGACTCCGCATCCTTCTTTAAGTGCGATGCCAATTCATATTTCAATCCACGCTCCCCGTGCGGGGAGCGACCCGCACTGGCTGTGAGATTGCCCGTCCCGGAAATTTCAATCCACGCTCCCCGTGCGGGGAGCGACCCGTTGACATGGAATGGAAGAACAGGATATACCATTTCAATCCACGCTCCCCGTGCGGGGAGCGACTCTCGCGGTATTTGCAGGACAACGGCATTGTATCATTTCAATCCACGCTCCCCGTGCGGGGAGCGACTGCCACGTTCCGACATGCTGGAAGCCGCGTCCTTCATTTCAATCCACGCTCCCCGTGCGGGGAGCGACACCATGATCGCGCTTGCCATCATCAAGGTAATAGATTTCAATCCACGCTCCCCGTGCGGGGAGCGACCACATAGATGCACAATGGGATGCTGACAACGGAATTTCAATCCACGCTCCCCGTGCGGGGAGCGACTATCTTATGGTCTTATCGTATCACTAAATCGGTATTTCAATCCACGCTCCCCGTGCGGGGAGCGACTCTTCGCCGCGCAAACGGTTGACATATGCGATGATATTTCAATCCACGCTCCCCGTGCGGGGAGCGACGTGGAAGCGTCGCACACATCAATTCTTGTAGGAATTTCAATCCACGCTCCCCGTGCGGGGAGCGACCGCAGCCTGTGCGCATACGCCAACAGCTTCCCGATTTCAATCCACGCTCCCCGTGCGGGGAGCGACCCTCGGTTCTCCCTTCGAATTGCATCCGCACAGGATTTCAATCCACGCTCCCCGTGCGGGGAGCGACGCGGCTTGCAATCCGCGAACGGTGGCTGCGCGAACATTTCAATCCACGCTCCCCGTGCGGGGAGCGACATGATTCTATCGCGCTGCCGTCCGCAACCGGGACATTTCAATCCACGCTCCCCGTGCGGGGAGCGACACGTGGGCGCGTGTGCGGACAGTGGATGAAATCAATTTCAATCCACGCTCCCCGTGCGGGGAGCGACCCCATGCGCACGCCGTGAAACGCGTGTGGTGCAATTTCAATCCACGCTCCCCGTGCGGGGAGCGACGCTTTCATTAGGTCTATCCACACACGGCTTAGCGATTTCAATCCACGCTCCCCGTGCGGGGAGCGACCAAAGGCGTTGGGTGTATCTAGGCCAACATACGAATTTCAATCCACGCTCCCCGTGCGGGGAGCGACGCAGGATATGCACCACTCGGTTTTGTAGAGATAATTTCAATCCACGCTCCCCGTGCGGGGAGCGACGGAAAGTTTTAAGGAGCAAGGACAATGGCGATGATTTCAATCCACGCTCCCCGTGCGGGGAGCGACCATCACAGAATCTGCCATGCGCCGGGAATACGGGATTTCAATCCACGCTCCCCGTGCGGGGAGCGACGTGGGTGGATTACACCTTGGACGACTTGCAGGCCATTTCAATCCACGCTCCCCGTGCGGGGAGCGACATCTTCCACGACCCGGACAATGCAATCTTTGATATTTCAATCCACGCTCCCCGTGCGGGGAGCGACGAAGACCCGTGACCAAAGTCGGAGACGACTACGTATTTCAATCCACGCTCCCCGTGCGGGGAGCGACGATAAAAACCTCGAAAGTCGGTTAATGGTACGGTATTTCAATCCACGCTCCCCGTGCGGGGAGCGACGCGTTGGCAAGCGCGTTGAAAACATTTTGTGACATATTTCAATCCACGCTCCCCGTGCGGGGAGCGACGAAGGACAAAAAGCGCATGACACAGGAAGACAGGATTTCAATCCACGCTCCCCGTGCGGGGAGCGACGGCGCACACCGAACGCGACGCAAGCGGAAACGAAATTTCAATCCACGCTCCCCGTGCGGGGAGCGACTAGTCCCCCCGGTTCAAAAAAACGGCTTTTAAGGATTTCAATCCACGCTCCCCGTGCGGGGAGCGACCACAGCTTGTCGCGGCAGTTCTACGATGAAAACATTTCAATCCACGCTCCCCGTGCGGGGAGCGACCGGAGGGTGCGTTCGACTACCTCTGCATAGAGCAATTTCAATCCACGCTCCCCGTGCGGGGAGCGACGCGTCCGCACCTCGGTATCGGTCGCGCCGTAAAGATTTCAATCCACGCTCCCCGTGCGGGGAGCGACGCCAAGCAACGCCCCGCCACCACTACCGTGAGAATTTCAATCCACGCTCCCCGTGCGGGGAGCGACGCTATGCACCATTCGGGAACATTCGCCCCGGCTATATTTCAATCCACGCTCCCCGTGCGGGGAGCGACCACGACCAGACAACGCCCGCCCATCGCAGAGTATTTCAATCCACGCTCCCCGTGCGGGGAGCGACCATCTATAAGCGCAACATCTGGACCCACAAAACGATTTCAATCCACGCTCCCCGTGCGGGGAGCGACACCACGACGCGCGGAGAAGTATATCAAATTTGGCATTTCAATCCACGCTCCCCGTGCGGGGAGCGACTTGTCTGTTCCTGAGTCAATGTGACTGTGACAAATTTCAATCCACGCTCCCCGTGCGGGGAGCGACATCTGGAATCGGCCGCATGTCATCAAAGATGGATATTTCAATCCACGCTCCCCGTGCGGGGAGCGACTCTGTAATTCGTATATGTACATCCTGCGGTGCGATTTCAATCCACGCTCCCCGTGCGGGGAGCGACGTTGTTGGGGAAGCCTTGCAAACGCTCACATTCGAATTTCAATCCACGCTCCCCGTGCGGGGAGCGACTGCGGGCGAAATCAAGTCCGACCTATCATCCACAATTTCAATCCACGCTCCCCGTGCGGGGAGCGACCAGCAGGAACGTGATGAATCAGCTGCCGCAAAAATTTCAATCCACGCTCCCCGTGCGGGGAGCGACGCATTGCCGTCCAATTACTTCGTATTGCAATTTGATTTCAATCCACGCTCCCCGTGCGGGGAGCGACTTTGGCTATTGGGTATCCTCGTGAAACAGTTTGATTTCAATCCACGCTCCCCGTGCGGGGAGCGACCTTTAACGGCTCTAGCGGCCTTGCTGTGGTCTTTGATTTCAATCCACGCTCCCCGTGCGGGGAGCGACGTGGAGTTCCCCGATAAGTCTGACCCGTACCAATACATTTCAATCCACGCTCCCCGTGCGGGGAGCGACGAAGGCGATCCCACGCAGATGGCGCAGAAGTACCAGATTTCAATCCACGCTCCCCGTGCGGGGAGCGACCTGCGACGGCAAACGGTATTTTGCGTGCGAACAGATTTCAATCCACGCTCCCCGTGCGGGGAGCGACCCTGCTGAAATTCGGCAGTTTCACGGAAACAGATATTTCAATCCACGCTCCCCGTGCGGGGAGCGACGAGGAATCAATCATCCGCATTGCACAGCTAGGCAATTTCAATCCACGCTCCCCGTGCGGGGAGCGACCCGTGAGGGAAAACTGCAAGCGTTATGTATGGCATTTCAATCCACGCTCCCCGTGCGGGGAGCGACGCCGCTGTATAGCATACTGCACAGGATAGTGTTATTTCAATCCACGCTCCCCGTGCGGGGAGCGACGCTTTTCGTCCTTCATTTTTTCCAGCGCCGATTTATTTCAATCCACGCTCCCCGTGCGGGGAGCGACCAGGGCGCTGCGTACTATACCGCAAACCGCGATAAAAATTTCAATCCACGCTCCCCGTGCGGGGAGCGACAGCAATATATTGTGCTTTTGCAAGCTCAAAGCGCAATATATACTCAATCAGCTATTCTAAGCATTGTGAACGCTATAAAAGGCAGACGTCTTTTAATTGAATTCGGTGCGAAAGCCTGTGGAATTTCTTGCGTGCTTCAGATTCGCACTCATAAAACCAGTGGTTCTTCCACGGGAATCGTATCTTTTGAGCCATAATGTTCGACCTTACTCTTATAATTGTCCCCCAACAGATAAAAACGAAGGCTGTCTTTTTCCCTATCAATCTCCTTCAGAAGCATATGCTTTAGCTTTGTAAATTGCGCAGCATCCACAATGCATTCAAATACGGAGTTTTGAACCCGTATACCATAATTGCAGCATTGTTTCGCCACCCGCCGAAGCCGCTTGGCTCCTTCCGGCGCAGCAACATTGATGTCATAAGTCACCAGTACAAACATGGAAAAGCTCCTATTTCCATAAAAATGGAGGATACGCATCCAAATCGCCTCTCAGATGGCGCGACAACAGCATAGCCTGAGCATAGGGTACCAATCCCCACATGATCGTTTCTTTTAAAAAAGGATGAAGGATCGTTTGCTGCTTGCGCGCCTGCCAATCCGTCAGGAATCGTTTGCGCGCATCTTCCGTCAAATAGCAGGCGCCGTCCTCTTGCACGGTAAAATCATCCCGCTGTATTCGCCCGGTATTGATTTCCATCAGCACAAAACGGTCGGCGATAGGAGCTCGAAATTCTTCCAGCAGGTCCAACGCCAACGAACTGCGGCCAGGGCGCAGCTGATGCAAAAAGCCGACGCACGGATCCAGCCCCACCGTTTCCAGCGCCGCGGCACATTCCTTTGCAAGCAGCGTATAGGCAAGCGACAGCAATGCATTGACGCGGTCGCGCGGCGGCCTTCGGGTGCGCCCGGCAAAGCAAAACGCATCGCCATCCCGGAGGACTCTTTGCGGAAAAACATCAAAATATGCCTTTGCAGCAAGCCCCTCCTGCCCCAACAGGCCATCGATCCCCTCCTGCTGCAGCAAAGCATGCTGCGCGGCTTTTATTCTCTCAATCGCCTGCTGGAACCGGTCCATATCAATGCGTAAGGCATGATCCCGCTTTGTCCGTTCCAAGCACCACCGCGCATTATGCAGCTTTGCCCCAAGGAAATTCCTTGCAAGCGGCAATGCGCGCTGGGGGTCCCCTGCAATGAACGCCTGCGTCTGGCGAAGCAGTACGTTCCCGTTCACAGGCCCCTGTACCCGCGCAAGGAAACGGCCATGCTGTGTTAGAAAACAAAGATCAATGCCCCGCGCTGCGCAAGATCCCATCAAAGCGGGGCTGCAACCGGTATATCCGAAGCTCACGATTGAACAAAGATTGTGCAGCGGAATGCGGGCCGCCGCCACATCTCCTTTCAGAATGACTACGGTTTCTCCTTCCAGAGAAAGGTATGCATCCGGGGATGTTACATACAGCGTATTGAGCAGCTTGATCATGCGTCGTCCTCCCACAGCGCTTTGCGCACATACTCCGACGCCGCTGCCACGCAGGGCAGATTCGGCTGGCATATTTCGTGCAGTGAACAGTTGGCGCATGCTTTTTTCGGCTTAACGCGGGGAGTATACCGCCGCTCCAGCCATGCGTTCATCTCTGACACTGCGGCGGCAACCCCTTCTTTCATTTGCCTGGTAAACACAACGCTTTTCCTGCGGCGCAGTTCGCCGTAATAAAGCGCGCCTTCCGGGATTTCCGTGCACAGCATCTCTTCCAGGCACATTGCCTGCGCGCAAAGTTGCCATTCATCCGCCCCGCTCGCATCCGGCCGCCCACGCTTGTATTCCACGGGATATAGACGGTATGCCCCGCTTCGGCCATGAATCGGAACTCCGTGCACATCGTCCTCGATGAGTTCCACAAGGTCGCAAATGCCGCTGATGCGCAGCTGGTGGGATTGCACCGCCATGCCGCGGGCAAGGATCAGCCCGCCGCGTTTTTCCGATGCGGCTGCATCATGAACGCGCTCGTGCATATAATGCCCGTCAAGCGTAAGCGCGTTTTCCTGCCACTGCTGTTCCACGTAGATGAGCGCCCATCGGCGTTTACAGAAGCAATACTGCTTGATGCCTGAAAGCATCAGGTAATCCGAATCGTCATTCACCCTCCAGCTCCTCTACGTTCAGGCCCGGCAACGGATCCAGCGTAAGGCTGAGTTCCCCGTTCTGTTTTCCTTGACTGATATGCAGGCTACGGTGTACCCTGGCAGAGGAATACTGCCCGGTGGAGCAATTATGCTTCCACCAGAAAAGCTTGACGACCTCCATGCTGCCGGCAGGCCGGGCCGAGGTTTCGTCATTCACGAACAGCGTCCGAAGCGCCTCCTTGATGCGTTCCGCGTCCTCTTCCGAAAAGCCTGTCTTTTCCGCAAGCTGCACGTTGATGGCGCCATATGCCACATAGGTTCCGGAATCCACACGATGCTTCATGCCCATCGTATCCGCACCCTTTTTGTCCGGATCGGCGTCCGTTTCCAGATTGACCGATTTCGTGATCTGCAAACTCGTGATGCTGACAGGCTCAATGCTGAATGCACTTTGGATGCTGACCGGGCCGCGGATGCCCACCGATACGGCATCCCCCACATCCGCTTCCGCCTTTTTCCCTTTTTTGAACGCAAACACCTGCCCGAACGCCCGCACGTCGATCCAGCGCGCGCAGGCGAGCTGCGCATATTTCTGCTTATCCTTGCAGGATTTCAGCTCCGGTACCGCGTCCGCGCGCTCCCGCAGGGAGCGATATTCATCATTGCGCCTGTCGTCGGACTGAACGAATACGTTCTCCCCCAGGTCCAAAAGCCTGTTGCGAATCTTCCGTTTCAGGCAGACATCGGATACCTCGCCGAATCCATCATACGTGGTGCGCGGCCGGTTGCCATCCAGCGGATCGCCGTTCGGGTTTGCGTTGTGCACGGCGAACACCAGTGCGAAATCAATTTTGTGTTCAAGCTTCGTCATTCTTTTGTTCCTCCCGCATTATCAGTCTTTTTCGTGTAGAACGCCTGCTTTTGTGAGTAGTAACCCTGCAGGAACAGAGGTCCAAGCGGTGCGTTGTCCGCAAGGCCGTCCCCAAGCATGTCCCCGATTTGCCGGATCCGTAAAGCCAAATATTCGCTTTTTTCCGGCGGAAGCTTGTTCATGTAGGGAAGCAGAAGCTGCGTTTGCAGCCTGAGCCATGTTTCTGCGGGGCGTTGCTGGAACCTCTGCATATAGCGGATTGCGTTGGTTTGCCGGCGGCGGGCGCCGTCACCGTTCCCGCGCATGGCCTGCTCCTCGATATAGTCGGCTATGCCAAGCAGCCTGCCAAACAAATACTCCCGTTCTCCTCTTGCTTCATCAAGCGCCATGGTATTCTCCCTTCCTGACTTTATGTTGTTCAGCAGCGCACAGGTGACTGCGACCGCCGTTTGCCATTCATATGTTTGCCATTCCCCCTTATCATCCGTGAAGGATAACGGCCTGCTCGCATTGCGGAACGCCGCCCACAGGATGTCCTCGGGCAGCGGTTTCCGCGCGGCAATGCAGGGCATCAGCCGTGCGTAAAGCTGCCGCACCAGTTTTGTTGCAGCCTTTTCGTCCTTCTTGTCCTGCTGGGCGATCCGCACCGTTGCCGAACCGTAAACGGCTGTGGCGATCTCCTTCGGCGTGGGTGTGGAAATTTGAAGCTTTCCCTTGCGCCAGAAAGACCAGCAGCAGCTCGTGTGCCAATGGGCAAGGTTGTCGATATAGGTGTTTCCGTCGCATTCCTGATAATATTGGATTGACATTCTCCCGAGCGTAGCCCCGCGCATTGACATAATGTAGACATCCCGCGAGCGGTTCATTGCGGGGTTAATCAGCGCGTTTCGGTATCCAGCGGCAGCTTCTCCCACGAGCGCCGCATAGGCTTCGGCTGTATCCGGCGCAGGGATTTCCTCCTCTCCTTCCTCAAACCCGTCGCCGTCATCCTCCAACGGCTGCGGCGGCGTGTCTCCGTTGTCCGCCCAGACCAGCAGCCACATGCCGTAAATATAGCTGCGCACGCCCTTGCGCCCCATCAGCCAACGGATCATGTTGTGCGCCTTTGCGGAAGCTTCGCTGCTGACGGAAAGCGCCTCTGCGCTTTCCGCAAAATGCCCGAGATATTTGAGCGTACCGTCTTCCTTGGAGGAAATAAGTTTCTGACTCCCGATGAGTTTTGGATGTCCTTCCGCCGCAGGAAGATGTGCTCCTGTCACATAGCAAAGCTGGCCGCCGGCCGCTTCCTGCAGCGCACGGGAATACCGTCTCCAGCTTTCCAGAACCTCCTCCTGCTCCCAGAGTCGGCTTTCTGCGCCGCCGGGCTGATACACGCCAAAGCAAATCTTCTTTTTTCCCTCTTTTTTCAGTTCCAACCCGGGGAACTGCGTTTGCAGGTCTCTTGCAAGCGTGCCCCGGGAAAGATAGGCGCAAAACAGCCGCAGCGTTTCCGGCGCGCCGGGGACAGCGCACCATGTCTGAAGCGCTTCCATATATTTCTGATAATACGCTTCGCTTTCCCCCGTCCGCGCTGCATAATCGCCCGCCATGTAGCGCAGCTCGTCGAACAGCGGGTATGGGAATGCGCCCGTCCTGCCCTCCGCGCCCTCTGTGCTCGGCACGAGGATGCGCTCCTTTTCCGGCCATTGGGTGATTCTATCAACCTCTCCTTCCTGTGTCAGCGCCACATAATAAGCCGGCTGCATCTGCGTAAAGCCCACTGGGATCAACGGGTTTTCCGCATCGTTGAACGCCCCGGCTAGGTTGTCATACGTTTTGCACAGCGCCTGCATCCAGCCCATCCGTATTCCCCTCCTCGTTCAGTCCCTCTAAGGCGGGCTCGCTGAGCCCGGTAAAATTTTCTTTCTCCGCAAACCGTTTTTTCGCCATGGGCCGGATATCCCGCCGCAGCAGAGGGTCGCATTGCTCCGGCGGAATGAATTCGATCACACCATCCACCATTCTGGGCCGCCAAAAGCGCACGCCAAGCATATCCCGGCCCGTTTCGTCCGGATAATCGAAACCATGGAACATGAGCCCAAAATCCAGCGTACCATATCCGTCGTAGAACCCAGGTCCTTCTTTGAAAGCGCACGGTTCCACATAGCCCTGGCACTCCCGCGTGCCGAGGAACACATCCCGGCGGCCGCCCTTATCGATCATGCGCCGCGCAATGTTGTGGTGCTTGTGTTCATTATAATCGTGCGCAAGCTCCGGCCGGTAAGGGTTCTGCACGAAATGCGCGCGTACCTGATAGCGCACATCTGAAAGATAAGTATAAATTGAAAGATCGTTTTTTCCATTCCCGAAATTAATCGGCCGGATATGCTTCGCCTCTGTGCGGATCGGGTTCATCACGCGCACCGCGTCAATGACCCAAAGGAGCGTGGGCTTCCAGTACACGCTTTCCAAAATGCCCTTGAGCGCTTGATAAGTGGGCACCTGATACGTCAACTTCTCGCCGCCCACCCGCGTGATTGGGTCGCTGAAGAGCGCATACCGCCCTCTCACGCAAAATTCCACTGTGTTTCTAACTGCCATTGCACACCTCCTTAAACGGGTTAGTATATCATGCTGTCCATTGTTTCCGGCGCTGCTGTAACGCCGGTTTCCCCGCTGTAATACGCCTCACGCAGCACGGTTACACCATACTCCGGATAAAAACAAAGCCCCCCTTGCTGCAAAAGCGCCCGATATGCCGTTTCATACAGGTTCACCGTGTAACGCTGCAGCTTGCGCAAAAGCATGATCATTTCCCCCGTTCCGCCACCGGCCAAAAGCCGTGCAAGCAGTTGCCTTCCTTCCCCGTATGGAACGATTACAGAAACCGTATTTTCCGGAATTACACGAAAGGCCTCCCCTGCGGTCCGAAATGCCTGCTTGAGGAACAATCGTCCCTGGTATTGTGGATAGAGCCGCACCATTGCATCCTCACCCGGTTTGTTTTTGCCCAACAATTCCACGAGGTTTGTGTTTTTAAACGGATAGCTTCGCTCAACATTGCGTTTTCCTTCGGCGCCGTATAGTTTTTGCTCCTTGTCAAAATACAGCCGGATGCAAACAAGATCCTGCAAATCAAGCCTTTCTTCCCTCGCCATCAACATTACGTCCGCCGTCAATGCCTGCCCATGCTGTACGAACGGAAGGCGCTCCAGCTTTTCTTCGGAAAGCGTCCACACATATACCCTGCCAAGCGCCTGTTCCCCGTTTCGGTTGCACCGGCCTGCGGCCTGCAAGATGCTCGGAAGGCCTGCAAAACTGCGGATCACAATGGGGAAGCTCACATCCACGCCAGCCTCGATCAGTGAAGTGGAAATCAAGAACACCGATGCGCCGTTTTTAAGCAGCGCGCGCAGCTCTTCGAGCGTTTCCATGCGGTGCGCAGGGCACATGTTCGTGCTTAGGTGAAAGCAGTGCACGTTGGCAGGTGCGCCATCTTTGACCTTTTGATAAACGGACTCCGCCGCCTTTTTTGTGTTGACGATCATCAACACAGCGCCGTATTCCCGCAGCAGGGAAAGCGCATTTTGGGCTGCTTCTTCACAGGTGCGCGCGGGGCGTGTTTCATCGATAATCTCCGTCCGCCGCAGGCTTTGGAACAGCGCTCCGGCATTTTGGATGATATCCGCGCCTTCAAGCGCAAGGCTGGGCTGTGTAGCGGTGCAAAGCACCGCCGTGCATCCAAGGCCGCGCACCAGAAATTGCACTGCCCGTTCAAACAGGCGGATGCAGTTTTGCGGGATTGCCTGTACCTCGTCAAAAATGATAACCGAGCGCTGCAGGCGGTGCATCCGACGTGCGTCCGTATTCTCTTTTCTATACAATGTGTTCATGAAATGCACAAACGAGGTAAGAATGATGTCCGAATCCCAGCGTTCTGCGAGGCGCGTATGTGCGCTCTGCTCCGCCTCATCATCCATCACAACGTTGGAGTGGTGCTCGAGAATTCCTTCGTAATTTTGCAGCGCATCGCGCAGCGCTCCTGCGTTTTGATCGAGTATGGTATTAAACGGAATGACATAGAAAATCCGGCGCATATCATGCATCCGGGCGTGCTCCAGGGCAAAGCGCAGCGATGCAAGCGTTTTTCCGCCGCCGGTGGGAACGGTGAGCCTGTAAATGCCTGGCGCATCGTGTGCCGCTGCGAAGCACCGCAGTGAAACTCCGTTTCGGATTTCAGCGATTCGCGTTGCAGAATCAAACTTCCGCAGGGACTCATTCAAGCGTGAAAGCAACATTCCCCATGCGGGTGCGCATTGTACGGGCGCGCCGAACGGGTTCTCTCCGCGCTCGAAGCAGGCGCTGTCCCATCGGTCGGCATCCACAAGTGTGCTGAGCAATACTCTCGTGGTATATCCGTACGAGGTCTTGTCTTTTCCTGCTGTTTCCGCAAACGCGCGAACTTCGGCAACCGACTCCAAAAACAACGAATCCAACGCATCCGTGCCGCATACGTTCGCAAGAAAGTTTCCTTTCGCTTCATCATAATGCGTCCTCACATCTGTTCGGGCCGCTTCCATGCATTCGAGATATGGCGAACTGCCATCCGGGCAGATGCAGTCCGGCAGGCCGCTGTGATGCGCACGGATCACAAGGGATAGGATCTGCGCCGTAAGCTTTTCATATTGGCCCGAGCAGTACCATCGTTCATACGCATAGATAGCCCCGGTCTGGGCGTGCGGAGCTGTGCCCTTGGGAGGCTTTGCCTCGGGATGCCGGTACGCCTGCCAGATGTAATCGTAAAATGCGCGTGTGTATTTTCCCATGTCGTGCAGCAGTCCCGCCAGTTGGCCCAAGGCCGAAAGCCCCACTCCGGCAAGCGAATGCGCGGCAAGCTGCGCCACATGCTCCGAATGCTCTTTTATTGTTTGCTCTTCTTCCGTTTTCGCTCTGATGCGGGCGATCATAAAGCCCTCCTCATTGGCTGATGCGCAGGCATGTGCGGCATGATAAAAGCATTTCAGGTTCGATAATTCGGTTTGGTTTTATTCTCTTAATCAGCAGATTGAAATTAATAAAGCTTATGGGGGTTCGGCTCTGTTTTCATCGTATGATCATAGCTTAGCATAGAGTTCTATATTTTTCAACATTCTTTTTATTATATATTTATCCGCATACAGATGGAAGCCGACAATCAGTTGCCGGCTTCCACAAAATATTTTATGCTGTTTCAATGCGAAACAGGACACTCATCCCTTTTCGCAATTATCCTTACACTCCCGCGGGCACCTTCGCACTCGGATAGTTTTTGTCGTAGCCATCCAAATTTCAATCCACACCCCACGGGAACGGCTTCGTCCTATCGCCTTTGCCGGACCTTTCCGTGCAGCCGCATCATTCAGTTTCCGGCCGCAACCACATCGAACTCCACGCCCGGAAGCCTACGCTGCAGACGCAGGTTGATCGGCTCGCGGTTTGCACCGCTCGCCGCGCCCGCGCCCAGGACGATCAGCTGAATGGCATGGTTCTCCGCATAGTTCACAAGCGCATCGTCCACATTGTCCGCGCGCACAAGCGAAAGTTCCGCCCCCGCAAGCTGCGCGGCTGTAAACAGGTATTCAATCGCATCCGCCTCATACGGTGTGTTCATAAAGTTGCGCCCCGTTTCCACGCAGTGTACCACGTGCAAAAACGCCGGGGGATCCCCCGCGCCCGCGCGCTCAATGCCGCGTGCGATCAGCTTGTCGCAGGAGCGTTGGGATGTAACGCAAACCATGATGTTAAGTTGACGCTTCTTTGTCATATTTGATCGCATCCTTTATCTTGTTGGGCAGTTCCGGCAGTTCAAATGCCTGCAGCGCGCGCACGGCTTCCTCCGGCGTATCTGCCACGGCAAACAGGCGCAGGCAGGACGCATCCGCAAATTCCTGTTCCACGCACACGCGAAGCTGGCCGATCAAAGCGTCATAATATCCGTTTTGATTAAAGATAACAACCGGCGCTGAAAGATAGCCGAGCTGGTTGAGCGTAAGGACTTCCAACAATTCCTCCAGCGTGCCGATGCCGCCGGGCAATGCAATGTATGCGCCGCTCAGGCGCTCCATCGTGGCTTTGCGCGTATGCATGTCTTCTGTAACGATCAGCTCATCGCAATGCTCAAAGGCAATGCCCGGCACATTGAGCTTCTTCGGAATTACGCCCGTGATACGGCCGCCTTTTGCCTGCACACCGCGCGCACACGCGCCCATAAGGCCCGTGCGGCCGCCGCCGAACACCAGGCCGATGCCGTTTTCCGCAAGCGCCGCACCGAGAGCGAACGCAGCATCGATATAATGCCGGGCAAGCTTCGGGGACGAAGCCGCAAAGATACAAACATTCTGCATAAGCAACCACCATCCGGGCCAAGATGCAATCGCATCCCGTTTTTTTCATTATAAACTCCCGCGATGGATTTTTGAATACGCAATTCACAAGAACGCAGAATCTTTTTTATCGCTCCTCTTTATGTTGCTACCCAACGCGCGCCACAAGCACGCTCATGTCGTCTGCGCCGCTTTTCTCCCTGCCGGCCGAAAGGAGCGCTTGCGCCGCATCATCCACCGTATTCGCCCCGCCTACGCGTTCAACCAACGACGCAAACAGCTCTGTGCCGAGCGCATCAAACAGCCCGTCCGTCATCAGGATCACGGCATCTCCCCGGCGCAGTGAAAATTCGTGGACAGACGGCCGTGCCTCCGGTAAGATTCCGATGGGCAGCGCTTCTGCATACACCGTATGCACGCGGCCGCCGCGCAGGATGTAAGCCGGTGGTGTACCGTACTTGATAAAACGTGCCCGTCCATCCCTAAGGTCGATCAAAAGCGCGTCCAAAGTAGCATACATTTCCCGCTCGCCCTTGATCATCAAAAGGCGGTTCACACATTCCTGCGCTTCCTCCGGCGCAAACCCCACGGAAAGCAGGTCGCCGAAAATTGCCACGGCAGCGGAGCTTTCCCGGCGCGCGCAGACGCCCGTCCCCATGCCGTCGCTCAACAACAGAAGCAATTCCCCGCCGATGCGCCGAAGGGCCATGGAATCGCCGGTTTCCGCATTGCCCGCTTTCGGGCAGCCGGCTACCCCCACGCGCACATCAAAGCGGTTCCGTTTCCCTTCAGGCGTTTCCTCCGCAAGGCGCTCGATTACCCCGCTCACGCCGCGCAGCTGCCTGTGCGTAAAAGCTGCATTTTCATCCTCCCCCGGCGAAAACAGTTCCGATACCTCCCGAATCACATCCGCCGTTCCCCGAAGCTGTGCCCGTGTAAGGGCCAGCATGCGCTCCGCCTCGCTGCGCTCACGCCGCGTAGAGTACGCAGCAAGCCTCTGCATATAACGGTTTGGCAATAAGGCAAAGCAAATTGCACCGAACGCGGCTTCCAACAGGGCGGAAGCGGGAAGCGCAAACGCGGCAGCCGCAGCGGCCCATGCGGCGAGGAACCCGCCGGCAATCACCCATTTACCCGTGCGCTGCAACGCTGCCGCCAACAGCACCGCAAGGGACAGCGCACCCGTGCGCGCAATGTCCATGCCACGCAGCATACAGGCCGCACCCAGCAGCACGGCTGCCGCAACGCCTTCTGCGCCCCGCGCGCGCACGGCGCAAAGGGCTGCAAACGCGGCAAATGCCGCGCCAAAATAAAGGGTTACCTCCATGCCGAAAGGCCCGCCGGAAGGCAGCACAAAGGTCAGGCAAGGAAGCGCCGCCGCAAAAAGTGCAGCAAAGAGCAACAGGGCTGCCTGATCCATACCACGCAGGCGGCGGCCCGCTAAAAAGGCGGCAAGTGCAGCGCCGCCGCGCGCAAAGGCGATTGCCGCAAAGCAGGCAAGGGTAAGCTCCGCCACGCCGATCAGGCAGTCTTGCGCGCTTTCCCCATGGAAGAAGGGAAGCAGCAAAAGATATGCCGCGCCGAGCAACGCAAGCTTTTCCGCCTGGTGCATCCGCCTGCGCCAAACGGAAAAAAGAAGCCCTCCGCCCACATAAAGCGCCGAAGCGGCAAGCGCGGCGTAGTGCCCCGCGAAAAGCGCGCCCGCTGCCGCACCAAAAAGTGCCGGGAAGGGAAGCGCGCCCATCAGCCATGCACCCGCCACGGCAGCGGGGCCAAGCGGCGCAAAGCCCGCGCTCCCTGCGGCTGCAAACAAAAACGCAAGCGCGGCCTCAAGCGCGCGAGAAGCGCCGAAGGCGCGCAGGCGCGGCAGCACCGCCGCCTGCAGCCGTTGAAGCGTTTCCGTCATGGTTCATCCCTCCCCAATGCGCTGTGTATGAACCATGATATATGCTTGTCCCCGAAAAGTATGCCGAACCAATGCGATAAAAATGCGCGAATCCTGCAATGCTCTGCCGGATATATTCTGAGAAGCAAAGCGTTTGCGGTGCGCCTCTGTTTGTGGTATTCTTTTACCAGAAATGAACAGTCTTATTATGGAACCCCGGCTCTGAAGCACCCGCTCCGCAGCCGGAAGCCAGAAAGGAAAGCCCATGCCATTCGATTATAAAAAGGAATACAAAGAATTCTACCTGCCGCCCAAAAATCCTACCCTTGTGGAAGTTCCTCCCATGAACTACATCGCAGTGCGTGGCAGCGGCGACCCAAATGCTCAGGACGGCTTATACCGGCATTCCGTCGGCCTGCTTTATGCAACCGCTTTCACGCTGAAAATGAGCGACCGCGGCCCGCACCGGATCGATGGCTATTTTCCTTATGTCGTACCGCCGCTTGAAGGGTTCTGGTGGCAGGAAGGCATTGCCGGAGTCGACTATGCCCATAAGGAGGCATTTCAATGGATCTGCGCAATCCGCCTGCCGGATTTTGTGCGGGAAGCCGATGTCAGCTGGGCTGTTGAAGAAGCTGCCCGAAAGAAAAAGCAGGATTTTTCATCCGTGGAATTCTTCCCTTACACGGAAGGTCTCTCTGTCCAGTGCATGCACATCGGCCCTTACGATGATGAGCCTGCAACGATCCGCGCGATGGATGCGTTTGCCCTCGCGCAGGGCTGCGTCCCGGATTTCGGCCACGGCCGTTTTCACCATGAAATTTACCTCAGCGATCCTGGCAAATGCGACCCTGCCCGGCTCAGAACCGTCGTGCGGCATCCCATACGGAGGGAGCAAAGCGCAGAATAGGCCGTGAAACCCGGCTCCCCTGCCTGAAAAGCCGAATCAATTCATAAATACTGCTGTCTTGGAGGTGTTTCTTATGCCAAGCGCGCTTCGCGCCATAGGCCTCTCCGCCCCTGTGCGGCTTGCAGCCGCCGTACCTGACTTGACACTGTGCGACCCAATGCGCAATGCGGACGCGGTCATCCGCGCCATTCTGCATGCGGAAACATTGAAGGCCGATTATCTTGCCCTGCCCGAGCTTTGCCTGACAGGTGCAACAGCCGGCGCCCTGTTGCGCCATCCCCTCATCCTGCAGGAATCGCTTGCCGCGCTCAAAAAGGTGGCGGATGCAACCGCCCGCTGCAATGTCACGGCGAGCATCGGCCTGCCCTATCTGGTCGGCGGGCAGGTAATGAGCTGCACCGCGCTTGTGCGCGGCGCGCGGGTCCATGCCATCATCCCTGCGGCCTCATGTGAAAATCCGTATGGCTTTCTGCCGGAAACCGAGCGCTGTCTCCGGCAGCGCCAGCCGCTTACCCCAGTGCCGCGCCTTGCAGTGGCATTCGGCAACGAGCTGTTTGAGCCGGAGGCGGACGTGCGGGAAGGGTATGTCCTGATGATGCCTTCTTCCCTGAATGCAACGGCCGCAAGCTTTCATGAGGTGAAAGCCGCTCTTTGCACGCGCAGCGCACGCACGGGCATGGCCATCGCATACGCGGCAGCGGGTACCGGCGAAAGCACGACTTCCTACGTGTTCGACGGCGTGTGCGCCATCGCCGCGCGCGGCGAACTGCTCGCCTGCAGCAATCCACTTTCGGATGAGCCTTTCGTATACGCGGATGTTCGCCCGGATCAGCTCACTGCCTTTGAGCCCTATGCCGCTACAGTGCCTGAGTTTGGGCGCTACATCAGCGCAGACGCTGCCCTTGCAGCGGAGGAACTGGCCCGTGTGCTTGACCTGCAGGCCGCAGCGCTTTGCAGGCGCCTTACACACATTCATGGCAAAGGGTTTGTCATTGGCGTCTCCGGCGGGTTGGACAGCGCGCTTGCGCTGCTTGCGGCAACGGTTGCAGCAGATCGGCTCGGCATGCCGCGCACCTGTGTCGTGGGCGTTTCCATGCCGGGATTCGGTACCTCAGGGCGCACAAGGAACAATGCAGAGCTCCTTTTGCGCGCACTTGGCTGCACCTATCGGGAGATCAGCGTTGTGCCTGCATGCCGGCAGCACTTTGCCGATATCGGCCATGACGAAGCTGACCACAGTGTAGTATTTGAAAACGCACAGGCGCGTGAACGCACCAAGATTCTGCTCTCCATCGCAAACGCGGAGGGGCTTCTCGATGTCGGAACCGGCGACCTTTCCGAAGCCGCGCTGGGCTGGACCACCTTTGGGGGCGACCACCTTGCACAATACGGCATTAATGCCTCCATTCCAAAAACGGTCGTACGCCGCATTGTGGCCGAAGCAAAGCATCGTTTTCCCGCAGCAGCGGACGTCTTGCAGGATATTCTGGATACGCCGGTAAGCCCGGAGCTTCTTCCTGCCGAAAACGGAAAGATCGCCCAAAAAACGGAAGAACTTGTGGGATCTTATGAGTTGCATGATTTCTTCCTGTGGCACTTGCTGCATGGCAAAGGCCCCCGCGCGCTGTTTGAGCTTGCCGTGGAGCAGCTTTCCTTCCCGCCCGCTGAGATATACCGCGTGCTCGGCATTTTTTTGAAGCGGTTTTTCGCGCAGCAGTTTAAGCGTAACTGCGCCCCCGAAGCCCCTATGCTCCTCGTTTCCATTGCCCCGGCCGCGCTGACCCTGCCCTCGGACCTTTCAGCGGCGCCGTTCCTGCGCGAATATGAGTCCATCCGGCTCGTTTGAACCGCCGTTGTTCCAAAAAACGCACCGCGCGGCGGAAAATCCGCCGCGCGCTTTGCTGTTTGTTATTCCATATAGTCCGGAGAAATCACTTGGATATAGAAATGGCACCATGTAGGGTGTGTCCAGCTATTGTCGTCCAATACGAAGCTGTCATCCCTTATTGTCACTAAATAAACCCCCGGTTTGGAAAAATCTGCTTCCGTTCTTACCTGCAACGTATCCATAGTTGTTTTTTATCCCCGCTGCCATTCCTCGTTCCCTTTCCTGTACCATCGAACGGTGCTTTTTCTCATACCAGATATTCCTTTGGCACGCCTTCCAGCACCACACGCACCGCGCCTTCGTCAACCGCTTCCGCCTTGCGCCCGTAGTCGATCAACGCCTTTGCGGCGGAAATGCGGTCCGCCGCCTTCTGTTCCTCGTCCCGGCAGATGGCGAGCAGGCATTCCAAGCCTGTCTGCGCGCCCTGCTTCGTCATGCGTTCCAGCTTTTTCATGTGCGGCGCCCCATCACCGCAGGCCGCTCGGGCCGTCTGTGATGCCCATCGCATTCTGTTCCGCCCCGGCAGTTTGCTGCGCCCGCTCCCGCATCCGTGCCTGCGCTTCCTGTTTGCCGTCAAAAAGCATCAGTTCAAGGCCGATGTCCGGCGTAACCATGCCCATTTGAACCAGTTTGAACACAAGCTCGTTATGCGCCGCAACCGTGAAGCGGTTTTCCCGCTGTGCGCGCACGCTAACGGTAAACTCAAGCGGCAGGCGGTTGTTGCGCGCCGTCAGCTCGAACATGTCGTCCCCCTTGAAGGAAGCGCGCTCTGCCCGGCCATTCTCTGCGCTTTTCAGCGCCACGCTGCGCGGAAAGATGCAAAATTCCCGCTCCACCTCGATCTCCTGCCGCACAGCCTCCTCAAAAGCGCCATGCACCGTGCGCGCCACCATGCGGCTGCGCTTGCTGCCCGCCTCCTGCAGCGCCGCAATGGCGGAAGCCGCCGTTACACCGCCATACGTCTGCCCGCGCGCAAAATCGTTGCTGCCGGATTCTTCCCGGATGCTCTGGCGGATGCTTTGCCCATAATTGAGGAGATAGCCCGGCAGAGGCGCAGTCGGGAACCACGTCACGCCGTTCAGGTTCTCGCCCCGGTGTACCTCCTTCGACCAATCCCTGAGATCGTCCGGGTCAAAGCCGGAAGCGCCCGTTACAAGCAGCTTGTTGTGCGAGGCCATCAGCGCGTTTTTCAGGATGATCTGATCCAGCTTGTCCGCATAGCGCTGCTGCGTTTCAAACATATCCACAAACCCGTAGCCAAGCGCCGTGCCCTTGCGCAGGAACAGCGGAGTGACCACAAACGGATATTGCCCATGGGCAAAGTAGCCTTCCGGCTTTGTTTTGCGGCTGTCCTCCAGGAGCTGCCGCCCTGCAAGCTTGCACATGTGTACGCGGTAGCATCCGGCGTCCGCATCGTATTCCCGCTGCCAGCATTCGATTAAAAGAAGCATCTCCCCATTGCTGCGCGCAAGGTAATTGTCCTCAATCCGCAATGCGCGGTTCTCGTCCTCGCGCATATTCAAAGCCTCCCTGGGGTAGCGCGCTTCAAACCATTCCCGCGGATACGGCGCGAATTTGAAGATCGCCCGGGAATCCTGAATGTCCGTGCAAAGCGGGTCGAACAGAATGGTGTGCGTATCCACCGCCCGCAGAAACGCAGCGCCCAAGCCGCCCGCTGCCTCCGGATCATAGCCCGTCTCCTGCACCATGTAGCCGCCGACGAGCAGGTCATGCAGCAACAGAGAATATTCCCTGTCGAACCGGCCCAGCCGGTGGTTCTCGCGCAGCACGGCGGTCAGCATCTCCGCGGCGCGTTCATGCCCCGGCCCATCCGAAAGGACGACCGCCTCCGGCATCTGATCCATCAGGTCGGCGCGCACGTTTTCAATTGTGGATTGGATCACCGGGGTCACGGGGCGCGGCTCATTCTCATCCTGCAGAGGCACGTCCAGCCAATGCTCTCCGCGGTAAATGCGCTCGCAGCGATCCAACCGCTCCCATTCAGCAGCATATGCGTTGCGGTACTCATTAAAAAGGGCATAAATCCGTTCTATGGTTTCCTTCTGCTTCACATCCATTTTTGGTCTCCTCCATAAAGTATCAAATTTTTATTCGGGTTCAACCCGGTTGGCTTTCATTTTTCCATAAACCCCGCCTGCCGCTGCGGGGTGGAAAGCGGGTCATACCGCCGCCGCTGCGGGGCGGCCGCAGGCCGTTTCCCATGCGGGCGGGACATCAGGCCATAACGCAGGGCTTCCGGCGCATGATCCTCGCCATCTGCCGCATCCTCCCGGTCATGTGCGTCGAACAGGAGGAGCGGCAGCGTCCGCAACAGGTTTTCACAACCCGGGAACGCCTGCCACAGCGGCTTTCCGTCTGCGGACGGCGCAAGGTATTCCCGCACCCTCTGCCAACCCGCCACGCGCGCATTGTCTGCCGGGGTCAGCGGCACGCCTTCCCGCGCGAACAGTTCCGCAATGCTTTCTCCCAAAAAGCCACCCTCACTCCTGAGCACCACACCGCGCTTTTGCCACATATCGGGAGAGGCCACCGTGTAAGCGATATGCTCTCTGCCCGTAAGCTCCCGCATTTGGCGGGCAACCTCGGAGGCCTGCATGCGGCGCACATACAGTTCCCGGTAGGTATATACGCGGCCGTCCCCATCCACCGCATGCCAAAGCACGCAGCACGGGTCGTTATATCCCCAATCCATAGAGCGGAAGCGCCGCCACCATGCGGGTAGTTCAAACGGCTCCGCAACGTGCTTTGCGCGCGAAAATTCCCGGAAATACTGGCCCGCATGCACATCCCAATCCCCTTCAAGATGCGCGCGTCTGAGATCCTCCGGCAACGCTTCAAGCTGGCGCACATAATCCGGATCGGCCGCAAGCAGCACTTCGTTGTCCCACACACGGGCCGGAATGAAGGCATATTCCTCCGGGCGCTCGCCGCCTTGGAACTGCCGGTCAATAAACAGGCGCTTCACCCATCCGTGGCCAACGTTGCCCGGGTTGCAGGTGTAATACATCCTCGGCCGGAAATCCGGTTTCACCGTTCGGTTGCAGGTCGTAAGGAAGCGCATCTGTTCCTCTGTAAAATGCGTGGCCTCCTCCATGCCGATCACATCGTATTCCTGCCCCTGATATTGGTATACGTCGTTTGCGCCGTCGCAATAGCCAAGGCGCAGGCGCGCGCCGTTCGGGAAGCGGAACACGCGCTCCGTGGCGTTGTATTCCGCAATCCCCGCAAGCTCCTTCAAAAGCGGCACAACATGGTTTTCCCTGAGCTCCGGCAGCGTGCGCCGGAGAAGCAGCGCGTTGAGCTCCGGCGTTGTGAAAGCAAGCAATACGAGTTTTCGGCGCATGGCCCAGCTTTTTCCCCCGCCGCGCGCTCCGCCGTATGCCGTGTGCCGCACAGGCGAACGAAAGAATTCCGCCTGCCGTGGGTTCGGCGTCCCTTTTAAAAAGAGCTCCCGCATGCGCCGCCTCCCATGCCGTAAAGCCGGAGCGCAAGCATCCGCACCAGCCGGATGCGGTTTCTGCGCACGGTGGAAGGATCGCAGTTCAGCCGTTCCGCAATATCGTAATCCCCCACGCCACGCAGGTAGCGCGCCTCCACAGTAAGATAGTACGGATCATCGCTGATGAAGCTCAGCGCAATATTCATGCGTTTGAGCTCGCGCTCATCCGCCGCAAGCCTGCCGCGCAGCATCGCAAGCTGCATGGTATGCACCTCCTCCGGGTCAAGGCGCATGCCGGGGCGCAGCACGCGCACAAGCGAGGCAGAGTGCTCCCGCAGAGCCTCAACGCCCAGCCCTTCCAGTTCCGCAAGCTCCTCGCGGGCGTCCTCCACGCGCGCCCGCAGCGCGCGCATGGCATAAAGGCGCCGTTCCGTCTCTGCATATGCCGCTTTTTCTGTCTTCTTCCTGTCCGCAAGCTGTTGCGGCACACCATAATGCACCGCCAGCGCTTGAGGATCCACCATGCGGTTTTCCACCATCCGCATCGTGCCGATACGATTCATCTTCATAGGTTCCTCCTCAAAACAGAACGTTTGTTCTTTTTCTGTATCATAACGAATTTATGCCAGCTGAACAATCCCCCAAAAACGGAAAAACGGCTCTTGGTACCATTTATGGTACCAAGAGCCGCAAACTTGCCTTTTTCGCGCCTAAAAAAAGTTATACGCGATACAGCGGGACGAAAGCCCGGTAAGCAGGAGAGCCGCTGACGGAGGATTGTCCGTATCAGCGCGGCCTTTGCTCTCCGGGGCACAATTTTCGGCCCCCCTTTGGGCGTCCTCTATTCTGCCGGTCCGGCAAGGCCATATTTTTGATAGAGCGCATCCAACGTGCCATCCGCGCGCAGGTCGCTGAGCATCACGTCCGCAAGGGATGCAAGGGCCGGGGCGGAAGAAGAGCTTGCCACAGCATAGGAATACGCGCCAAGCACGGTCTCGCTGCGGTCGAATTCGTATTCCCCTTCATATTTGTCCAGATACAGATCGCTCATGACGATTGCATCCACTTCCCCCGCAAGCAGGGCTTCAAACAGCTCTCCAAAGGAAGCGTATGCATAGGAAATGGTTTCTTCATTATATTTATAGGTCGTAACAAGCCCATCCTCAGGGTGTTCTTCCAAGTACGCGTTCAGGCGCGCGGAAAAGCAGGCCGTCGGCACGTACAGGCTTGAGGTTGAGGCGGATTGAAGATACCCGATCTTCATGTTTTTTATTGGCCGGCTGCCTTCGCCCGCGCGCGTAACGAAGCGGCAGGTGTCCACATAATAGGCAGTGGAGTACGCATAAGCCGAGGTCGCGTTGCGCGGAAGCATGGCAATCGCAACATCGATGCTGCCGTCGTTGAGCTTCGCGGCAACTGTCATCGCCGTCACCGGCACAAGCTCCACCGCATCCCGCTCCCCCGTCCAGGTATCGTCATAAGAAAGGATGCGCTCCGCAAGCAGCTCCGCAAGTTCAATCTCCAGGCCCGCTCCCTCGTAAGCCATCTTCGGCATGTCCGTGCGCACGCCTACGCGCAGCACGCCGTTATCATGCACCGTGGCGACTTCCGCGCTCGACATCAGCGAAGGCTCCACACGCAGCGCGCTCACAAGAATGAGCAGCAGCAAAACCGCGCCTGCCGCGATCAGGATTTGGCGCGGGCGCTTTCCTTCTTCCCCTTTAAATGTAATCAGGCGGCGGCCGCGCTTTTTCTGGTTCAGCCGCCGGCCATGCCTTGAAAAGAGTTTCAGTCTCATGCTTCGATTATACCCTGCCGCACGCGCGTTGACAAGGCGGCAGAGGGTAGGATATAATAACTTGATATGTAAATTTTTATAGGAAGGCCGGCTTTTTGCGGAACTTCCTGTCACAAATGAGGTATAAAACTATGAAGAATCTGACTTCCAAAGAGCTGCGCGAGCTCTATCTCCGGTTTTTCCGTGAACGCGGGCATACCGTGATCCCCTCTGCCTCGCTGATTCCTGAAAACGACCCCACCGTGCTCTTTACCACGGCGGGTATGCATCCGCTTGTGCCGTACCTGATGGGCGAAACGCACCCGGCAGGCAGCCGCCTGGTTGATGTGCAAAAATGCGTGCGCACCGGCGACATCGACGAGGTGGGCGACAGCTCCCACTGCACGTTTTTCGAAATGCTCGGCAACTGGTCGCTCGGCGATTACTTCAAGCAGGATTCCATCGCTTACTCCTGGGAATTCCTGACGGATGAAAAGTGGCTCGGGATCGATAAGGACCGGCTGTATTTCACCTGCTTCGAAGGAGACGAAAACGCCCCGCGCGACACGGAATCCCACGACCGTTGGGTTGAAATGGGCGTGGATCCTTCCCACATCTTCTACCTTGGCGCAAAGCATAACTGGTGGATTCCCGGCAGCGCAGGCCCCTGCGGCCCGGATACAGAGATTTTCTTTGATACTGGCAAGCCCAAATGCTCCGAGGGCTGCAACCCCTCCTGCGATTGCGGCAAATATCTCGAAATCTGGAACAACGTGTTCATGCAGTACTATAAGCCTGAGGGCGGAAAGGTTGAGCCGCTCGCTAAACGCAATGTGGATACTGGCATGGGACTTGACCGCACCATCGCCACGCTGCAGGGCGTCGAAAGCGTGTATGATACCGATGCGTTTACAGGCATCATCGCAAAAATCGCCGTGCTTTCCGGCAAGGGGTATAAGGATTCTCCGGAAACCGTGCGCGCGTTCCGCATCATTGCGGACCATGTGCGTTGTGCCACGTTCATTCTGGGCGACCCGCGCGGCGTAACGCCTTCCAACGTGGATCAGGGTTACATCCTGCGCCGCCTCATCCGCCGTGCGATCCGTTATGCAATGCAGCTTGGCATGGCGGAGGACAGCCTGAAGCATGTTGCAGAGGCGGTCATTGCACAGTATGGCGAATTCTACACGGAGCTTTCCGCGAATCAGGATAAGATCATGACGGAGCTTTCCCGCGAGGAGCAGCGTTTCCAAAAGACGCTCAAAAACGGAATCCGTGAGTTCGAGCGCATCAAGGGCAGCTTTGCGGATGGCCGCATCGATGGTCCTTCCGCTTTCCGCCTGTATGACACCTTCGGTTTCCCCATTGAGTTCACTGAGGAGATGGCGCATGAAAACGGCCTCACAGTGGATGTCGAAGGGTTCAAGGCCGCATTTGCGGAACACCAAAAGAAATCCCAGGCCGGCGCGGAGCAACGCTTCAAGGGCGGCCTTGCGGATGCAAGTGAAGCAACAGCGCGCCTGCATACTGCAACGCATCTGCTGCAGGCCGCTCTGCGCAAGGTATTGGGCGACGGCGTCGCCCAACGCGGCAGCAATATCACCCCGGAGCGCCTGCGCTTTGACTTCAGCTTTGAACGCAAGGTTGCGCCGGACGAGCTCAGGGAAGTAGAGCGCCTTGTAAACGAAGCCATCGCTGCGGACGCGCCCATTACCTGCGTGGAAATGACCGTGGACGAAGCCCGCGCGGAAGGCGCCATCGGCCTCTTTGGCGACAAGTACGGCGAGCGCGTGAAGGTTTACACCATGGGCGAATTCTCCAAGGAGATCTGCGGCGGCCCGCACGCTGCGCACACCGGTGAACTCGGCACGTTCAAGATCAAGAAGGAAGAAGCATCTTCCGCGGGTGTGCGCCGCATCAAGGCGGTTTTGGAATAACGGAAGGCTGGATTTTGCCGATGGATCGGTTCGGCAAGTATCTCAGCCGCCGGTTGCGCATTGTCAGTTTGGTTGAACGGAGGTTGCCCATGCCGCATACGCCGCAATGGTTTGAATACGATTGGCCGATCGACGGCCGCCCAGCGCGATTCGTTGTGGATCTCGCGCTTTCGGGCGCGCCGCATGACGGCCGGCCCGTGCTGCTGTATGTGAGCTGCGAAAGCAAGCGCGGCAAGGCGGATGCGCTTTCCGGCCTGGAAAGCGCGCGGGCGGAAGCCGTGTGTAAAAAGCTCTGCAAAGGGCTTGCGCCGTATTATGCCGGGTTCATCGAAACCGGGGCGCAGCGGCAGTACTATTTTTATATGAAAGAGCGTGCCATGCTTGAGGATGCGGAGCGCATTGCGGGCAAGGAACACTTTCTTCTGTGCCGCGCAGGATGTGCGGAAGAACCGCATTGGGCAACCTATCAAAAGCTGCTTTATCCGGATTCCGCCAAGCTGCAGACCGAGGAAAACCGAAAACGCATTGATCTGATGCTTGCCCATGGAGACAGCCCCGCCGTTGCGCGGCGCGTTTCCCTGTTCCTGTTCTTCCCCACAGAGGCCACGATGCTGCTTTTTTCCGAGCAGGCGCGGCTTTCGGGGTACGCGGTGGGCGAACCTGTTTTCACGCCGGATCAACCGCTTGCCTATGGCGTTTCCATCGTGCGCATCGCTGCGCTGCACAAACCGGAGATCGACGAGCTCACCACGCGCGCCATCCGAATCGCAGAGCGTTTCAACGGGGAACTGCGCTATTGGGAAGCGCCCGTCGTAAAACGTGGGGGCCCGCTGATGTAATTGCAGCGGTCTGTTGCAGGCTGTCAAAAAGCCCGGGATTATCAAGGCCGCAGCCCTTGACGTGCAATCCGGCTTCGGCGGCTTTTGCTGCCCGGGAGCGGAGCGAGAAGCAAAAGCCGTGAAATACTCGAAAAAGTGGCCGCCGCTACTTTTTCGAGACGCTGAACAGTGCGCCGGGCAAATGCCCGGCGCACTGTTGCTCTTTCCCCGTTTTGTTATGCTTTCCTGGATTTTGAAGGAGCCTTCTTTTCCTGCAACTTTTTCATCAGGAAGAGGATGCCTACCATCGCCGCAATGGCGAACGGAGTCACGATCACGCTTTGCACAACGGATGCAATCGCATAGAACACCAAGCACACAACCGCCACGAGGCACGCATACGGCAACTGCGTGGAAACGTGGTTGATGTGGTCGCTCTTGCCGCCCGTGGAAGCCATGATGGTTGTATCCGAAATCGGGGAGCAGTGGTCGCCCATAACCGCGCCGCCGAGGCAGGCCGCAATGGTAATGCACATCATCTGGCTGATCTCATCCGGGAAGATGTTGACAACGATTGGGATCAGGATGCCGAACGTACCCCAGGAGGTGCCGGTTGCAAACGAGATGCCGCAGCCGATCAGGAACAGGATGGTCGGAAGCAGCGGGCTGTTATGGCTGTTGCCGACGATGGATTTCACAAAATCATCGCTGCCAAGCGCGTTTGTCACGCCGGAGAGCGTCCATGCAAAGGTCAGGATCAGGATGGCCGGAACCATTGCCTTGAAGCCTTCTGCAATGCTGTCGGTAAATTCCTTGAACGTGAGCACCTTGCGGCAGAGGAAGAAGGGGAAGCAGAACAGCAACGCGATAAAGGAACCTAGCACAAGGCCCACGGAAGCGTCGGAATTTGCAAACGCATCCACGAAATTCGCTTCGCCATGGAAGAAGCCGCCGGTATAAATCATGCCGCAGACGCAGGCTGCAATGAGCACGATGACGGGGAGCACAAGGTCAATGACCTTTCCCTTATAATGGGTTTGTTCATCGTCCATGGCCTCGCCATAGGGGCGCGCTGCCGTTGTGAACAAATCGCCGCGGAACTTTGCGTTGTCCTCGTGAATCTTCATGGGGCCAAAGTCAAAGTCCATCAGTGCAAGGGTGATCATCATGGTGATGGTCAGCAGCGCATAGAAGTTATATGGAATGGTTTCCAGGAACATGACGAAACCATTGATGCTCGAGCCATCCGGCACGGAGGATGTGACTGCAGCCGCCCAGGAGCTGATCGGCGCGATGATGCACACGGGCGCCGCCGTGGCATCGATGATGTAGGAAAGCTTTGCGCGGGAGATTTTGTGCTTGTCGGTCACAGGCAACATAACGGAGCCGACTGTGAGGCAGTTGAAATAGTCGTCAATGAAAATCAAGCAGCCAAGCGCGACCGTTGCAAGCTGCGCGCCCGCACGGGTCTTGATTTTGTTCGCAGCCCACTTGCCGAAAGAAGCCGAACCGCCCGCCTTGTTCATCAAGCTGACCATAATGCCCAAGATCACAAGGAAAATCAGGATGCCTACATTCCAGCCATCCCCCAGCTTTGCGGTCATCATTTCAAAAATTCCGGTAACGCTGTGTTCCAGGCTGAATCCGTTTGGTGTGATGTTTTGCAGCACACAGCCTACTACAATGCCAACGAACAGCGACGTGTAAACCTCTTTTGTAATAAGAGCCAGGCCGATGGCAATGATTGGCGGCAGCAGGGACCAGAATGTCCCGTACAGGTTGCTTCCGGCCTCTTCGCCTTCCGCGAACGCGACTGTGCAGGCAATCATCGCCAAAAGGAATGCGACGGCGATGATCAACCTTTTTTTGGTTGTTCCATGGTTTCTCCTCATAAATGATTGCCTCCCGAAAAAAGAATGTTGGGATTTTTACCGGCCGGGCCAGAAATGCGCGCCCGGCAAACATGTTCGGATGTTTTTCCGCGGTTGCCGCGGAGCTCCGGCCTTTGGGAATGCGCTGCCGGAAAGTATGTATATAGTATAGCAAAGCGTCCCGTTAATAAACTATCAAAGAACGTCTCTGATTTATAAAGTTATCGTTATTCCGCATAAAAAAATTGACAATGTTATGCAATCCCCGGTATTTGTTCCTTGTACTATATTATATTTGCTTTTTATGTTATTTTGATGCGTTTTTGCTCAGTCTAAGCCCGTTTCCGCCATGTTTCCATGCTTTTGTCTATAAATTCTGATAAAAACTTGTCCGTCTTCTGTTTACAATTCGCTCACAATTTGATACCATTATATCATGACATAAATCTTTATAAAGAGCTTATCAGTTTCTCTGTCCTGCAGGCAGGGAATATATCGCAGCCGGGAGTGCGTCCCTTTCTTACCCGGATGCAATTATAAAAACTTTAGTAGGAGGCAATCCAATGAAACACGTTCCCCTTAAGAGAAGGGCGCTGTTGGCGGTGCTTGTTCTCGCCGCCCTTGTCATTGCTGTGACTGTGTTTGCAGAGACCGGCGATGGCGAATCCAATCCGTTCATGAACAGCTTCTGGGCGCTTGTGCCGCCGATCGTTGCTATCGGCCTTGCGCTCATCACCAAAGAGGTTTATTCCTCGCTGTTCATCGGCATTTTGGTCGGCGCCTGCTTCTATGCAAAGTTCAACTTTGAAGGCGTAATGAACCATCTGTTTGTAGACGGCATGATCGGCCAACTTTCCGACGGCTGGAACGTTGGTATCTTGATCTTCCTCGTCATCCTCGGCACCATGGTTGCGCTCATGAACAAGGCGGGCGGCGCGGCTGCGTTCGGCAAATGGTCCGCTGAGAAGATCACCAGCCGCACCGGCGCACAGCTTGCAACAATTGGCCTTGGCGTGTTGATCTTCATTGACGACTACTTTAACTGCCTCACGGTCGGTTCCGTTATGCGCCCCGTGACCGATAAGCACAACATCTCCCGCGCAAAGCTTGCTTATTTGATCGACGCAACGGCGGCGCCCGTCTGCATCATTGCCCCGATCAGCTCCTGGGCGGCTGCCGTTACCGGCTTCGTGGATGGGTATGACGGCCTCTCCCTCTTCATCGATGCAATCCCGTACAACTTCTACGCATTGCTCACCATCGTCATGATGCTCGCGCTTGCGTTCATGAAGTTTGACTTCGGCCCGATGAAAGTCCATGAAAAGAACGCCATTGAAAAAGGAGATCTGTACACCACGCCCGACAGGCCGTATGCCAACGCCAAGGAAGAGATCGTGGAAACCAAGGGTAAGGTCATCGACCTCGTTCTCCCGATCATTGTGCTCATCATCTGCTGCATCATCGGCATGATCTATACCGGCGGCTTCTTTGACGGCGAATCCGAAGGCTACCACAACTTCGTTACCGCCTTCTCCGGCTCCGATGCTTCCGTTGGCCTCGTGTTCGGTTCCGCGATCGGCCTGATCTTCACGCTGATCTTCCTGCTCGCCCGCCGCGTAATCGGTTTCAAGGATGCAATGGATTGCGTGCCCGCAGGCTTTAAGGCAATGGTTCCGGCTATCATGATCCTCACCTTCGCCTGGACGCTGAAAGCCATGACCGACAGCCTTGGCGCTGCCGAGTACGTTGCCGGCCTGGTTAAACAGTCCGCAGGCAGCTTCATGAACTTCCTGCCCGCAATCGTGTTCCTGATTGCAGTTGGCCTCTCCTTTGCAACCGGCACCTCTTGGGGTACCTTCGGCATCCTGATCCCGATCGTTGTGGATGTGTTCGGTGCAGACGGAAGCACCATTATGATCATTGCAATCTCTGCCTGCATGGCTGGCGCGGTCTGCGGCGACCACTGCTCCCCGATTTCGGATACAACCATCATGGCTTCCGCGGGCGGCAAGAGCGACCACATCAACCACGTTTCCACGCAGTTGCCGTATGCGTTGCTCGTTGCCGGCGTTTCCTTCGTAATGTACATTCTTGCAGGCTTCGTGCAGAGCGTTATCGTGCTCCCGATCGCCATCGCGATCATGATTGGCATGCTCTTCCTCATCAAATACCTCACCAAGGACAAGAGCACTTCCGCCAAAGCATAACCGCCCATAAATTCAGCATTGTGTTAAAGCGCCGCCGGGCTTCCCCCGGCGGCGCTTCAGCATGTCGAAA